>Ga0163152_10000666_pt1 | contig 57775 bp, 44 predicted proteins | sample OliLakLV19MP8IB2_FD_148635 | JGI IMG/M metagenome (GOLD analysis project Ga0163152, IMG submission 148635) | Freshwater microbial mat bacterial communities from Lake Vanda, McMurdo Dry Valleys, Antarctica - Oligotrophic Lake LV.19.MP8.IB-2 | ecosystem: Environmental > Aquatic > Freshwater >... | reverse complement strand
CGCGTCATCCCGCGTCTCCGGTGGCTCCGTCGCCTCGTCTCGGCCCGGGAACATCGCCGACTTCTACTATCCGGCCCAAAACAGCGATCTCCTGCACAACCACCGACTCTCATGAATAATGCGGGCTAGTGCCGCTCCGCTCAGGGGGTGAAACGATCCTGGGCAACGTAGTACCGTCATGCTCGTTGTGTCACGGGGCCAAGCGAGAGCAGCATTTTGAGGAGTGGCTGCTCGATGGGGTTTCGAGCCCGAGCCGCCGGGGCGCCAAGGACATGCTTGGTCGAGTGCGGCGCTTGCGAGCGTACATGGACAGGTTCGGATACGTACCCACAACCATCGAGCAACGCCTTGGTGTGGACGGCATGAGAGCATTCGTGGAGTTCCACAAGCGGGACAGGGCGCTCCGTGCCGCCATCAACCAGCTGTTCGAGGTCGTGCGTGCCTCGGGGCTGCGAGGTGTGCCCCCTTCGCCTTCTGCTCGGGGGCAGTCGTTGAGGGCGGCCCCTGCAGCTGAACCCGGGTGTTCGACAGGCCTTTGCAGGTGAACCCAAGTGTTGAACGGACGCTCGCGTTTGCCAAGGACGCCTCTCCGCTGCAGTCTCGCCCTTGTGGCAGCGTCCTGCAGACCGGTCGTGTTGGACGAAATGCCGCCCCCAAAACCCCCGGCGGAATTCGCATGCTTTCCTCCCAAGCCCCTGACGACTGCGTCTGTGGCTAATGAGGGCGGCGGCTTCAACCGCAACATGACTTGTGGCGACACACTCATTGTCATCGCTCATCTGGACAGGCAGGGCCACGTGGCCAGTCCGAGCTCCAAGGGGCCTGTCGCCGGCGCGGAGGTGTGGCCCCTCGTTCGCAGAGGTCAGTGGTTGAGGCGTCAGCTTTGAATAAACGCTGGCGGATCGCCCTCGGCTGCGGCTGTCTGGCGGGGGTCGCCACCGTCGCCCTCCTGGGAGTTCTCGGCTGGCGGTTCTATCTTCACGTGCAGGAGTCGCAGGAAATCGCCGCGTTGCGGGCGCGCGTCGCGGCGGTGCCCTTCTCACCGCCACCCGATGGCGTCGTGTCGGAAGAGCGGTTTTCGCGATTTCTGCGCGCCTGTGCGCGAACGAGGTACCTTGAAGACAAATACGGTGAAGGACTGCGGTCCCTTGACCGGAGCAACGAGCGCGACGAGATCAATCTCGATGGTCTTACCGCCGCCATCAACTTCGTCGACGAGCGAGGGGTGGTGCTCGCGCGCGCTTTGAGCGGCCTCGGGATGGGCATGCGCGAGTATCGCTGGATCCTCCTCAGCCTTGGCGAAACGCCCTGGGACGGACCATTCAATGATCCGATTCCGGACCGAGAGCCGCGGGGCGAAGAGACGGATCGGCGGAACACTCAGCTCTTTGCGCGCTTCGGGAATGAAATCCGGGAGTGCCTCGCGCCGGGCGACATGTCGGGGGTTCGCAAAGGGCTGAGAGGCTACCGCGAAGCCATCCAGAAGGGATCTGAGTGATCCCTTCCCCGCCTACCTCGTCTTGAGGAGTATGAGGCCGGGGGCCTCTGCTTCCCCGATGTAGGCCCCGACATCGCGCAGGAGCGCGAGGGCCGCGGTGAGACGGTCCGAAGGAACGAGGGCGATTTCGAACTCCGCCTTCGCGGCGATGGCGGCGGCGAGGGCCGTGATGCCGGTGACCTCGTCGCAGGTAGCACCCGAGTCCCAGTAGCCGAGCGCCTTCTTGATCATCCTGCGTGCCAGGGGCAGGGGCGCGGTCGTGCGGCCTACCACTTCGATGAAGCTGGCCCCTCCCCGCTCTGCTTCGACATCCACCTGCACGAACGCGCCGATGTCGACGCCGCTCGTGATCCTCCGTTCGATCGCGGGTTCGATGCGACGCGACTCCCACAACGCCTCGCGGATTTCCGCCTCGAGGAGGTCCAGCTGCTCGGTCTTTGGGCGCACCCCGCCGAGTCCCACATGGATGGCGCGAAGTTCGCCACGGTCTTTCCAATCCACCGCCCGACCGGTTGCCCGTTCCTTGCGCGAGACCGCGAGGGACACCGTCCCGAGGCCCTGGGGCTCGAAGCCGAGTTCACCGGTCGCGACCGCGAGGTCGAGGCCGAACTCGCGCCCGAGCGCGGCCAGGGTACGCGTCGCGTGACCCTGGGCGTTTGCCGCGCGAACATGGGTGAGGCCCACCAGCTTGTGGGTCAGGCTCCGGCCGACGCCGAGACCAAAGGATGCGATGGCGAGGTCGGACACCACCGGCGCCAGAGGATGGCCGCCGAGGTCGGCCTCGACCCCGAACGACGGCGCCACGATGGGTCCGCCGCCTTCGGCGCGGAAGCCCAGGCGAAAGTCATTGGCGCCTTCGAAGACTCCCGTGCTCCGCGAGCCGGTGGCCAGGGAGAGGGTGCGCAAGCGCGCCACTTCGCGCGGCGAGAGCCCGGAGATCCCCATCGACGAGCGGAAGCCCTGCACCCGGACGCTCTTCTCCCAGGCGGCGAGAACCGGAAGGGCGAGATCGAGGACGATCCCTTCCCGGTCCTGGGCGTCGATTTCGAGCGTCTCGATGACTTCTATCGGCAAGTGTCCCTGAATTCGGGCGGCTATTGCGAGGCTTCCGCGGAGAAACAACGGCGGCAGCGCGCCTCGTAGGCGTGGGCCCCACCCACCACCACGCGGTCGGTCGAATGGACGAGACGCTGGGTGCGGTTCGCGGGAGCGCCGCACTGCATGCAGATGGCCAGCATCTTGTCGACGTACTCGGCGGTGGCCATGAGTTGCGGCATCGGCTCGAACGGCCGACCCAGGTAGTCCTGATCGAGGCCGGCCACGATCACCCGCACGCCCTTGTCGGCAAGGGCCTGCACCACCTCGTTGAGGCTGCCGTCAAAGAACTGGCCTTCGTCGATCCCCACCACCTCGGTATCGGCCTTGAGGCCGCCGAGGATCTCCGCCGCGTGCGACACGATCTCCGACTTGATCCGCATCTCGGAGTGCGAGACGACATGGTCGGCCGCGTACCGGTCGTCGATCTTCGGCTTGAAGACCTGCACCTTCTGTTTCGCGATCTCCGCGCGGCGCAGCCTCCGGATCAGCTCTTCGCTCTTCCCGCTGAACATGCTGCCGACGATCACTTCGATCGAGCCGGATTCGGGCCTGGGTCTGGGCGGCGCCATGGAGGTGCTGGAGATTCTGCGCGGGTTCCAGGGAAGAACGAGGCGCTACTTGGCGCGCTCGATGTACTTCCCTTCGGTGGTGTCGATCCGGATCACGTCGCCCTCGGAGATGAACGGGGGCACGTTGACCATGAAGCCGGTCTCCATCTTCGCGGGCTTGCTCTGGTTCGAAACCGAAGCGCCCTTGATCGAGGGCTCGGTCTCGATGACCTTCAACTCGACCACCATGGGCAGCTCGATGCCCACCGGCGTGCCCTCGTACATCTCGATCTTCAGCTTCAGGTTTGGCTTGAGGTAGTTGACCGCATCGCCGAGCACTTCATCGGACAGGCCGATCTGCTCGAAGCTCTCGTTGTTCATGAAGTGGTGCATCTCGCCCTCGGAATAGAGGTACTCCATCTCGGTGTCCTCGAGGTAGGCGCGCTGGGCCATGTCGACCGACCGGAAACGGTGCTCGAAGATGGCGCCGGTCTTGAGGTCGCGCAGCTTCGCCTGGACGAAACCGCGCAGGTTGCCGGGGGTCTTGTGGATGGTTTCCACCACGCGAGACAGGTTGCTCTCGAACATGATGACCATGCCCCGCTTCAGTTGGGTCGCCGCAATCGTGGAAATTGTCTTTTCCTCCAGGTCTTCGGCCTGCATCAGGGGCAGGCGAGCCGGGGATTATACCGTCTCGGCTTTGACGTGGAGCCCGACCCGGTCGACTTTGGCGTCCAGGACCTTGAAACCCCGCCCATGCAGATCGCGGACCAGGCCTTCGCGATCCTCTTTGGGGGCGAGGGCGAGAACGATGCCGCCTCCCCCCGCGCCGCAGACCTTGGCCGCCCCGCCCCGTGCCTCCGCCATCTCCACGATCCGGTCGACTTCGGGAGTGGCGACACCGGGGGCGAGCGCCCGCCGCGCCTTCCACTCACGAGCCACCGCGTGCACCAGGGCTCGTTCGTCTTCGGTGGTTATGGCGACGCAGGCCTCGCGCGCCGCGGCCACGATCTCGGCGAACAGATGACGGATATTGCCGCGGTCGTCCACCTGGGCCTTGAACATCTCCCAGTTATTGAGGCCGGAGAAGCGCGTGATGCCGGCGTCGACGAGGAGAATCCGCTCCTCCACGAACGTCTCGTCCTCGACCAGCCGCCTGGTTTCGATTTCGCCCGGGTTCAAGGCGATGTCGAGCACGCCGCCGTGGATCGCGGCCTCGTAGTCCTGGATGCCGGTGGGCACGCGGATGACCTGCGCCTCGGCGTCGCGGACGAGTTGCCGAAGATCGCGCTTCGACACCTCGCGCGACAAGGCGCCAAGTACGGCGGCGGCGATGGTGACCGCGAGCGTCGAAGAGCCACCCAGACCCGAACCCGCGGGAACGCGCGACGTCGTCTCGATCCGCAGGCCCGCGCTGACCCCGAGAGCTCGGAGGATCTGCACGACCAGGCGCGTGTGATCGTGCGCGTCGATCGCGTCGAGGTGCTCGGCCGAGGCCCGCGCCCCGGTGTCGATCGAGACGATCTCGAGACCGCGAGCGATGGGGGTCACGGTCGTGGTCGCGCGCAGGGTCACGGCGGCGTTCACCGTCCGGGCACCGTGATGCCAAAGGTAAAGGGGCCAGATGTCGAGGGTGCCTCCCGCGATGTCGACACGGGCCGGCGCGCTCGCGGTGCAGGGTTTCATGGGCGGCGGATACTATCAGTCCCCGAATCCGCGGGCCGCTCATATACTCCCCCCGGCATGGGTGCGTGTCCAAAGTGCGGTAAGAACGTGGGGGCCACAGCCCGGATCTGTCCGGCCTGCGGCGTGATCATGTCCAAGGTCCGCGGGAAATCCGCGGATGCCTCCCCTCAGGGTGATTCCCCGGCGCCGCGCGCCGCGCGTCCGCTTCCTCCGAGTCTCCTTCTGCCACCGCCCGCACGAGCCGGATACGCTCAAAGCACTCGCTCCGCCTCCCTTCCCCAGTCCAACACCACCGCCTCCCCGGGCCACACGTCGACGGTAACGGCCATCGCGAAGGTTGGTGTCGCGGCAGTGATGGCACTCGCGGGTCTGGTCGCTCTCAATTGGCGCAGCCAGGACGAGCAGCCGACGGCGGCGGTTTCAGCTACGCCCGTGCCGCGGGCGTCCGTGCCAACGGCGCCCGAACCGGCCCCCGCCGAAGACCCCGCACTTGGGAAGCTCTCGCGCGACGACGTCAAGTTCCTGAACGCCCTCTCGGACCGCCTTCAGCAGAGCCGAAGCGCCATCGCCACCGCCGAGGACACCCAACGACTCGAACGCCTTGTCGCGGAAAACGTCGGCCTGGCGCCGGTGAGGAGCCTGCTCATGGCCGTTTATCTGCGGGCCGCAGGTCGCGACCTCCAGATGGGCTCGTTCGACTCAGTCGATCTCGCGCTCGGCCGCATGAAGCTTCTCGACGATCAAAACGCCGAAGTCCACTCCTTCGAAGCCCACGTGCGCCTGCGCCAGGAGGACTGGGCGGGAGCGCTCGCCGCCGCGCAGCGGTACGAGGATGCCCTCGGCCCGGCCACCGTAAACATGTCGCTGACTCTGGCGGTGGCCCTCGAAAGGAACGGGAGGCGGGCCGACGCCCAGGCCATCCTGAACCGGCCGGTCTTCGACGCCTGTGCCAGGCCTGAAGGCGATGACGTCAACGCCTGTCTCACCGCGGCCGACCTGCGGCGGATGATGAGCACGCCCGGGACGGCGCCGAACGCCCCGTCGGGACCGGAGGCGCGCGCGCGGGCGGCGCTCTCCGTCGACCCCGCGAAAGAGCAGATCCAGTCCGAACGCTTCGACATCCGTTTCGATGGCGAGAACCAGACCGGCGTGGCGAGAGACGTTCGCTTCGTTCTCGATCGAGCCTACGTGCGCCTCGCGGACATCTACTACGAGAGGCCGGTCAGGAAGATCCCGGTTGTGCTGCACTCACAGCGCGACTACTTCAGCGCCACGGGAGCGCCGTGGTGGTCGGGGGGCGTCTACAGCTCCCACAGCGGCGCCATCCAGATCCCGATTCGGGGCCTGCCCTCCTCCCTTCCCCGCGAGATGGAGGACGTGCTCGTTCACGAGTTGTCCCATGCCTTTGTGGACGAGATGTCCGGCGGACGGGCCGACCGCATGCTCCAGGAGGGCCTCGCTCAGTACATGGAGGGCAAGCGGATCGAACAGGAGCTCGGCCCCGACGAGCTCAGGCGTCTCGCGACCTCGGGCCGCCAGAGCGTCATGTCCTTCTACATGCTCTCCCTCGCGGTCACGCAGCAGCTCGTCCAGTCGCGCGGCCAGGGGAAAATCAACGACCTCCTCAAGGCGATGAAGGAGACGGGCTCCGAAGACGGCGGCTATCGAAGCGTTTTCGGCCAGCCGGGGGCGGCAATCCAGAAGGACATCCTCGAGACCTTCTGGCGCCGCTACAGCTGAGACGCGGCCGCCCGGTCGGCGATCACGGTGAGATCCTGGTGATCCCGGAAGAGGGTGCAGGGCCAGGCCTCACTCTGAGGGTCGTCCCGCATCCGGCGCAGGGCTTCCGCCTTCGAGCCCCCCGTCGCGAGCAACAAAATCCGTTTCGCGGAGAGAATCGTCGCAACCCCCATCGTGATCGCGCGCAGCGGGCCCTTGAGTCCGCCGCCCAGGGTCGCGATGGTGGCGGGATCGAGAGTCACCACGTGGGTCCTCGGGCCGGCCTGCTGCGGGAGGTTGTAGGCGATGTGTCCGTCCGCCCCGATCCCGAGAATCGCGAGTTCCAGGCCACCCCGGACGGCGATCTCGGACTCGTAGCGCTCACATTCCTGTGCCGGATCAGCGGACGCGCCATCCGGAATGAAACGGCGTTCCGATGAGACTCCAAGCGGATCCCACGCGTAGCGCGTCATGAACTGAAAGAAGGTCTGCGGTGACGACTTCGGCAGAAGGACCTCGTCGAGGTTGAAGGTTGTCGCGCGGCTCAGGTCGAAGTTCCCGGCCGTTCTCTCGGTCGCGAGCTTCTGGTACATCGCGATCGGGGTGCGTCCGGTGGGAAGGGCGGCAACCAATGCGGGATTCGCCCGGACCAGGGCGGAGAACAACGCGGCGCCCCGCGCGGCCACCCCGGCCGCGGAGGGGAGGACTTCGATCCTCACAGTTCGGCGAACGTGATCAGGCGAACCTGCGTTCGCTCGATGGCGGCGCGCACCGCGGGATCGCACAGCGCCCGCAGTTCCACGACGCGGACGCGCGCGTACGAACTCGACGCGGCGAGTTCAGCGTCTTCGTGGGCCGGATGGCACATCAGCTCAGTGGAGCCTCCGGGCAGGGATTCGATGATCGAAACCAGCCGCGCGGTTGAAACGCCTTGATCGAAAAAACTCTCGTCGAACGCGTCGTTGGTGCGCACGCCGAGACGACGAAGGGCTATGCCCATCTCCCCGCCCGCGTTCCGCACCGGCAGGCCTTCGCGACGCGCGAGGCGGGTGACCGCTTCGAAAACGTCGGGCCGGCGGTGGGAATGATGATGTGAATCGAGATGCGTCGGCTTCCTGCCGAAGACCTCGATGAAACGTGCGAACTGGGCCTCCACTTCGGCCTCGACTTCGGAAGGAATCGCGCCACCCAGGCCTTCGGGCTTGGCCGGTTGAAGCCCGCGCGCGTCGACGAGGGTGGGAACCGCGGAGGGGTCAAGCGTCGTCCGGCCGCCGGTGAGGGCGACATGGAGGCCGATGCCGAGCTTCGGATTCTCATGTGAGAGCAACGCCGCCTCGCGAACACTCTCGTAGTTCACCATCGCGGTGGCGTTCGTGACGATACCCAGGCGATGCGCCGCGAAGATGCCGGTGTTGATGCCGTGGGTTCGCCCGAGGTCGTCGGCGTTCACGATCAAGCGCTTGGTCAGGGTCAGGGTCATGGGCGGGCCGCCCGTCGCGCGCGATAGAGATCGAGCGCCATGGCCAGGGCGCCCTCGGCGGGGTCGCGCTTCAGCCGACAGGGAATGGCGCCCTCGAGGGCCGCCCGCTTCGCCACGGTGTCGACGAGGCCGCTCATGCCACCGAAAAGACCTCCCGAGAAGATGAGCGGATAAGGCGCACCGTCGAAGGCGAGCTGACGCACCACGGAGCGTGCCGTGCTCGCGAGTTCGGTCGCCGCCTGGTCGAGAATGCGCGCGGCTACCGCGTCGCCGGTCTGGGCCACTCCGATCACGGTGGGCGCCAGTTCGGCCATGCGTTCGCGGGTCAGTCCGCCTCCATACGCCATCGCGGGCAGGTCGGAGAGGGCGCTCACCGTGAGGACGGAAAAGATCGCATCCTTGAGGAGTGTGGGCTCGCCCCGCCCTTCGGCGGCGCGTACCGCGGCGAGAAGCGCCTGGTGCCCGATCCAGCCGCCCGAACCCTCGTCCGCCAGCATCGGACCAAGCCCTCCGGCGCGCGCGGTCTTCCCGTGGCGATCGATCCCGTAAGCGATCGAACCCGTGCCCGCGATGATCACCACGCCGACGCGGTCGTGCGCTCCGGCGGCGATCGCGATGACCGCATCGTTCACCACCACCGCGTTGCCGCGGAATCCGAGACGGCGGAGCAGGGAACGTACGACGCCGTCTTCCCCCGGTCGATCGACGCCGGCCATGCCGAGACACAGGGCCTCGGGACGCTCGTCGGGACACAGTTCGTCGAGCAGGGCGGCCAGAACCTTCTCCACCGCGAGTTCGCCATGCACGTGCAGATTGGCGCCCCCGCCGCGGACGGTGTTCAGGATCTGCCCGGTTTCGTCCGACACGACGCCGACCGTCTTGGTCCCTCCGGCATCGACTCCGACGATGAGCGCCATGGCCGGAGCTCAGCCCTCGAAAACGACGATGTCGCGAAGGTTCCGATACTTCTCGTTGTAGTCGAGGCCGTAGCCGACCACGAAGAGGTCGTCGATGGTGAAGCCGGTGTAGTCGACCTTCACCTCGATCAGGCGGCGCGAGGGCTTGGAGAGAAGCGAGGCCACGCGAATCGACCGCGGCCCGCGCGCCTTCAGGAGGTTGACGAGATAGTTGAGGGTGAGCCCGGTGTCCACAATGTCCTCCGCGATGATGAGGTCGCGGTCCTTGATCGACGTGTCGAGATCCTTCGAGAGCTTCACCTCTCCGGAGGACTTGGTGGCGGCGCCGTACGACGACACCGCGATGTAGTCCATCGAGACCGGAAGGTCGATCCACTGGCAGAGGTCGGTCATGAAGGGACAAGCACCTTTGAGCACGGCGATGACGTGGGGCTCGAGGCCGCCCATGTCCTGGGTGATCTGCCTGCCCATCTCCTTGATGCGAGAGGAAATCTGATCGTGCGAAAGCAGGAGCTTCATAGAGGTTTTTCGAGGTCCGATCGAGGGGAGGTGGGAGGGCCGTTTCGAAGAGGAGTCAGCGCGGGGCGGACGTTAACAAACATTTGTCTTTGATCGCGCATACCCGGACGGCTAAAGTGGACAAAATCTTGACCGCTGCCACCAGATATTGTGGAGTCGCTACTCGACCCACCCACAGGTTCCGTTCCGCGGTTTCCCAGGACTCAGCCCACAGAATCGCAAAAAGAGGACTTCAACAAATGAAACCAATCACCAGAATGTGGCGATCTTTCGCCCTGGCACTGGCCCTCGTGGCCGGCTTTACGGGCGTGACTTACGCCCAGGTCACCACCGGCTCGATCGCCGGAACGGTGGTCGATGAGACCGGGGGCGTCCTTCCCGGGGCGACCATCGCCGCGGTGCACGTTCCTTCGGGCACACGCTACGAAGGAGTCTCTCGCGGCGACGGCGGCTTCACCCTGCCCGGCATGCGCGTGGGCGGCCCCTACAGCGTCACCGCCGCGATGAGCGGATTCCAGACCAAGGTGACCACCGGCCTCTTCGTCAACCTCGGCGTCGCCACCGACCTCAAGCTGTCCCTCAAGACCCAGGCCCTCACGGAAGAGGTCACGGTCACCGCGGAAACGGACCCCGTGTTCAGCTCCCAGCGCACGGGTGCGGCCACCGCGGTGAGCCGCGAAGTGATCGCCACTCTGCCCACCATCACCGACCGCATCGAAGGCTTCGCGCGCCTTTCGCCCCAGTCAAGCGGCGGCCTCTCCTTCGCGGGCCAGGACAACCGCCTCAACAACATCACGGTGGACGGCTCCTATTTCAACAACTCGTTCGGTCTCGGCACCTCACCCGGCGACCGGACCAACGTGGCCCCCATCGCGATGGCGGCCATCGAACAGATCCAGGTGAACGTTGCGCCCTACGACGTGCGCCAGGGCCACTTCATCGGCGCGGGCGTGAACACCATCACGCGCAGCGGCACGAACTCCTTCGCCGGATCCTTGTACTACTGGTTCCGCGACCAGGGCATGGTCGGTACCAAGGCGGGGACCGCCACCATCAACGCCGGCACCTTTGATTTCAAGAAGTACGGCGGATGGTTCTCCGGCCCCGTCTACAAGAACAAGCTCTTCTTCTTCCTGAGCGCCGAGGACGACGCTTTGTCGCAGCCCGGGACCACCTGGCGCGCGAATCGTGGCGGCGAGCAGGTCTCGGGCAACGTGACCCGCGTGCTCGCGTCCGACCTTGACGCCTTGAGTTCCTTCCTGAAGTCGAGCTTCAACTACGAAACCGGCCCCTACCAGGATTACGCCCACGAGACGCCCTCGCGGCGCTATCTCGGCAAACTCGACTACAACCTGAACGACCGGAACAAGTTCTCCGTCCGCTACACCCATCTCGACTCGAACACGGACGTTCTCCTTTCCGACTCGTCGTCGCTCGGCTTCGGCAACCGCCGCACGCGATCGACCGGCCTCAACTTCCAGAACTCGAACTACATGATCCTCGAGAACATCCGCTCCGGCGTCGCCGAGTGGAACTCGATCATCGGCGCGAACAAGGCGAACAACCTCATCGTGGGCTACTCGAAGTCGGATGAGAGCCGGGACTCGCGCGGGACCTTCTTCCCAATGGTGGACATCCTTGACGCGAACACCGTCTACACCACGTTCGGGTTCGAGCCCTTCACCCCGAACAACGAGCTGCGCTACAAGAACTTCCAGGTGCAGAACAACTTCACGATGCACCGGAACAACCATTCGTTCACGCTCGGCGTGACCGCCGAGCGCTATGAGTCGGAGAACGTGTTCTTCCCCGGCGCGCAGAGTGCCTATGTCTACAACTCTCTCGCCGACTTCTACACCGACGCGCGCGGCTTCCTCGCCAACCCGAACCGCACCACGTCCCCGGTGACCCTGGCCCGATTCCAGGTGCGCTACAACAACATCCCGGGACTCGAAAAACCGACTCAGCCCCTCGAGGTCTGGTACGCCGGCATCTACGCGCAGGACGAGTGGCAGGTCAACAAGAACCTGAAAGTGACCGCGGGCGTCCGCTTCGACCGGCCCTCCTTTGGCGACACCGGCTTCCAGAACGCGGCGGCCGATGCCCTGACCTTCCGCGACGAGAACGGCCAGCCCGTGAAGTATGAAAGCAAGAGGCTGCCCGACTCCGCCATCCAGATCTCGCCCCGCGTGGGCTTCAACTGGGACGCCAGCGGCGACGCGACCACGCAGGTGCGCGGCGGCACGGGCCTCTTTTCCGGGCCTCCGCTTTACGTCTGGATCTCGAACCAGATCGGCAACACCGGCGTGCTCACCGGCTTCGAGCAGCTCAACAACACCACCGCCCGGCCCTTCAACCCGAATCCGGAGCGCTACAAGCCCACCGCGGTGACGGGCGCGCCCGCCGCGAGCTACGAGCTGGCCCTGACCAACGCCGACTTCAAGTTCCCGCAGCAGTGGCGGACGAACATCGCGGTCGATCGCCGGCTCCCCTGGAACATGATCGGCACCGCCGAGTTGATCTACAGCCGCGACATCAACGGCATCTACTACATCAACGCCAACCAGGCGGCCTTCAACTCGCGCTTCACCGGCGCCGACAGCCGGCCCCGCTTCACCTCGACCGCGGCTAACCGGCTCAACTCCAACGTCTCGTCCGCGGTGGTCATGAAGAACCAGGACGTGGGCAGGTACTGGCACGCCTCGGCGGCCTTTGAGAAGCGCTTCAAGACCGGTTTCCTCAAGGCGGCTTACAGCTACGGCAAGTCCAAGAACACGGTGGACCCGGGCTCGATCGCGTTCGGCTCCTGGAACAACAACCAGCACGCCGGCGATGGCAACAACCCCGGTCTCGGTTTCTCCGTGAGTTCTCCCGGCCGCCGAATCTTCGTGGCCGGCTCTTATGCGAAGGAATACTTCAAGCTCGGCAAGACCACCCTCGGGTTCTTCTGGGAGGGCAACCAGGTCAATACGAGCTACACCTTCGGCGGCGACATCAACAACGACGGCGGTACCAGCAACGACCTGCTCTACATCCACAGCAGCACCTCGGAGATGAACTTCGTGCCCTACACGGCGAGCGGCCGGACGTTCACCGCGGCCGAGCAGGCTCAGGCCTGGGACACCTACATCAATCAGGATCCCTACCTCAGCAAGAACCGCGGGAAGTATTCGGAACGCGGCGGCATCTTCGTTCCGATGGTCTATCGCGCTGACGTGAGCCTCACCCAGGAGCTCTTCAAGAACCTCGGAGGCAAGCGCCACGGTCTGGAGATCCGGGCCGACGTCGTCAACTTCATGAACCTCCTCAACGGCGACTGGGGTGTCGGCAAGCGCATGGTCAGCAACCAGCCGCTGATCCCGGCCTCCGCGGCTCAGGGTGGTCCGATCAGCGCGTCGGGCGCTCCCCAGTTCACGATGCGTCAGTTCAACGGGGCGCTCATGACGAAGTCGTTCGAGCCCACCGCGGGCATCGCCGACGTCTACCGTCTGCAGATCACGCTGAAGTACAGCTTCAACTAGCAGGGTGCTGAAAAAGGTCAGCACCTGCGGGTCCCGGCGAAAGCCCTGGATCCACTGACCGCTATTTGCTGGGGTCCTTCGACAGTCCAGGGAAGGAAAGTTGGGCGCTCGGCGTTTTTCAGCAACCTGCGGGCACAGGTCGGACGAGAAATCGTCCGGCCTTTTTTCGTTCGCCTGGGCGGCCACTTAACCGGGATTTGGCTTTGAGGAAGCCGCGGTTCAGGCTTAAAGTCCGCGGTACGATCCGAGCCCGCGCCGCGTGAAACTCTCTCAGGGTTTTTGTCCCCGGATGAGCCCAGCCAAGCCCCTCCATGGCTGCCGCGGTGACGCTTCGAACGCTTTATCTACGCCAAACGCCATCAACCAAAGGGATTTATGAAGAACATTCTCAGAAACTGGCGGAGGGTGGCTTTGGCCATGGCCCTCCTCCTGAGCATCGGCGGCCTCGCGGCTGCGCAGGTCACGACGGGCGCCATCACCGGCGCCGTGGCCGATGAATCCGGGGGCGTACTTCCAGGCGCCACCGTCACCGCCGTGCACGAGGAAACCGGGGCGCGCTCATCCGCAGTCACCGGCACCGACGGCCGCTACTCGATCCTGAACATCCGCGCCGGCGGCCCCTACTCCGTCACGGTGACCATGCCCGGCTTCCGCGACGCCAGGAAGACCGGCGTCGTGGTTCCCCTCGGTGAGAGCGCCAACGTTTCCTTTCGCGTGGTCATCCAGACCATGACCGAGAACGTCGAGGTCGTGGCCGAGCGCTCGATCATCTCCCCCACCGCGAGCGGCGCCGCTTCGAACATCGCGCAGGAGACCATCGAGTCGATGCCCACGGTCGCCCGCGGTCTCGAGGACTTCGCGCGTCTCTCTCCCTACTTCGTCTCGTCCGGAGCCGGCGATGGAGGGAGTTCAAACGCCCTCACCGTCGCAGGCCGAAACAGCAAGTACAACAACGTCCAGATCGACGGCGCGGTGAACAATGACCTCTTCGGCCTCGCCGACTCCGGCACTCCCGGCGGCCAGACCGAAACCCAGCCCATCAGCCTCGACGCAGTCCAGGAACTCCAGCTCGTCATCTCTCCGGCCGATGTCCGCCAGGGCGGTTTCGCGGGCGGCGGCATCAACGCGGTCACCAAGAGCGGGACGAACACCTTCAAGGGTACGGCTTTCTACTTCTTCCGCAACCGCGACCTCGCGGGCGCGGGTCCCTGCCCCGCGGCGGGAACATGCGCGTCAGACGACGTGCGCAAGCTTTCGGAGTTCTCGGACAAGCAGTTCGGCGCGAACCTCGGGGGGCCCATCGTCAAGAACAAGGCCTTCTTCTTCGTGAACGCCGACATCGGCCGGCGCAAGCAGCCATCCGGGTTCTCCGCCGACGGATCGAGCGGCACCAACTGGGCATCGAGTTCCGCGCGTCAGGCGGGGGTCGCCCAGATCCTCTCGATCGCTCAGTCCCGCTACGGCCTCAACCCCGGCGGAACCGCCGAGTTCATCCGCGAGATCCCGAGCGACAAGTTCATAGGGAAGATAGACGTTCTTCTCAACGATCGGCACCGGCTCACCTTCCGTCACAACTTCGTCAAGGGCACGAACGACATCGGGACGGTCAGCAATGCCCTGTACCGATTCCCCGACGCCTTCTACCAGATCGAGAGCAAGACGAACTCGTCGGTCGCCCAGTTGAACTCCACTTTCGGCGGCGGCGTCAATGAACTCCGCATCGCGTACACCACCGTGCGCGACCGCCGCAACGGCGTTTCGGACTTCCCCGCCACCCGCGTCGATATCGACGCCACGACCAGCGTGGTCTTCGGCCGCGAGACGTTTTCAACCGCGAACGAACTGGACCAGGACGTGATCGAGCTGACCAACGACTTCACGCTGCCGCGGGGCAAACACCTCATCACCATCGGAACCCACAACGAGTTCTTCAAGTTCCGGAACCTCTTCATCCGCGACAACTTCGGCTCCTACCGCTTCAGCAGCATCGCAAACTTCGAGGCCGGTCTCGCCCAGCAGTACGACCACAGCTTCTCCGCGACCTCCGACCCGAAACAGTCCGCCAAGTTCAAGGTCAACCAGATCGGTTTCTACGTGGGTGACGTCTACCGGGCCACGCCCCGCATGACCCTGACCCTCGGCATCCGCATCGACGCCCCGATGTTCCCCGACAAGCCCACCGCGAACCCCGCGGCCAAGGCGGCCTTCGGCTTCGGAACCGACGTGACTCCGAGTTCGACCATGATTTCGCCGCGCTTCGGCTTCAACTACGACATCGGCGGCGCGGGCAAGCAGCAGCTCCGCGGCATGGCCGGGATCTTCGCCGGTCGCACTCCCTACGTCTGGCTTTCCAACCAGTACGGCAACACCGGCATCGAGTTCACCCGCATCGGGGCCGGCTTCAACGCGAACAATCGGGTCCCGTTCGTGGCGAATCCACAAGCCCAGCCGAAGGTTGTGACCGGCGCGTCGGGCAGCGCCTTCACGAACGAGGTCGACTTCGTCGATCCCGACTACAAGTATCCGCAGAGCTTCCGCACGAGCCTCGCCTACGACCGCGAACTCGGATTCGGCGGTCTCGTGGCCTCCGTGGAAGGCATGTACTCGAAGACGCTCAAGGACATCGCGTACCAGAACCTCAACTTCCGGGCCGGTTCAACCGTGCGCCCTGATGGACGGCCGATCTTCACCCGCATCAACACCGCCTTCTCAGATCTCATCCTGCTGACCGATACCGACAAGGGCTACGCGTACAACTTCAGCGCCCGGGTCGAGCGGCCGTTCCGCGGCAACTGGTCGGCGCTGGTCGGCTACGCCTACGGCGACTCCTACACCGTGAACGACGGCACGTCGTCGCAGGCCGCCTCCAACTGGGGCAACGCCTACACCAGGGGCGATCCCAACAACGTGGATCTCATGCGGTCGCGTTTTGCGGCCGGGCACCGCATCCAGCTCGCGGCCTCGCGCAAGTGGGTCGTGGGCAAGAGTATGGACTTCCTGGTCTCGGCCTACTACGACGGCGCTTCCGGCCGCCCGTATCACTTCACCATCCCGAGCGACTTCAACGGCGACGGGCGCTTCACCAACGACCTGTTCTACGTTCCGGCGAACCAGGGCGAGGTGGCCGTGATCAACGGCACCTGGGACCAGTTGAACGCCTACATCGAGAATGACCCCGTTCTGCGCAAGCAGCGAGGGAAGATCATCGACAAACACTCCGGCTGGGGTCCCTGGACCAACACCCTCGATGTGGCCACATCGCTGGGCTTCAACGTGAGCGGACGGCGGATCGAACTGCGTGCCGACGTCCAGAATTTTCTGAACGTCCTCAACAAGGAGTGGGGCACGGTCGACTATGCGACGTTCGGCGACCTCGCGCCCATCCCGATCACCATCGGGGCGACCGGCCAGATGACCTACAACCTGGCCACGATCAACCTGCCGACGTACATCAAGTACGACCGGGACAACATCCGCTCGCGTTACCGGGCCCAGCTCTCCGCCCGCGTTCGCTTCTAGCCAGACCCGTCCGCTTCTGGACGGTTGAGAAAAGGGCCGCCTTCAGCGAGGCGGCCCTTCGTTTTTCGGCAAGATTCTGAAGAAGAACGACTTCGGCCCGGCGTTTTTTGGGGTTTTATTGAACGGCGCGGATCTTTCATAGGGGATCTGTCGTCTAGTGAGATGAGCGGAAGGCCCGATCCGGGCCAGCCCTCTATAATCCGCGCACTTTCGGTTTGGGCGGATCGCTTCTTACGACAGCAGCCCTTTCGGAAATATTGGAGGCTCAAAAAGTCGATGTTCCCCACCGCACTAGCACTCGTCCTTGCCTTGGCCAACGGCCCCGCGGCTCCCGCGCAGGATCCCACGCCAACGCCTCCCGTCGCGCCCCGTGGGCCGGTCCTGGCCCTCACGGTGGACGAAGCGGTCCAGCGGGCGCTTGCGAACAATGCTGACCTCGCGGTCGAGAGATTCGCGCCCGAGGCTTCCGACCTCGCCATCGGGGATGCGAAGTCGGTCTACGACCCGGTGGTCTTCTCCACCCTCTCCACCCAGTCCCGAAGCACCAAGGCCACGAGTGCCCTGACCGGCGGCGCCAGCGTCGACAACGACACCCTGACCTACAACTTCGGGGCGAGCAAGCTGATTCCCACCGGGGGCGCCTTCCGGGTGGACTTCAACAACAACAAGGCGACGACGAACAGTTCCTTCACCACCTTCAATCCGACCTACAACTCGTCGTTCAACGCCAATTTCACCCAGCCGTTGCTGCGAAACCGCTCCATGGACTCGAACCGGTTGAATCTGCGGATCACCAAGCGCAACAAGGAGGTCACCGACCTCCAGTTTCGCGGCATCGTGGTTTCCACCCTCTCGAACGTGCGCAAGCTCTACTACGACCTCATCTACGCGGTGGAGAACCTGAGCGCCCAGCGCAAGAGCCTCTCCCTCGCCCAGAAATTCCTGAACGAGAACCAGATCAAGGTGAAGGTGGGCACCCTCGCGCCCCTCGATGTGGTGGCCGCGGAGTCCGAGGTGGCCACCCGCGAAGAGGGCGTGGTCATCGCCGAGAATGCCCTGGCCGAAGCACAGGACGCGATCAAGCGCGCCATTCTTCCGAGGAACGATCCCGAGGCCTGGAGAACGGAGATCGTGGCCACCGACCGTCCCACCGCTGAGCCCTTTGCCGTGGATTCGGAAGCGGCGGTTCTAAACGCCCTCCGGCAACGCATGGACTATCAGGTGGCGCTTAAGAACCTCGAGAACATCGAAGATCAGATCAAGTTCACCGGGCAGGCCCGAAAGCCCAGCCTTGACCTGTTCGCGAACTACGGCACGGTGGGCGCCGGCGGAACCCAGGTCCGCTCCTTAACCGGCACCTTCACTGATCCCACCGCTCCCTTCGCGCCGATTCCCGGCGGCTACGGCGATGCCCTCTCCGAACTCCTGCGCCGCGACTTCCCCACCTGGAACATCGGCGTCAACTTCTCCTACCCGATCTTCAACCGGGTGGGCAAGAACGCGGTCGCCCGCGGGCAGCTCGCCCTCGACCAGTACAAGTCCTACCTCCAGCGCGCCGAACTCCAAATCGCCAATGAGGTCCGCACCGTATCCCGGGCGGTGGAGACGAACTTCAAACGAGTGGCCACCACCCAGTCGGCGCGCACCCTTCAGCAGCGGCGTCTCGACGCCGAGGAGAAGAAGTTCGCGGCCGGCATGTCGACGAACTTCCTCGTGACCCAGGCCCAGCGCGACCTGGCCCTCGCCGAGGTCTCGGAGATTCGCGCCATCGCCGACTACAACAAGAGCCTGGTCGACTACCAGCGCGTCCAGGAAACCGGCCTCGGCGGGGGCAACGGTCTGATCTCGGTCCGCTGACCTTCGCCCCACGCCTTCGTACCCGGGCAACCTCTCGGCGGCCTTTCCTATTTCCCCTCGGGGATTAGAACCTGGATCTGCTCAGGGGCCAGACGGCAGGTTGCGGGAAGCGGTCCCCGCCACGGGTCGCCATCGGTTTGAAGATGAATCGCCGGAGCCTCACGGATGGTCATGGTCGAGGCTTCTTTGATCAAGACGTCCCGGCGGAGGTGGTGGCGGCCCGCGGCGATGCCGAGAGCCAGCATCAGGGCGCTCAGGTGCGTGCGGCCCTTGAACAGGACCACGTGAGCGATTCCGTCGTCCCAACGGGCGCCGGGCACGTACCGGTACTTGCCGGCGTACTCGGTCATGTTCACGAAGGCCGCACCCGTCACATGGTGCGCCTCGCCGTCCACCTCGACGTCGAACGGCTGGAACCGATACCTCGCGAACCCCCTAACTAAGGGCGTCGATCACGACGCCCGTCTTGCCCAGACGGGCTTTGAGGTCGGCTCGCAGGTGGTGCATGAGGAAGCCGTCGAGACCCGCGGTCGCCTGCATCAGGAACGGAGTCGACGCGATGAGGCCCACGTCACGGGGGCTCGGTTTGGCGCGGGCCAGAGCCGCCGCCGCCTTGATGGGATGGCGGGGCAGACCCACGGCGAGGGCTACGACGTTGAACGTGCCGCCGGGCAGAACGCCGAGCACCACATCCGAACCGAGAATTCCTTCGACCACCTCGCGAATCGTGCCGTCACCGCCCCAGGCGAAAACCGCGGCGTCTCCACGCGAGGCGGCCGCGCGCGCGAGAGTGATGGCATCCTCCGGTCCGCGCGTGGGCGAGGCGGAGATCTCGTAGGCCGCTCCAAGCGCCGACGTGATTCCTTCGATCGTCCGCCCATGCCGCCTTCGGCCGGCCTGCGGGTTGTAGATCAGGGCCGCACGCGGCCGGGCTGCCATGATTCGCTACGTTTCGCAGGCGATGAGATCTTCAAACGTCTCTCGACGCCGAATGAGCCGCGGCGTCTCCCCTTCGAGCAGCACCTCCGCGGCGCGAGGCCGGAAGTTGTAGTTCGAGGCCATCGAAAAGCCATAGGCGCCGGCGTCGAGGATGGCGAACAGGTCGCCCTCGGCAGCATCCTGGATTGGACGCTCCTTCGCAAAGAAGTCCCCGCTCTCGCAAACCGGCCCGACGATGTCCGCGATGACCATCGGCGCGCCGTCGGAAGCGGAGAGATTCACGATCTCGTGGTACGCGGAATAGAGGGAGGGCCGCAGGAGGTCGTTCATCCCCGCGTCGGTGATGAAGAAACGGCGCGCTCCGTTCGTCTTCACCACGACCACCCGCGTGAGAAGCGCCCCCGCCGCCGCGACAAGCGACCGGCCGGGTTCGAGGAGCAGTTTGAGGCCGAGGTCCTCGATATGAGGGAGGACGAGAGCCGCGAGATCCTTGGGGGCGGGTGCGCCGGTCCCGTTGTAGTCGACCCCGAGGCCGCCGCCCATGTCGATCGTGCGAAGCTCGAAACCGTCGGAGAGCAGCGTCCTCGACAGCGAGGCGATGGCCCGCACCGCTTCGGTGGCCGGCCCGAGATCAAGAAGCTGCGACCCGATATGGCACTGCACCCCCGCAACCGAGATCCCCGCAAGCGTGCGCGCCTCGCGCAGGATGCGCGGCGCATCCTCGATGGGCACGCCGAACTTGTTCTCGCGCAGACCCGTGGAGATGTAGGGGTGCGACTTCGGGTCGACGTTTGGATTGACGCGGAGCGTCACAAAGGCCCGGGCGCCGCGGGAGGCGCAAAGGGCGGAGAGGCGGCGCATCTCGGATTCGCTCTCGACGTTGAACTCGCCGATTGAGGCGTCGAGCCCCTGCGAAAGCTCGGCATCGGTCTTCCCCACTCCGGAGAAGACGATGTCCTCGGGTTTGAAACCAGCGCGAAGGGCCTGCCGCAGTTCCCCGCCCGAAACGATGTCCGCGCCGGCGCCCCTGGCCGCGAAGATCTTCAGCAGTCCAAGCGAAGGGTTCGCCTTGAGCGCGTAGCAGACCCGGTGCGGGACGGAGGCAAAAGCCTGCTGGTAGCCGGCGTAGGCTGCCTCGATCCGCTCCCGCGAGTAGACGTACAACGGGGTCTTGAACTCTCGCGCGAGCGCTTCGGCGGTGGCGCCGATCCACAACTCTGCAGGCGTCTTCATGCCCTCTGCCGGTCCTTGAGAATCTTCGCCGCCACTCCGGAAAGGCCGATGATCCCGACGAGGTTCGGGAAGATCTGAAGACTGTTCATGAGGTCGCCCCAGTTCCAGACGAGGTCAACGCGGCTCGTGGCCCCAACCACCACGAGGCCGCAATAGATCCAGCGGTAGGGCATCACGACCCTGCGTCCGAAGATGAACTCGAGCGATTGTTCGCCGTAGTACGACCACCCGGTGAGGGACGTGTAGCCGAACAGGAAGACGCACACCGCGACCAGGGACCCTCCGACGCCCGGCATGGTCGATTCAAAGGCCCCCGCCACCGCAGCCGCGCCCGTCGGGCCGGCCTTCCACACCCCGGTGACGATGATGGACAAGGCGCTGATCGAACTCGTCACGAAGGAGACGATGAACACCTCCATGATCGCGTTCAAACCCTGGTGGAAGGGATCCTTGCTGCGGGCGGCCCCATAGACCACGGCCGCGGTTCCGTAGCCGGCCTCATTCGCGTAGATGCCGCGGGCGATGCCGTAGCGCATCGCGAGCATGATCCCGGCTCCCGCGGTTCCCCCGAGGGCGGCGTCCGCCCCAAAAGCGCCCTTGAGGATCATGGAGAAGGCGGCCGGCAACTCGGCGGCATGCGAAATCAGGACGATGGCGCCGCCGGTGAGGTACAAGATGACCTTGAGAGGCGCCGCCTTCTCGAGCGCTCGCCCGATCGTTTTGACTCCGCCGATGATCGTGACGAGGCAGAGGATCGCGAGCAAAACGCCAGTCGCGATCTTCGGGATACCCCACTGCGAGAACATGACGTCGGCGATCGAGTTCGGCTGCGTGAATGGCGTTGTGGTGAGGGCGGCGACGCCCGCGACGAAAGCGTAGAGCCAGCCCATCCGGGGCATCTTCAAGCCATCGGCCAGGTAGATCATGGGCCCGGCGAGCAGCCCTCCTTCTCCCGCGCGACGGTAGTAGACGCCGAGCACGGCCTCGGTGAACTTGACCGCCATGGCGAGAAGGCCCCACATCCAGATCCAGAAAAGCGCACCCGGGCCGCCGGTGACGATGGCGGTCGCAACCCCCGCGATGTTGCCGGTGCCGATGGTGGCGCCGAGTGCCGTCATGAAGGTCTGGAACGGGGAAAGCGCGCCTTTCGCGTTCGCCTCGTCGGTCCCGAAGAACGCCTTCAGCGCGGCGCCGAAAAAGCGGAACTGGACGAAGCCAAGGCGCAGGGTCAGGAACAGACCGACCGCGAAGAGCAGCGCGATCGTCCACGGCCCGAAGACGAGATCGCTGGCCCGGCTGATCGGCCCCGCGAAGGCGCGGTTCAAGTCGTCGATCAGTGTGGTGATTCCAGTCATGAAGGCCTATCGCCCGGGGGTCAAAGCCTTGATGAGGGGCCGCCCGCAAGAGCAGAAACTAAGGAAGAGGGAAAGTTCCGCGATGCTAACATCGCGCAAAGACGGCACATCCTCGTCTTTCAACACAAGAGCTCAGGTAAAGAATGTCCTCCCAGGTTCAGGATCTCATCGCTAAGAAGAACTTCCCCAAGGCCATCGAGGCCTTGCGGGGACAGACCCTGGCGAAGCCTCACGACCGGCGGCTTCGTCTCCAACTCGCCGACGTCTACGTCATGGCCGGCCGCGACAGAGAGGCCATTCCGGTCCTGATGACCCTGGCCGACCAGGAGGCGAGCGACGGTTTCGCGGCCAAGGCCATCGCGATCCTCAAACGCATCGAGAAGATCGAGCCCGGCCGCCGCGATGTCGAGGACCGCCTCGCGAAACTGATCCAGGACAAGAGCCGCCGCACGATGTCGGTTCCCAAACCCGCGAATCTTCCCCCGACGTCGTCCTCGGGAATGTCGTTCGGGTTCGAGGAGATCGACTCGTCGGACGACATCCAGCTCGGCGTTTCCTCCCCCGAGCCGGCCGAAGCTCCCGCCCCCGACGTCTCGCCGGACCTCGGTTTCGACGCTCTTTCGGCGGACGCCGCGTTCACTCCCGACCCGGTTCTGCCACCGCCCGCCCAGGCCGAGGCTCCCGCATCCGATCTCGTGGCGGAGTTCGACGATTCCTTCGCGGTCGAACCCGAAGCCCCCGCGGACGCCGAGGAGGAAGCTCCGAAGGCGCAGGGTCTTTCCACCCCTCTCTTCGATGGCTTCTCGCCAGAAGAACTGCTCGCGGTGATGCGCGGGCTCGAACTCGTCTCGTTCGAAGCCGGCGACGTGATCGTCGCCGAAGGGGCCGCGGGCGATTCGATGTTCATACTCACCTCCGGAAAGGTGAAGGCTTACGTCAAGACCCCGAAAGGGAAATCACTCAAGGTCCAGGAGTTCGAAGAGGGCGACTTCTTCGGCGAGATTTCGGTGCTCACGGGCAAGCCGCGCACCGCCACACTCACCGCCGCGGTCGACTGCGACTGCCTCGAACTCACTCGCGCCTCCCTGGACGAGATCACGAAGACGCATCCCGGCGTGCGTGAAGTCCTCAAGAAGTTCCAGAAGGAACGCGCGCTCTCCACGGTCCAGGCCATCATGGCCGACAAGGGCTGAGGCGATTACGGATCGGCCTCTTCGGTTGATCTCATAGCCGCGCGATTCCATGGCATTTGAGATCATCACCGCCGAAGACGTGGCCAACGCGGGGCGCGGCGGTGAACTGCGGGTGAAGCCAGGCACGATCGTCACCGATTGGGCGAGGGAAATGGCGATGAGCCGCGGGGTGCGGATCATCGAGAGCGACGCGGCGGCGAGGCTCAGTCTGGCGCTCGGTTCCGATCATGGCGGTTTTCCCCTGAAAGAGGCGTTGAAGGTGCAACTCGAGGCCACCTTCACGGTGCGGGATGTCGGCGCTCACAGCGCAGAGGCCGTGGACTATCCTGACTTCGCCGCCGCGGTGGGCCGGCTGGTGTCTTCTTCCCAGTGCGACTTCGGGATCATGATCGACGCCGCCGGAATCGGCTCGGCCATGGCCGCGAACAAGATCCGGGGCGTCCGCGCCGCGGTGTGCAACGACGAGGCCGCGGCGAAGAACGCCCGCGAGCACAACGACGCGAACGTGATGACGCTCGGCGCGAAGCTCGTGGATACGGCAAGGGCTCTCGCCCTCGTGAATCTCTTTGTATCCTCCCGGTGTGTCGAAGACCGGCACAAGCGCAGGGTCGCGAAGATCGTGGCCCTCGAAAGAAACTGAGTCCACGAAACTGAGTCCACGAGACCGAGTCAAGGAGAAGAACAAGGTGGCCCACTCGCAGCAGGCCCTCGTCGAGACGGTGGTTCGCGCCGTTCTCGCCGCCCTCGATGCCCGTCCGGGCGTCGCCGGCTTCGAGGCCTGCGTCTGCCACAACGTGCTCGACGGTTGTTGCCCTGACCGGATGTCGCACTTCGCCCTCGCGGGGGTCGACCGCTTCGGCCTGCGCGCCGATCCGAGCGTCTACCCGCACGGCGTCGCGAGCCTCATCGATCACACTCTCCTCAAGCCCGAGGCGAGCCAGGGCGACATCGAACGCCTGTGCGCCGAAGCGCGGCAGTACGGCTTCGCCACGGTCTGCGTGAATCCCACCTGGGTTCACTACTGCGCCCACGCCCTGCGGGGTGCCAGCGCGCGCGTTTGCACGGTGGTGGGCTTTCCGCTCGGCGCGACCCTTCCTGAGGTGAAGGCGCTCGAAACCAAGCGCGTGATCGAAAACGGCGCATCGGAAGTCGACATGGTCTTGAACATCGGCGCCTTGAAGTCCAACCTCTATTCGCTGGTGCACGACGACATTGAAGCGGTGACTTCGGTGTGCCGCCGTATGGGTGCGATCTCGAAAGTGATCATCGAGACCGCGCTTTTGACCGACGAAGAAAAGGTCAAGGCCGCGGTGCTGGTGCGCACGGGCGACGCCGACTTCATCAAGACATCCACCGGCTTCGCCTCGGGCGGGGCCACCGTGGCGGATGTCGCTCTGCTGCGCCGCGTGGTCGGCCCCGACATGGGGGTGAAGGCTGCGGGCGGGGTGCGCGATCTGAAGTCGGCCAAGGCGATGATCGATGCGGGCGCCGACCGCATCGGCGCGAGTGTCGGCGTAAAGATCGTGCGGGAACTCACGACCGGGGCCGCGCCAGCCGCAACCTCCGGGGACAGTTCGAAGTACTGAGGCGCCGGGCGCCCAGGAACGCGTTCCCGCGTACCTTCTGTGGACTGATGCAGGCCGCCGACCTCGAACCGATCCCCCAGGATCAGAAGACGCAGTCGGCTCTCGACCTGTTCCTCATTTTCGCGGGCACCAACGTGGTGGCCACCACGTTCATCACGGGCGCCACGGTGAAGGCCGGCCTGTCGTTCGCGGGCGCCCTCCTCGCCATCGGCGGGGGCAGTCTGATCGGCGCGATGCTCGTGGCCCTCCTGGTTCCCGTGGGCTCGCGATGGGGGGTCCCCACGATCATCGCCTTACGCGCGCCCCTCGGGCGGCCGGGAGCGCACGTGGTCGCGATGATTCTCTACCTCACGAACTTCGCGTGGATCGCTCTCAACAACGTGATCGCGGCCTCGGTGACCCAGGCCATCCTGCCTTCGGTGGACCTGCGCGTTCTTGCGGTGGCGCTCGGCGTCGCGGCAACCCTGATCGTGGCCAGGGGGCCTAGGCTCGTGGCCCTCGCAAACCGGGCCGCCGTCCCTCTCATGGTCGTGGCCGCGGGCGTCCTCGCTTACCTCGCCGTCTCTGCCTTGAACTCGGTCCGCGAAAAGCCGCCCTCGACGAGCCTGTCGATGTGGCTCGCTTTCGACCTCGTGATCGCCTACCAGATTTCCTGGATCCTGATGTTCGCGGATTACTCGCGCTACTCTCCTTCGCCGGCCCGAAGCGGCCTCGCGGTGTTCGCCTCGCTCTCCCTTACCAGCATCCTGGGCATGGGCCTCGGCGCCCTGCTGTGCGCCCTCTCCTCGAGCACCGATCCGGGAGCGATGCTTGGGGCACTCGGGTCTCCCCCCCTGGGAGCGCTGCTCCTCGGCCTCGCCACCGTCACCACGAATTTCGTGAACATCTACCTCTCGGCGCTCGCTCTGCGAAGCCTCGTTCCGAGAATCAGCGACGGTCCGGCCGTGCTGGTCACCGGCTTGATCGGCGCCGCTCTATCGGTCCTGTCGAAGGACTGGATCGATGGCTACTCAGGCTTCATGGGGACACTCGGAATGATCCTCGTCCCCCTCGGCGGCGTGGCCCTCGCGCAGTTCTTCCCCTTCCCGAAGGGAATTGTGCCGCGCGAGCTGTACGACCACCGCGGCCGTTTCAGCCGCCCTGGATGGGCCGGACTCGCGGCGTGGTCGGCCGGCGCCTTGGTGTACTGGAAGTTCCAGACCACCGGCGCCACGCTGCCGGCGATCCTTGTGAGTTTTGTGTTGTTCGCTGCGGCCAGGCGGTTTACGGCTGGCGGAGCGCGATGACGACCTCAGAACCCGGCTCGCTAAGTGCGGCGCGCCGTCACTTCTTCTTCGTGTCGATCACCTTCTTGAAGTGCGTCCAGCTCGTTTCGTTCGGGCGATTGTCGTCGAGGTCGGGCGGGGTCTTGTAGATCGGGTAGTTCGCCTCGATCTCCTTCCGCGTGACTTCGGAGAGCTGGTCCCAGCTCTCGATCTTGAGACCGGTGCCGTGGAAGTAGAGCTCGCCCGCCCGTCCCGCCATCTCCATCCAGGGCAGCCACGACGAGAGCCGCGTCCAGCCGACCTGGACATTGATCGTATCGAGCAACGGGTTGAGCAGTTCCTCCTCGCGATAGTAGAAGAGGAACATCTCTGTAGCGTGGTAGTAGCCGCCTACGTTCTCCTGGTACTCCCCGCCGAGGGGGTTCTTGTAGAAGAGGGGCACTTCGAAGGCGAGGGTGCCCTGTCCGTTCTTCGAAACCCCGGCCCAGGTCGCCGGGCCGCGCGCGCCGATCGGGAAGGACGGGGCCTGATTCACGGGGTCGTTCGCCACATGGAGCACATCCACTTCCTTTCCGGTCCACGGGTTCTTCCACTTGCGCAAAACCTCCCCGGTAGTCGGGTCCTGATAGAAGACGACCTCCCGCGAGACCATCCGGTAGCCCTTTTGCCCTTTCTCATCGACCACCGTCTTGCTGGCCCGGATGTTCATCGCATGCCAGGTGAAGAGAAGGCGGTCGCGCTCACCGGGAACCCTGGAATAGGTCTTGCCCCAGAAGTCGTAGATCACGGGCTTGCCGTCGATCATTGACGAGTGCAGCCTCCGATTCGCCGTGACTACGTCCTCGGGCTTCGAAAGGTCGAGCCGGGGCGGGGGCGGCGGGGCGGCCGGCCCCTTCTTCTTCTGAACGGCAGGGGCCGACGTCGCGAGGACGAGGGCGGCGATGAGGAGGAGGGCTTTGCTTCGCATTGGGACCTTTCAGGATGGGCGGCTTCGGAACAACGGCGCCGATGCGCCGGGGTTGGTTTCTATGACGATGGACTTGAGCTCGGTGTAGGCCTCGTAACCCTGGGGGCCGCCCTCGCGCCCCAGGCCCGATTGGCCATACCCGCCAAAAGGAAGGTCTCCGCTGATGGAGCCATAGGTGTTGACCCACCAGGTGCCGCTGCGCACGCGCCGCGCGATGTCGAGAGCCTTCGAGATGTCGCTCGACCAGACGCCGCCGGCCAGGCCGTACTTTGAATCGTTCGCGACGGCAATCGCCTCCTCGGCATCCTGGACGCGGATCACCGTGACCACCGGCCCGAACAGCTCTTCCTGCGCGGGCCCGCAGGACGCGGTTCCGCCCAGCAGGACCGTGGGTCGGAAGAAAGCACCCGGGAAAAGATCGTCAACGCGGGTTCCCCCGGCGCCGACCCGCACACCTTCGCGATGGGCCCGCGACACGAAATCGACCGCGGCATCGACCGCGCGGTCGTCGATCATGGCGCCTATCTCCGTCGTCTCCTCGAAGGGATCGCCCAGCACCAGAGAGTTTGCGAGGTCGCACAGCTCCCTCTCCACGCGCTCGGCCACCGACCACTGAACCACCAGGCGGGAACCTGAGAAGCAACGCTGGCCGGAGTTGCGGAAGATGCCGGCGGCCGCGCCGCGGATCGCGAGGTCGAGGTCGGCGTCCTCGAGGATGATGTGGGCGGACTTGCCGCCGAGTTCGAGGAGCAGGTTTTTGATCGTGGGAGCGGCCAGCCGCATGATCGCCGAACCGGCGTTGGTGCCGCCGGTCATGGTGATCATGTCCACGCGATCGTCGCCGCAAAGCCGCGTCGCCACACCCGCGCCGCCATGCAAGACGCTCAGTGCGCCCTCGGGCAGACCTGCCTCATAGAGGATGCGCGCGAACTCAGCGGCGAGGAGCGGGGCCCGTTCGGACGGCTTGAAGACCATCGAGTTCCCGGCCGCGAGTGCGGGAGCCGCCTTCAGCGAGGCGAAGGGGAGGGGCGCGTTAAAGGGTGTGAGCCCCACCACCACTCCAACGGGATCACGCACCACCATTTTCACAAGGGAGCCATCGGGTGACGGTGAGGGAGTCATCTCCCCGGCCGCGTATCGCGCGAAGGTCCTCAGGTTGCCGGCGGTGGCCAGGACGTCGATCCGCGCCTCCGGCGCGGTCTTGCCGTTGTCGAGGACGATCCTCCGCGCGAGGTCGTCCATCCGCGAGAGGACGAGGTTCGCCGCCTTGTCGAGAACCGCCGCCCTCTCCCACCCCTTGCGGAGGCGCCAATCGCCGCGATCGAAGGTCCGACGGGCGACCGCGAGAGCGTGATCACAGTCCGCGTCCGAGGCTTCCCGCAAGGTAACGAGGGCTTCGCCGGTGGCCGGGTACCGGACCTCGAAGGGAGCGCCACCGCCGGCGGTGAACCGGCCGGCCACGGCATGCGCCTCGGCTTCGAAGGGCGACCCGCCCCGCTCGGCCACGCTGCGGACTTTCACCAGAGAAGCTCCTTTGCGCTCGTTGAGATTGTCTTAACTTTAGAACAACTTCCGCGGAGCCTGCGAGTTCTTATACTCCGCATCCTCGGCCCACAATTTCCAAGAGGCTACTCAAAACATTGCCCACCCCCCTGTTTCTCGGGATCGCGCTCCTCGCGGCCGCGCAATCCGCCGCTTCCTCACCCGATCGGATCCTGTTCAACGCGCGCGTCTTCACCGCCGATGCCCCGAGGCCCTGGGCCGAGGCTTTCGCGGTCCACGACGGGCGGATTGTCGCGGTGGGCACGTCGCAGGAAATCCTCGGCCTCGCGGGACAAAGCACCGAGCGGATCGACCTTCAGGGTGCCTTGGTCTCTCCCGGTTTCGGCGACAGCCACATCCATTTCATGAGCGGCAGCCTCACCCTCAGTGCCGTGAACCTCGATGGCCTGACCACCAGGGAGCAGATCCTCGCGCACATCGCCGCGCACGCGAAGGCGAATCCCCGGGCCACGTGGATCACCGGCCGGGGCTGGAGCTACTCGGCTTTTCCGGGCGGGCTTCCCCGTCGCGAATGGCTGGACGAGGCGGTGGCGGATCGGCCGGTGTTTCTGGAGAGCTATGACGGCCACACCGGTTGGGCGAACACGAAGGCCCTGGCCCTCGCGGGGATCGGCCGCGAGACGAAAGATCCGGCAAACGGCGAGATCGTCCGGGACGAGAAAGGCGAGGCCACGGGCGCGCTCAAGGAATCCGCTCAGCGGCTGGTGGAAGCGCTCATGCCTCAGCCTTCGAGCGAAGACCGGTACCGGGCGCTCAAGGCCGGCCTCGACCTCGCCGCCGCCTACGGGATCACCTTCGCCCACAACGCGGGCTTCGACCCCGCCGATCTTCCCGTTTATGAACGCGTGCTGCAGGAGGGCGCGCTCAAGGTTCGCTTCTATAACGCAATGTACTTCGTGCCCGACCCGGATACGGAAGCCCTCGACCGGCTCAGGCAGTTGCGCGCGAAGCACCACGGGCCCCTTTTCCGTTTCGGCGCTGTAAAAACCCTGCTCGACGGGGTGGTCGAGTCGAAGACTGCGTGGATGCTCGACCCTTATGCCCAAGGCGGGGGCACTGGAACGCCGAACTACGCGATCGAGGTGTTCAATCGCAGTGTCTCCGCCTACGACCGCGCAGGATTCCAGCTCTTCGTCCACGCCATCGGCGACCGGGCGATACGGGCGAGCCTCGACGCCTTCGAGCACGCGGCTCGAACGAATGGCCCCAGGGACCGGCGGCATCGTCTCGAGCACATCGAGGCGCCGCAACTCTCCGACCTGGCGCGGTTCAAACCGCTCGGCGTGATCGCCTCGACGCAAGCCCTGTTTGCCACCCCCGACGACGAGGACAACACGACCGGTCCCTACTACGGCAACCTCGGCCCCGAGCGCGCGGCACGCGCCATGGCCTTCAAGGCGATCGACGACGCAGGCGCGGTCCAGGCCTTCGGAAGCGACTGGCCGGTCTACTCGATGGAGGTGCTCAAGGGCATCTACACCGCGGTCACTCGAGAGACGATTCGCGGAAACCCGAAGGGCGGTCTGCAACCGCAATCGCGCATCAGCCCGGCCGCCGCCCTGCGCCACTTCACGGTCGATGCCGCCTACGCGGGGTTCGCCGAGCGGGAGCATGGAAGGATCGCCCCCGGACTATTCGCCGACTACGTCGTGCTGTCCCGGGATATCACGGCGATCGCGGCGAAGGACATCTTGAAAACCCGCGTCCTGCTGACGGTAATGGGGGGCAAGGAGACCTATCGCTCCCCAGGATTCAGCTCAGGCACGCCCCCGGAACCGAAGGAGTGAGCCCGCCCGCCATGGCTGAATTCACCAACAAGGTCATCATCCTGACCGGCGCCTCCCAGGGCATCGGCAAGGCCCTGGCACTGGCCCTTTCCCCGCAAAAGCCGACGCTGGTCCTCGCGGCCCGCGACGAGGCGGCGCTTCGCGCGGTCGAGTCCCCCTGCCAGGCGCTGGGCGCCAGGACCTTCGTGTTCCCGACCGACGTGACCGACGAGTCTCAATGCCGCGACCTTATCCGCCGCGCGGTCGAGTCGGCGGGCGGCATCGATGTCCTGATCCACAACGCCGGCGGCGGCATGAACGCGCGCTTCGACGAGATGACCGACCTCAGCGTCTTTGAAAAACTGATGCGCCTCAACTACCTCGGGCCCATGTATCTCACCCACGCAGCACTTCCCCATCTCCAGAAGTCACGCGGCCGGATCGTCGTGGTGTCGTCCGTCGCCGGACTGACCGGCGTTCCCCTGCGCACCGCTTACGCGGGAAGCAAAGCCGCGGTCTTCGGCCTGTTCGAGTCCCTGCGGATCGAACTCGCCGACCAGGGCGTGTCGGTCACGATGATCGCGCCCGACTTCGTCCAGTCGCAGATCCATGTCCGCGCCTTCGGCCCCGACGGAAAGCCCGTGGGCGACAGCACGATCGCCGAGCGCGTGGCCATGCCGGCTGACGAATGCGCCGCGCTGATCGTGGAGGCGATGGAACGCCGGCAGCGGCTTCTGATCACCTCACTCCGCGGCAAACTCGGCCGGTTCGTCCGCCTCATCGCGCCGCGGCTGATCGATTCGATCGCCGCGCGCGCCATTCGCCGCGGCGTCTAGCAGTCCGTGGTGAAAGTCGACCGCGAGCGAAAGCGAGAGATTTTTCGTCAGATCAAGGCGTCAGACCGCAGGAACACCGGGAGTATTTCAAGGTTTGGCAATGCAGAGCTCTGCGGAAAAGATCCGCTTTCGGCGCGGAGGGACTTTCACCACGGGCTGCTAGCGCCGAAAAACACCGGGGCGCCCAGCTTCCTTGGCTACGCTGCGCCTCGGGGCCTCAGGTCAGGGTTTCGGTGCGTCCGGGTCGGGCTTGAAGCCCCAGGCGTCGAGCATGATGTGGAACAGACGCGTGTTCGGAAAGAATCCGCTCACCCGTTCCGACCCCACACCGATGGCAATAGCCGCCACCTCTTCTCCACTATGCGAATTGTCGACCAGCACCGACTTCAGCCGGATGGGCTGGCCGATCGCGCCGCCCGCCGCCTTCCATTCGTCATAGCCCGCGAGGAGCTGGCCCTCCAAACCTTCCCCCTTGGTCCGAAGCGCGAAGGAGTGGTCGGCGGTGAAGAGGAGCAGCGTGTCATCGAGCTTCACCCGCGCCTGGACTTCTTGAATCAGCCGGTCGAACGCCACCATGGCCTCGATGCCGGGCTTGGGATCGTGGGTATGGGTATCCCATTCGACCATCAGGAAGTAGCCGATGGGACTCTTCTCGAGCTCGTCGAGCGCGCGCATCGTGGCCGCGCGCACCTCGACCCGGTCCGAGACGACCATCAACCGTCCTCGTTCGGCCGCGGCCGCCTCGAGGGTCGGGTGGATGGCGCGCCGGTGACGAGCAGACAGGTCCTCAAGGCTGCTCCCCATGGCCAGAAGCTGTTTCTCGACTCCCGGACGACCGGCGCCGATCAGGATATCGACTCCATCGCCAAAGCGCGGCTCGAAGGCCTGCCGGAAGATCTCCCCCCCCTTGCCGCGATCATTGGAGCTGGCATAGCAGGTCGCGGGCGTGGCATCGACGATGGGCATGTCCGTCACGACGCCGGTGGCGAGACCACGCTCTTCGGCATATTCGAGAATCGTCTTTAATCTGCGCCCGTCCGATTTTCCCCGCACTGCCTCCGGGCCCTGGCTGATCACGCCGTTTTGGGTCTTCTGTCCGGTGATGATCGCGGTCATGGCGCTCGCGGAGTCGGCCACAAAGCCGCGCGCGGGAGACGTATCGCTCAAGGCCACGTGCGGCCATCCCTGGATGTGAAGGCGCAAAGGCGCGTTGTAGCCGTACCAGCTCGCCGCATTGAGAGTCGGGATCCCGCCGGCGTCGGCGATGAAGAGGATCACGTTGCGAGCCTTCTTTGGCGAAGCGGAAGCAGGCGCAGAACCCGCGAGCAACGAGGCAGCAAGGATGGCCAGGGCGGCGGGTTTGAGCATTTTGTGAGTCTATCGCTCGCCCTGGTTTCAGGACTCCGATCGGCGGTGCCCCGGCGGGGTAGAGTTCGGGCAACGGCTCCCCCCCCTTCCACCACGAGGTCTCATGCGCACACTCCGATTGCTTTCCTTCGCCACTCTCATCGGCGCTTCCCTGCTCGTACATCCAGGGACAATCTCGGGCGCCGACCCGGGCGACACGAAACTGCTGACCCAACCCGCGATCAGCGCCGCCCACATCGCCTTCATCTACGCAGGGGACCTGTTCGTTTCCGATCTCAACGGAGCGAACGTGCAGAGGCTCACCGCGGACGACGGTATCGAATCGAACCCGGCCTTCTCGCCCGATGGCAAAACCATCGCCTTCAGCGCGCAGTACGACGGCAACGTGGATGTCTACACCGTCCCCGTGGCCGGCGGCCCGCCCACCCGGCTCACCTACCATCCCAATGCCGACGTGGTTCAGGCCGTGACGCCCGACGGGAAGGCGGTGCTGTTCACGTCCCAGCGCGCCACCTTCACCACCCGCTACACCCAGCTCTTCACCATCCCGATGAGTGGCGGGATGGAGGAGGCCCTTCCCATTCCCAATGCCGCCCGAGCCACCTATTCGCCGGACGGTTCACGCATCGCGTACAACCCGATCGCCGGACGCTATCTGCAGTGGAAGTCGTACCGGGGCGGTACGACCTCGACCCTCACGCTCTACACCGCCAGGGGCCATGCCACGGAGGAGGTGCCCCAGCCGGCCTCCCGCGCCAACGACACCGATCCCATGTGGATCGGCGACATCGTCTACTTCCGCTCCGACCGCGCGGGCGAGTTCAATGTCTTCTCCTTCAACACGAAGACGAAGCAGATCCGCCAGGTCACGAAACACGACGACTTCCCCGTGCTCAACGCCGCGACGGGGGGCGGCAGGATCGTCTATGAGCAGGCGGGCGTCCTGCATGTCCTTGAACCCGCTTCGGGCCAGAGTCGGGCCCTGTCGATCCGCGTGGCCTCGGATCTTCGCGAGACCCGGCCGCGCTACGCCAAGGGAGTCCGCTGGATACGCGACGCCGCCCTGTCTCCCTCCGGGGCGCGCGCGGCCTTTGCCTTCCGCGGCGAAATCGTCACCGTCCCCGGCGAAAAGGGTGATGTCCGCAACCTGACCTCGAGTGTGGCCGCGCATGACCGTTCGCCCGCGTGGTCGCCCGACGGCCAGTCGGTGGCGTGGTTCTCCGATGCCGCGGGCGAGTACGAGCTTTACCTGGGCGGCCAGGACGGGAAGGGATCGCCGCGGGCCATCAAAGTCATGGGCGAGGGCTTCTACGACGCACCCGTGTGGTCGCCCGACTCCGGCAAGATCGCCTACTGGGACAATTCCCAGAGCATCTACTGGCTCGACGTGAAGTCGGGCCTTTCGAAGAAGGTCGCGCAGCAACCGACCTACGGCCCGGTGATCGTCCTCAGCTACACGTGGTCGCCCGACTCGAAGTGGCTGGCGTACGCCATGGACAACGAGGCCGGTATCACCACCGTCTATGCCCACTCGATCGAGCAGGCGAAGTCGTTCCAGGTGAGCGATGGCCTGAGCGACGTTCGAAGCCCGGCCTTCGACCAGAGCGGCAAGTACCTCTTCTTCCTCGGATCCACGGACGCCGGGCCGGTGAAGGACTGGTTCGCCCAGTCCAATGCGGACATGAACGCGACGTCCGGGGTCTATCTCGCCGTCCTGCGAAACGATCTGCCCTCTCCCCTCGCCAAGGAGAGCGACGAAGAGAAGGCCGCGGCTGAGAAGGCCGAAAAGAAGGAAGAGCCAAAGGCCGACGAAAAGCCTCAGGCCACCCCGGCCGCGAAGCCTGCGGCCGGGCCGAAAGGCGAAGAAGGCAAAGCCGACAAGAAGGAAGACCCGTTCCGCATCGACTTCGCGGGTCTCGAATATCGGATCCTCGATCTGCCGATCGTCCCGGCGGACCTTAGAGATCTTCGGGCCGGGTCGGCCGGCCAGGTCTTCTACCTGAAGCGGGTAGACGGCAAGACGTCACTCAATCGCTACGACCTGGCCACCCGCAAGAACGAAGTCATCGTCGCCGAGGCGAGCGACTACGTGATCTCGGCCGACGGCAAGAAGCTTCTTTATCGCAACGGCGAGATCTGGGCGATTGTCGGTACCGGCAAGCGAGCCGAAACGGCCGAGGGAAAGCTGGCGGTGGACGGAATCGAGGTCCGGGTCGACCCGCGCGCCGAATGGAAGCAGATCTTCGACGAGGCCTGGCGGATAAACCGCGACTACTTCTACGCGCCCAACATGCACGGCGTCGACTGGGCGAAGCAGAAGGAGAAGTACGCGGCCTTCCTGCCCCACGTCGCGAGCCGCCCCGACCTGAACCGGCTTTTGCAATGGATGTCGAGCGAACTCGCGGTGGGCCACCACAATGTCGGCGGCGGCGACATCCGCGCGGAAGTGAAAAATGTTCCGGGCGGCCTTCTGGGCGCCGACTATGAGGTTGCAAACGACCGGTATCGCATCAAAAAGGTATTCGGCGGCCTCAACTGGAACCCGCAGCTTCGGGCCCCCCTCACCGAACCGGGAGTCAATGCGAAGGTCGGCGAGTACCTCCTCGCGGTCAGCGGCCGCGACCTGCGTCCGCCCGCCAACCTCTATAGCCTCTTCGAGAACACCTCGGGCAAGATCGTCGAGATAACCCTCGGCCCAAACGCCGACGGCTCGGGGTCTCGCACCGTGCCCGTGGTTCCCATCGCCCAGGAAGGCGCCCTGCGCAATCGCGACTGGGTCGAGGGGAATCTGAAGAAGGTGGACAAGGCCACGGGCGGCAAAGTGGCGTACGTCTACGTGCCCAACACCGCGCAGCAGGGTCACGCCTACTTCAAGCGTTACTTCTATCCGCAGGTCCACAAGGAAGGCGTGATCATCGACGAGCGCTTCAACGGGGGCGGCAGCGTCGCCGACTACTACATCGACATCCTGCGCCGTCCCTTCATCGCGAACTGGGCGATGCGCTACGGCGCCGACCTCAAGACGCCCTTCGCGTCCATTCAGGGACCGAAGGCGATGATCATCGACGAAACCGCGGGCTCGGGCGGTGATCTTTTGCCCTGGATGTTCCGGAAGTTCGGCGTCGGCCCGCTCATCGGCAAGCGGACCTGGGGCGGCCTCGTCGGCATCCTCGGATTCCCCGTTCTCATGGACGGCGGGAACATCACCGCACCGAACCTTGCCATCTGGACGGCGGAGGACGGCTGGATCGTCGAGAACGAAGGCGTTCCCCCGGACATCGAGGTCGAACAGACGCCGGCCGATGTGATCGCGGGCCGTGATCCGCAGCTCGAGAAGGCGATCGAAGTGGTGATGGCCGAGTTGAAGAAGAACCCGGTCAAGAAGCAGACACGGCCGGCCTATCCCGTCCGCGGCAAAACCCAGCGCGGCACCGTGCAGAAGTAGCCGAGAGGACAAGACGCCATGAAGACATCAACCCGGAGCGCGCTCGCGTTCCTCGCTCTATCGCTCGCGTTCTCGCCCGCGGCCTTCGGCCAGCCCGCACCCCTCTCGGCCGCCGACAAGCAGAAGCGGATCGACACCGAGGCCGAACTTCAATCGGTCGCGGTGGTCGAACGGAAGCTCCTGATCCCGATGAGGGACGGCGTCCGCCTCGCCATGGATGTCTATCGACCGAAGAACGCAAGCGGCCCGGTTCCGATCGTGTTCTCGAAGACGCCCTACAACTTCAACTTCTGGGACGTGAAGAATGGCGTGCCCGCCGACCTGACCTCGGCACTCACCGCGGTGAAGAAAGGCTATGCCTACGTCGTCCAGAACGAGCGGGGCCACTTCTTCTCCGAAGGCAACTACGACATCCTCGGCCCGCCGGTCACGGACGGCGTCGACACCCTCGAATGGATGAAGAACCAGCCGTGGTCGAACGGCAAGGTGGGCGCGACCGGTTGTTCCTCGACCGCCGAATGGCAAATGGCGGTGGCGGCGCAGGGTCATCCCGCGTTTTCGGCCATGAACGTTCAGGGCTTCGGCGCGGGGGTCGGGCGCGTCGGCCCCTACTACGAGCAGGGCAACTGGTATCGCGGCGGCGCGGTGCAGATGCTCTTCATCGCCTGGCTCTACGGTGAGCAGAACCAGGTACGTCCCATGTTTCCGCGCGGCGCCTCGCGTGAAGATCTGATCCGCGCGTCGAAGTCCTTCGACCTCGCCCAGCAGCTTCCTCCGGTCGACTGGGATAAGGCGCTGCGCCACCTCCCCGTTCAGGACATCTACAAGGCGATCGACGGGCCGAACGGAATCTTCGCGGACGCCATGCCCGTTCCCACCGGCGGCCGGATGATCCAGCGCGCGCCCAACGATCCTGCCTGGTACAAGGGCGGGTTGTGGCACGACAACATGAAGCTCGACGTGCCCGGCCTCTGGTTCATTTCCTGGTACGACGTATCGGCAGGGCCCAATCTCGAGATGTTCAGCCATGTCCGCAAGCACGCGATGGGTGAGGCCGCAAATCACCAGTGGGCGGTCATTGCCCCGGTGGTGCACTGCGCCTTCACCCGCGCGACCGAGAACACGATCGTCGGCGAACGCAGCATGGGCGACGCCCGGCTCGACTACAACGACATCGTCTACGGCTTCTTCGACAAGTTCCTCAAGGGCGAGAAGGCCACGCGCGTCGACCGCCTGCCCAAGGTCACTTACTTCACGATGGGCAGCAACCAGTGGCAGACGTCCGACACCTGGCCTCCCGAAGGCGCAGCTCCTCAGACCTTCTATCTGTCGAGCGCCGGCAAGGCCAACACGCTCAACGGTGACGGCGTTCTCGTCAACGCCCCGCCCGCCATGAACCTCCCCGATTCCTTCGTCTACGACCCGGCAAATCCCGTCCCTTCCTACGGGGGCAACGTCTGCTGCACCGGGAATGCCGTGCAGGCCGGGTCTTTCGATCAGCGCAGGATGGAGGCACGCGCCGACATCCTCGTCTTCACCTCGGAGCCGTTCAAGGAAGGGATCGAGCTGTCCGGCCCCATCACGCCCACCCTCTACGTCTCCTCCGACGCGAAGGACACGGACTTCACAGTGAAGGTGATCGATGTCGATCCCGAGGGACGGGCCTTCAACCTCGACGAGTCGATCCAGCGAATGCGCTATCGCGACGGCTACGACAAGCCTCTGGTCTGGATGGAGAAGGACAGGGTGTACAAGGTCACGCTGCAACCCCTCAATACAAGCAACTTCTTCAAGCCCGGCCATCGGCTGCGGATCGAGGTCTCGAGCAGCAACTTCCCGCGCTTCGATCGCAACCTGAATACCGGCGGCAACAACTACGATGAGTCTTTGGGCGTGGTCGCCCGTAACACGCTGCATCACTCGGCCCGATACCCGTCGAGCCTCACCATCACCATGGTGAAGCCCGCGGCGACGGCGCGCTAGCAGTTAGCAGTCCGTGGTGAAAGTCGACCGCGAGCGAAAGTGAGAGATTTTTCGTCAGGTCGAGGCGCCGAACCGCAGGAATACCGGGAGTATTTCAAGGTTTGGCAACGCGGAGCTCTGCGGAAAAGATCCGCGTTCGACCCGGAGGGACTTTCGCCACGGGCTGCGAGGGGCGCTCGACCTTCGGGAGAGCCTTTAGACTGTCCGGATCCATGACCCTCCTGTCCGGCGCGCGGCTCGGACCTTACGAAATCTCTGCGGCGATTGGCGCCGGCGGCATGGGCGAGGTGTTTCGTGCGCGCGATACCAAGCTCAACCGCGAAGTTGCAATCAAGGTGCTTCCCGCAGCACTCTCTCAAGATGCTGAGCGGGTGGGTCGGTTTCGTCGTGAGGCGCAGATCCTCGCGACGCTGAACCACCCCAACATCGCCGCCATCTACGGCCTTGAGGAAGCCGGCGGGACCGTCGGCCTCGTCATGGAACTCGTCGCGGGTGACGACCTGGCGCAGCGGCTGCGAAGCGGAGCGCTTCCCATCGACGAGGCCATCGCCATCGCGCGGCAGATCGCGGAAGCTCTCGAAGAGGCCCACGAACACGGCATAGTCCACCGTGACCTCAAGCCCGCGAACATCAAGGTCACGCCGGAGGGGAAGGTCAAGGTCCTCGACTTCGGCCTGGCCAAGGCGTTCGAGGCGGACCCCACGAGCGCGGGCGCCCACTCGCAGCTCTCGCATTCACCCACGATGTCGAGGCACATGACCGAGGCGGGAATGATCATGGGCACGGCGGCGTACATGAGTCCGGAACAGGCGCGGGGGAAGACCCTCGATAAACGCGCCGACATCTGGTCTTTCGGGGTCGTGCTCTTCGAGGTGCTGACCGGCGAGCGGCTCTTCGCAGGCGAGACCGTGAGCGACACGCTCGCCGCGGTCCTCAGGGAAGAGGTCCCGTGGCCGAGCCTGCCGGCGCAGACTCCGGGCCGCGTGGTTCAACTCCTGCGCCGCTGCCTCGCCCGCGATCCGCGGCTGCGCCTTCGCGATATCGGCGAGGCCCGGATGATCCTGACCGCGCTCGGCAACGCCGAGGGGTCGGAGCCCCGGATTGCCGCCGCAAACTTGACGCCTCCGCCACAAGCCCCCACTGCGGCGCTCGCACGAGCCTCATCGCATTGGGCCGTCCTTCCGGCGATCATCGTCGCCGCGACGAGCGCAGGCGCCTGGGGCTTCGCGCTTCTGCGTCCCAGCGAGCCGCCCAAGGTGACACGGTTCACGATCCCCATGCCCGCGGGCCACGTTCTCGCCGGCAATGGCGCGCCCGCGATCACCCGGGATGGACGGACCATCGCCTATGTGGCGCGGGACGCCTCCGGCGAATCGCACCTCTACCTGCGCGACCTCGGTCGGTTCGAGTCCACGGCGATTCCCGAAAGTGAGTCCGCCCAGCAGCCCTTCTTCTCCCCGGCCGGTGACCGTGTCGCATTCTTCGCCAGAGGAAAACTCATGACCGCGCCGGTCTCGGGCGGTGGGCCAACCGCCCTCGCCGACGCGTCCTATCAGACGTTTGGTGGAACCTGGACTGAAGACGACGACATCGTGTATGTGCCGACCCTCATGTCTGGCCTCCTTAGTGTTCCCGCATCGGGCGGCAAGCCCCGAAATCTGACCGAGCCCGACGGCGCCTCGAAGGGCTACGCACATTCGTTCCCCACCGCCCTCCCGGAGGGAGAAGGCCTGGTGTTTTCGGTCTGGGGCGGGGTGAACATGGAAGGAGCCGGGATCGCCCTCCTCCCCAGGAACTCGTCGACCTGGAGCATGGTGTCGCCCGCAACCTGGCAGTCGGCCTATGCCTCGTCCGGCCATCTCCTGCTCGGAGGCCCCCGCAACCTCTCGGCTGCCCCCTTCGAACCAAAGCGGCCCAGCCCCTTGGGCTCAGCCACCCTGGTGGTCGAGGACGTGTTCACCACACCCAACATCAACACGTCGTGGTACGCAACGTCCCCTGCGGGCACCCTCGTCTACGTGCCCGGAGACGTGACCCTGGGATGGCTTGCCTGGGTCGATCGGAAGGGAGCGGTTTCAAAGATCGAGGACAAGGCCTCAAGGCTCTCGGATGCCTCCCTCTCGCCTGACGGCACGAAGGTGGTGTTCGTTCAGGACGTCAGCTTGTGGGCGATGGAGCTGGGACGAAGGACCCTGACCCGACTCACTTTTGATGGCGAGGGCAACAACCGCTTCGCCATCTGGAGCCGCGACAGCTCAACCGTCTTCTTTGCGTCAAATCGAAGCGGTGAATGGGAGATGCACTCGCTTCCTTCAGGAGGCGGGCCGTCAAAGGTGCTGCTCAATCGCCCCGGGATCCAGCTTCCGCTCTCCACCGCACCGGACGGGACACTGCTTTTCGCGGAACGTCTCAAGGGCAACAGCACCGACATCTTCATGCTGTCCCCCAAGGGCGAGGTCACACCGTTCCTGGTGTCGCCCTTCAGCAAGGTCGGTGGCCAGTTCTCACCGGACGGACGCCTCGTCGCCTACGCCTCTGATGAAACGGGGCGGGAGGAGGTGTATGTGCGCTCCGTGGCGCGGCCCGAGGCGGGGGTGGCGGTCTCGACCCAGGGCGGGCGCGGACCGAGGTGGTCGCCGGACGGCAAGGAGCTCATCTACCGCCGTGGCGACCGCTTCCTGGCCGCGCGCATCACGAGCGACGGTCCTCTCTGGGTGGGAGACTCGGTGCCGCTCTTCGAACTCCTGGTCGCGTCCGGCACCACCACGCAGCAGGCGGGTTACTCGCCCTCGCCCGACGGCCAGAGGTTCCTGGTGCAACTTCCCCACCCGAACGCGGTTCCCACCCGGATCAACGTAGTCCTTAACTGGTTCGAGGAACTCAAGGCGAAAGTTCCCGCGCGATAGGCCTCCAGGCGAGCGACTCCCTCGCGCGCCCTCTTCGTTGCGGTCCCGAGGCCCTGCCCGCCATCCTGATCGCGCTGGGCTTCGAGAAGGCCGACGATGGGTTCCGCGCGCGCGAATCGCGCTCCTTGAAGAAGCGTGGCTAGACTCGCCTCATGCTCGCCGCTGCGCCCGGTCTCCGCTCGTGAAGGTTCACCTCGTCGACGGCACCTACGAGTTGTACCGCGCGCACTTCGGCGCGCCCAGGGCAGAAGTGGCGGGACGCGAGGTCGGGGCCACCCGCGGAATCCTCCGCTCGCTGCTCTCGCTCGTGCGGAACGATGGAGTGAGTCACGTTGCCGTCGCGTTCGACCATGTGATCGAGTCGTTCCGCAACGAACTCTGGAGCGGATACAAGACCGGTGAAGGCATCCCCGAAGACCTGTTGTCGCAATTCCATCTGGCCGAACGCGCCACGCAAGCGCTCGGCGTGGTCATGTGGCCGATGATCGGTTTCGAAGCAGACGATGCGCTCGCCACCGGGGCCGCGCGGTGGGCCGAGGCGCCAGGCGTCGAGCAGGTTCTGATCTGCACACCCGACAAGGACCTGGCCCAGTGTGTGACGGGAAGGCGCGTGGTGCGTCTCGACCGGATGCGCCGCCTGCTGATGGACGAGGCGGGTGTGATCGAGAAGTTCGGCGTGCCCCCCCGCTCGATCCCCGACTGGCTGGCCCTCGTGGGCGATTCGGCGGATGGATTCCCCGGGATCCCGCGCTGGGGCGAGAAAGCCGCGTCTACCCTGCTCGCGCGCTTCGGCCGAATCGAGGACATTCCGGACGATCCGGGCCGATGGGATGTCAATGTCCGCGGCGCCACCGCCCTCGCCGCCAGCCTCGCGGCCCGCCGCGAAGAAGCGGCGCTCTTCAAGACGCTGGCGACGTTGCGCACGGATGTCCCGCTCGAAGAGTCGCTCGACGACCTCGAGTGGAAGGGCGCTCGCCGCGAAGAACTCGATGCCCTGTGCCATGAGATCGGGGATGAAGACTTCCCCGCCCGCGTCCCGCGGTTCAGGGATTAGAAGCGGCACGATCCCCATGGACACCCGCCTGCCCGCCCCCGCGTTCAAGGCAGTGCGCAAGTAGCGCCGCGCATCAGCCGTCGGTTCGACCCCTGGGGCGTTAACCAAAGAACAGGTAGCAGACCGCAACCGCGCCCAGGAAACCCGCGAACTCGGCGGTCAGGCCGCACGCGATGGCGTGCCGCGTCTTCTTGATCCCCACCGAGCCGAAGTACACGGCCAGCACGTAGAAGGTCGTCTCGGTGCTGCCCTGGATGATGCAGACGAGCCGGCCCGCGAAGGAATCGGGGCCCAGCGTCTTCATGGTCTCGATGACCAGGCCGCGAGCCCCGCTTCCCGAAAGCGGCCGCACCAGAGCGACCGGCAAAGCGTCGATCCATCGGCCATCGAGGCCCACCGCCGCCACCACCAGCCGGACCGCGTCAAGGGCCTGATCGAGGACCCCGCTCGTGCGCAACACGCCGATCGCGACCAGCATGGCCACCAGATGCGGAATGATCCCTATCGCCACCGAGAAGCCCTCCTTGGCGCCGTCCACGAAGGTCTCGTAGACCGCCACCTTCTTAAAGACCGCGAGCAGCACGAAGCCCACGATGAGCGAGAAGATCATCAGGTTCGCGAGGAGCGAGGTCTGCCGTTCGAGAGTCGCCTTGTCGAGGCTTCCGAAGTAGGCGGCCAGGAGGCCGATCGAAACCGTGGCGCTGCCGAGGTAGCCAAGCGTCACGGGATTGAACAGCCGCAGGCCCTGGATCTTCGCGGTGACCAGAATGCCCGCGATGGTGCTGCAGAAGGTTGCGATGAGGAGGGGCACGAAAACGTCCGTGGGATCGGCGGCCCCCATCTGGGCCCGGTAGGTCATGATCGCGGTCGGGATGATGGTAACGGCCGAGGCGTTGATCACGAGGAACATGATCTGGTCGTCGCTCGCCGTGTCGGGCTCGGGGTTGATCTCCTGCAGCTCCTTCATGGCCTTGAGCCCGAGAGGGGTCGCGGCGTTGTCGAGGCCCAGCATGTTCGCGGACAGATTCATCACGATGGAAGCGCCAGCCGGATGGGCGGCGGGGATGCTTGGGAACAGCCGGCGCAAAAGCGGGTCGAAGGCGCGGGCCAGAAGGGCCACCGCTCCGCCCTTCTCCCCGACCTTCATGATGCCCAGCCAGAGACACATGACACCGGTGAGGCCGATCGAGATCTCGAAGCCGGTCTTCGCCATGTCGAAGCTCGAGGACACCATCGCCGCCCACACCCCGGGCTCTCCGAGCACAAGCCAGCGAAAGAGGCCGGCCAGGAACGCGACCAGGAAAAAGCTGGCCCAGATCCAGTTGAGCATCCGTGAATCTTAGGCCGGGCCGAAGCCCGCGCCGTCCTCGGACATCGCGATCGGCAGATGGCCGACCTTCAGTGAGGGGTCACCGGTTCGGTACCCTTCGGGCCGGCCGCGGGGATGATGGGAAGCACAATGCGCGAGGGGCGTTGCGGATCGTGATAAATGGCATTGACCGCCACGCGTGAGCGCCGCTGTTCGTTGAGCGGTTCGCCGGTGTTCGGATTCACGTCGAAGCGCGGAAAGTTACTGCTCGAGATGTCCACGCGGATGCGATGCCCGCGCCGGAACACCAGCGAGGTCGGGTACATCTCGATCGTGAACTCGTAGGGCGTCCCCGGTTCGAGGGGTTTGGCGGTCTTGAGCGATTCGCGGTAGCGACCACGGACGATGCTGTCGCCCACGTTGAGATCCACGCCCGCGGGAAAATCCGCGCTCGGCGGATAGACGTCGATGAGCTTCGCGGTGAAGTCGGTGTCGGGCCCGTCGGAACTCGCCCACAGCTTTACCACCAGCCGCCCGGTCACCTCGACGTCCGAGTCGAGGGGCGGCGTCTCAAAGACCACCACATCGGGACGGGCGGAGAGGGGCATGGTATCCGAACAGAGCCAGTTATCCGTGGCGCATCGCTGGTCCTGCGCCCCGCGGAGCATCAGAACGCCCTCGGAAGAGACATTGCCACCGATCGTAGGCACCGGCCGCCGGGGGTCGAAGTCGTAGCGGGTGGGCCGCGCATCGCCCGGCGCCTTCGTGGCGAGCGTGCCGTCCGCATGAAGGAAGTACTCCGTGTTGACCGCCCGGGCAAGCGGCCACTCGCGTTCGTCGCGCCAGACCCCGCCTACGAACAGCCGGCCCTCCTTCGTCTTGTTGGGCTCTCCGGCGCCCATGACGAAGAGGCGGACGGGAGGGTCGCCCTCCACACCGTTCGAGACACCCTTGAGCCAGCGGTCGAACCAGCGCAGACGCAGCTCGTTCAGGCTGATCGCCGCGGCGGGACCGAACTCTGCGATGCCGGAGAAGCTCGTGCCCTGCCCGCCGTGCGTCCATGGCCCGACGATCAGGCGCTGCTTCTGTTTCTTGACCTTCGAGAGTTCCACGTAGTTGAGGTTCGCCACCTGGGCTCCCCACGAGTCGTACCACCCGGTGAGATGCATGACCGGCACGTCCTGATACCGGGCCACATGATCGATGACACTCGATCCCATGTCCGCCCAGAACGCGTCGTTGTCGCCGTGCTTCATGGCCTCGATCAGCCACGTTTCGTAGTCCGGGGCGAACTTCAACGGTGTGGTTCCCGGCCGAAGCGGCAGCGCCTTCACGAACTCGCGGACCTGAGAGCCCATCGCGACGAGTGCGGGTGCGGCCGAAGGTTCCTTCGCCGCGCGCAATCCCGCGAGCTGCGCATGGGGCCCAGGTAAAAGACCGGTGGGGCCGGCGCTCGTTCCGGTCGCGTTCCCAAGGGTCAGGATCCAGTTCAACCACCGGAGCTCAAACGCGCCATTGTGGCGGACGCCGAAGTAGCCGGGATCGCTCATCGCATCGACCGGCACGAGCGCCGCGAGAGCCGGGGCGTTGGTGATTCCGACCGCGTGCTGGGTGGCTCCCGCGTAGGACGTGCCCACCATCCCCACCTTGCCGCTCGACCACGACTGCTCCGCGATCCACTTCAAAAGATCCGCGCCATCGGGACCGTCGTCCGTGATCGGGCGCCAGCGGCCCTCCGACCGATACCGGCCCCGCACGTCCTGGAGCACCACGGCATAGCCGCGTGGCACGAAGAAGTTCACCAGGGCGTCCGGCCCCCGGTCTTTGTTGTAGGGCGTTCGCTCGACGATCGCGGGCACCCGGTTCAAAACCACGCCGTTTCGCGCAGGGAGATAGACATCCGTGGCCAGGCGGATGCCATCCCGCGCGGCCACCATCACATGACGATGGACCAGGATGTCCAGGGGAGCCTCTGACTTCGTCTGGGCCTTCGCCAGGCGAAGCGGCGCGGCCTCGATGAGCCACAGCGTGACGAACCCGGTCGCCACCACGAACAGGAACGAGGATCTCATCTTTGGATTGTACGCCGGTCACGGACGGGTGAAGCCGTGGTGAAGGCTCAGGGCAGGATCAGCAAGGAGCCGTCGGGAACCTGTCATTTCGCGGCGCGTCCGGCCCGAATCAGCGCATCGCCGGTGGGGAGAAACAAGTCAACAAGCGCGCAGGAAAGGGCGCGACTAGACTCCCGGGATTCATGGCCCTGTCTCCCGGAACCCGACTCGGACCCTATGAGATCACCGCCGCGCTTGGCGCGGGCGGAATGGGTGAGGTCCTTCGGGCGCACGACTCACGGCTCGGCCGCGACGTCGCGATCAAGGTTCTTCCCTCAGCCCTCCTGGGCGATCCCGACCGGCTCGCGCGTTTCGAGCAGGAAGCCCGAGCCACGTCGGCCCTCAATCATCAGAATATCCTCACGGTCTACGACATCGGATCGGACGGCGGCGCGCCCTACATGGTCACGGAACTGCTCGAGGGCGAAGAGCTGAGCGCGATCCTGCGACAGGGGCCGCTCGGGGTCCGAAAAGCTCTCGACTACGCGCAGCAGATCGCCAGGGGTCTCTCAGCCGCGCACGACCGCGGCATCATCCACCGCGACTTGAAGCCCGACAACCTCTTCGTGATGCCGGACGGCCGCTTGAAGATCCTCGACTTCGGCCTGGCCAAGCTCCGTCCCGAGCACGCGGAGCCCGCAGGTTCACAGCTTGAGACGCGCAAGGCCCTGACCACGCCCGGCCTGGTGATGGGGACGATCGGCTACATGTCACCCGAACAGGTGCGCGGGAAAGAGGCGGATCAACGAGCCGACATCTTCAGTCTCGGCGTGATCCTGCGCGAGATGCTCACCGGCGTGCGGACCTTCACCGGGGAGTCTTCGATCGAAGTGATGAACGCGATCCTCAAGGACGATCCGCCCGATATCAGTGAAACGAATCCCAACGTCTCGCCCCAGATCGATCGGCTGGTGCGCCGGTGCATCGAGAAAAAGCCCGAGGCGCGCTTTCATTCCGCGCACGATCTCGGCTTGGCAATCGAGGCCCTACAAGCACCCTCGAGTTCTCATGCGCGGACCGCCATCCCGGCCGACCCGCGCGCAGCCGAGGAGCGGCCATCCAACCGAATCGCCTGGGCCCTGGTGGCTGCTCTGGCGATCCTCGCTGGCTGGCTAGGCTGGCACGCACGAACTACGGGGGCCGCACCCACGGCTCCACCCGCCGTCCTGACCCTGGAACTGCCCGACACGGTGACGTTCACGGCGGCCCAGACCGACTCCATCCGCATCTCACCCGACGGGCGGCTCCTCGTCTTCACGGGCCAGGCGAAGGACGGAACCCGGCAACTCTGGATGCGCCCGATGGATTCGCTCGAAGCTCACCCGCTTCCCGGGACCGAGAACCCGCTCGAGCCCTTCTGGTCTTCGGACAGTCGGCACATAGGCTTCGGCGCGCAGGGAAAGTTGAAACGCGTCGAGGTCTCGGGCGGAAGCCCGCGCATCATCTGCGACGCGGCGCGACTGGTTGGGGGGACCTGGAACCAGGAGGGCGTGATCCTCTTCTCCCCCGACTTCAACCGCGGCCTCTACCGGGTTTCAGCGGAGGGTGGCGCGCCCACCATCGTGACCCAGCCAGACACCGCGCGACAGGAGATCTCCCACGGGGCGCCGGAGTTCCTCCCCGATGGGACATCGTTCATCTTCGTGGGCGGACGAACGGCGGCAAGGATGGTAATGACCGGATCGCTCGAATCTGCCGAGGTGAAAGTCATAGGACCCGGGATTCGGGCCACGTACGCGCCTCCCGGTTTCCTTGTTTACTCGAAGGACGGGGGCATCGTTGCGCAGTCTTTCGACGCCAAACTGCGGGAGCTGACCGGAGAGCCAGTGAGATTGCTCAAACTCGAGGGGCCCTTGCAGGCGGGCGGCGCGAATCAGGCGTCATCCTCTCCGCCTCCAGCGCCGGAGTCCTTGTCGTCCAGCGCAGCTTCGCACCGGAAGTACAACTCAACTGGTTCGACCGCCGCGGCGCCCGCCTCGCCGCGATCGGGCCGGGGAGCCGGCTCGCGGTCACCGCGGCGCCGCGGATCTCGCCCGACGGTAAGAGCGTAGCCATGCAGAACCGCGAGAACCGCGACGAAACCCGCGGCATCTGGACGATAGATGTCGCACGGAATGTCGCGGTTCGACTCACCACGAACTGGGGCCTGTATCCCGTGTGGTCGCCCGACAGCCGGCGCGTGGCGTGGCTCATGGGCTTCGGCAAACTCGGAATCTGGCAGCGCTCAAGCAACGGCCTCGGCGAACCCGAGCTTCTTCTGGAGGCGGGTCCCGCCGCCGGCGGCAACACCTTCCCCGCCGACTGGTCCGCGGACGGGAAGTACCTCCTCTACCACACGCGCGGCGAGAAAACGCGCGTCGATATCTGGGCCCTCCCCCTGGAAACAGAAGAGCGCAAACCGCGCCCTGTCGTGGCCTCCGAGTTCGATGACATGCACGGCCAGCTCTCACCTGACGGGCGGTGGCTGGCGTACCGTTCCGACGTCTCGGGCAGCTACGAGGTCTACGTGCAGGCGCTCACCGAGGACCTGCGCGCCGGCGATCAGCGATTCCGCATCTCCAGCGACGGTGGTTCTGAGCCGCGCTTCCGGCGCGATGGGCGCGAGATGTTCTACCTCTCGCGGCGAAGGGAGCTGATGGCCGTCCCGATCGAGACCACGGCATCCACGTTCACGTTCGGGACGCCCGTACCGCTTTTCAAGCCGCAAACCCTGCCTCAAGGCGCGGAGCCGACCTATGAGTACGACGTGACCCGCGACGGCCAGCGCTTCCTGATCGGCACCATCCTCGACGGGCCGCACGCGACTCCTCCCAAGCCGGTCATCCTGATCGGGTGGGCGCAGGCAATCTTGGGAGCAAACGCCCCACCTTCGGGCGGGTCTCGCCCGAGAACTCCTTAAAGAAGAAGAAGGCCGATGGCAACCAACAGCCCCGACGACGAGAAGAACGAGCCGCCCTCCGAAGAAGGTATCTCGATCGAGCACACGGCGGGGGTCGAGCACGGAGCGACCATCGAACGCGCGGAGCCGTCCTTGGACCACGAAACGATCCTTGCGGAGACGGGCATGCCCGGCAGAATCGGCCAGTACCGGATTCTCGGGGTGGTCGGCGAAGGCGGAATGGGCACGGTGTACGAGGCTCAGCAGGATCGACCCAGCCGAACCGTGGCGCTCAAGGTGGTTCGCGGCGGCGCCCTTTCGGCTTCGCGCCTCAAGCGGTTCGAGCACGAGTCGCAGGTCCTCGGCCGGTTGCAGCATCCGGGCATCGCCCAGATCTACGAAGCGGGCACCGTCAGAGACGAACATGGCCGCGTGATCCCCTACTTCGCCATGGAGCTGATCCGGGGCGCCAGCCTGCTCCGCTACGCCGCGGAGAGAAATCTGGGCACCCGCGAGCGTCTCGACCTCATGGCGAAGATCTGCGACGCCGTGAGTCACGCGCATCAGCGCGGCGTCATCCATCGCGACTTGAAGCCGGGCAACATCCTCGTCGAGGAATCCGGCCAGCCCAAGGTTCTCGACTTCGGCATCGCGCGCGCCACCGACAGCGACGTCCAACCGACCACAATGCTCACCGACATCGGCCAGATCATGGGCACCCTGCCCTATATGAGCCCCGAGCAGGTGGGAGGGAATCCCCTCGATCTCGACACCCGCAGCGACGTCTACGCCCTGGGCGTCATTTCCTATGAGCTCCTCGCCGGTCGCCTGCCCTACAAGGTTGATGAGCGCGTCATCCATGAGGCGGTGCGGATCATCCGCGAAGAAGAACCGACCGCGCTATCGAGCATCAATCGGGCGCTGCGAGGGGATGTCGAGACGATGGTCGGCAAGGCTCTCGAGAAGGAGAAGTCGCGCAGATATGAATCCGCCGATGCCTTCGCCTCCGACATTCGCCGCTACCTCAGAAACGAGCCGATCGCCGCCCGGCCCGCGAGTGCGTGGTACCAGGGCCGGAAATTCGCCCAGCGCCACAAGGCAACCGTGGTCGGCCTGGCCACGGCCTTCGTCCTGCTGACGGTGGGCCTGATCGTGACCTCGTGGCAGGCCGCGCGCGCGCGGGCCGAGCGGGATCGGGCCGAGAAGGTGGTCGCGTTCATGGACGAGATGCTCCGGGGCGCCGGGCCGTCGGTGGCCCTTGGTCGGGACGCCGCGATCCTCAAGGAGATGATGGACGCCGCCGCGGCCCGCATTGAGAAGGGTGAACTCAAGGGCGCGCCCGGCGCGGAGCTCAAGCTTCGCGGAACCATCGGCGACGTCTACCGCGAACTTGCGGAGTTCAAGAAAGCGGCGAAGATGCTCGAGACGGCTCCGGCCCTCGCGCGGTCCCTCAAGCGCGGCGACTCCAGGCAGACCGCCGACGCGCTGGCCCTCGTGGGCATTCTCTACAAGGACCAGAACGAGTACGACCGCGGCGAGCCGCTGCTTCGCGAGTCGGTGGCCATGATGCGGCGTCTTTCTCCTGAAGGCGACGCCGGGGTCGCGGGCGGACTCCGCGACCTCGCGGTCCTTCTTTCCGACCGCGGCAACTCCAAGGAAGCCGAGCCCCTGATGCGAGAGGCGCTCGCGATTTATCGGCGAAGCCTGAAAGGCGATGACACGCGGATCGCCACCCTTCTGAACGACCTCGGCGCCACGATGGAGGATCAAGGCAAGGTCGATGAGGCGGAGGCCCTCCACCGCGAGGCGCTGGCCATGAATCAGCGCCTCTTCCCAGGCGACCACCCGGAAACGGGAACCAGCCTCAACAACCTCGCCGTGGTCCTGAGGATGCAGGAGGATCCAAACGACGCGATCGAGGCCGAGGCGCTGTTCCGGCAGGCCCTGGCCATGAACCGACGCCTCCTGCCGGGCGACCATCCCAACATCGCCTCGGGCATCAACAATCTGGCCTCCTTCCTGGAAGGCCAGGGCAAGAGTGCGGAAGCCGAAGCGCTCTATCGCGAATCGCTGGCCATGCGTCGACGACTCTTCCCGGGCGATCACACCTCGGTCGCCACCGCCCTCAATAACTTGTCGCTGGTCCTCCAGAAGCGTGGCGACTACCAGGCCGCCGAACCCATGTCGCGCGAATCCATCGCGATCAGGCGTCGGGTCTACAAGGGCGATCACCCCTCGGTGGCGCTCGACCTCAACAATCTGTCGCTTCTGCTTCGCGACAAGGGCGACCTCCCGGCTTCCCTGTCGGCCGCCAAAGAGGCCATCGACATGTTCACCAGGACCCAGGGCAGGGACTTCTGGCTCACCGGCTACGCGAAGATGGGCCGCGGACGCACGCTCATCAGGATGAAGCGCTTCGCGGACGCCGAGAAGGAGCTCATCGAGGCCGAACGCGTGATGGGAGCACCCAAGGGCGTGCCCGCGGGCCGGTACAAAGCGTGCCTCGAGGTTCTGGTTCAGCTTTACGAGGAGTGGAATCGAGCTGATCCCTCGGGCGGTCACGCGGTGCGGGCGGCGGCGTGGAAAGCGAAGCGCGAAGCCCTCGCGAACCCCGTCCCAAAATAGCGGAGGGCTCGCCTCAGGGGCCTCGGCCCTTTTTACCTGCGCCTATCGGAGGAACGCATCCTGCAGACCGCCGTCCACGGGAATCACATGGCCCGTGGTTCTGGCGAGCCGCGGTGAGACCAGCACGAAGATGGCCTCGGCCTGGTCTTCCGGCTCGATCGGAACCTTGGTGCGGCCCTTGACCACCGTGGCCGGCGCCACCGCGTTGACCCGGACGAGCGGAGCCATCTCGATCGCCAGTTCGCGCACCAGGTGGTTCGCCGCGGCCTGGCTGGTGTCGTAAGCAAGGCTCCCCTTCTTCGACACCACCGCGTTGGCGCTCGTGGCGAGCACGACACTCGCGGGAAGGCCCTGCAGACGGAAGACCTGATTCGCCTCGTCGGCGACAATGTAGGCGCCGGTGACATTGACCCCGAAGGTGAGCGACCAGTGCTTGTCGTCAATGCCGCCGTCCTGCCCCGGCGGCACGCAGACGCCGGCCGCCACGACGACGGTGTCGAGGCCGCCGTAGGCAAGAAGCGCCTCCCTGAACATGGCGCGGACACTCGCCCGGTCGGTGATGTCGCAGCGGAGCGCAATCGCCGGGCCGCAGTTGCTGATGCCGGTTCCCGCGACCCCGATGCCCTCGCCGTACTTCAAAACGATCTCCCCCGCCGTCTCCGCCGCCGCTTTCGCTTCGCGGTCGACGCAGACAATGTGAGCGCCCTCCCGGGCCAGCCGGTGGGCGGTGGCCTTGCCAATGCCCGCACCCGCGCCCACGACCACCGCGATCCGCCGGTCCAGCTCCTTCTCGGGCGGCAGACGCCGAAGCTTCGCCTCCTCGAGCGACCAGTACTCGATGTCGAAGGCCTCCTGGGGATCCATGGCTTCGTATTGATCGATCGCCTCGGCCCCGCGCATCACCTCGATGGCACAGTTGTAGAACTCGGCCGTCATCCTCGACTCGCTCTTGTTCCTCCCCCAGGCGATCATTCCAAGCCCGGGTATGAGAACCACCGTCGGGCTGGCGTCGCGCATCGCGGGCGAATCCGGACGCTGGTGGCGCTCGTAGTAGGCCGCGTAATCCTTGCGGTACTGGACGAGGCCGTCGCGAAGGCGCGTGCGCAAGGCCTCCAGATCCCGGGTTTGCGGATCCCAGTCCACGAACAGCGGCTTGATCTTGGTGCGCAGGAAGTGGTCGGGGCAGGAGGTGCCGAGGTTCGCGAGTCGTGGGCCATCGACGCTCCCGGTAAAGCGCAGCGTCTTCGGGTCGTCCTGCACGGTGGCCACGAAGCGCTGCCTGGCGGAGATCTGTCCGCGGAGCCAGGGGATGATGTCGGCGATCAGGCCACGCCGCTCGTCGTCCTTGAGGCTCGGGTATTTCAGACCGCCGAACGTCTTCTCGCCTCGGTCGCGCGCCTCGATAAACGCGGTCGCCCGGTCGATGATTTCAAGAGCGGTCTCGTAGCACGCCTTGTCATCATCGCTCCACGAACTCATGCCGTGATGACCGAGGATGACGCCTTTGGCCTTCGGATGCTGCTCGATCAACGCTTCCATCCGCACCCCGATGTCAAAACCGGGGCGCTGCCAGGGCAGGTAGATCACGTCGTCGCCATAGATCTCCCGGCAGAGGCGTTCCTGGTTCACGGACGCCGCGATCGCGATCACCGCGTTCGGGTGCAGGTGATCGACGTGGGTGCGGGAAACGAACATGTGAAGCGGTGTGTCGATCGAGCAGGCCCGGGGATTGAGGTCGAACACGCAGTGGCGGTACATCTCGTACATCGCATCCTCGACGCTCGTCTTGGGTCCGCGGCCCGGGTTCGCCAGGTACTGCGGCTTCATGGCCCGGACCTTGGAGATGCAGAGAGAGGCGAAGCCGTCGCGCTTCGAAGTCCGCAAATCGCCGCCGGATCCCTTCACCCAGAGGACTTCGACGCTCTCGCCGGTGAGCGGGTCCTTCTCCATGATCTTCGAAGAGGTGTTGCCGCCGCCGGTGTTGGTCAGGGTGGGGTCCGTGCCCAGCGCATTTGACCGATAAACGAGGCGGTCCAGACCCTTCAGCTGCTTGACCTCCTCATCCTTCCAGAGGGACTTAACGTAGGTCACTTGCGCTCCCTGTTTTCATGCCAAAACTCTATCTGAGTCGAGGCCCATCACCAGTTCTGGCCCAAAGCTAACTGAAGTTGCATGGTTTCTGGAAGGGGCGAGGTTCCGATCGTGGGTCGGCGGCGGCCCGGTTCAGGCGAATGATCGGGTCGCTGATTCACAGTATTCGGAACCTCCTCGACGAGTTGAGCCGGCCTCTCAATCTGGCCCTCGCTTTCCTCGTATCCATCCTTCCACGGCGCTACTGGCGGGGGGCCCGGGGGCCGGGGATAGCCCTTCCCGCCTTCATTCAATTGGGAGCCTGCCTGGCCGGCCTGATCCAGATCTACACCGCCTACTCGCAGATCGTGAGCGATGAGCTCGCCGATATCACGGTCGAAGCGGCCCTTGAGACCGAAGCCCACAGTGTCAGTGCTGCACCCGCCATGGCCTTTGGCGCGCTCACGCCGCTTGGTATCTTCGCCGTCTCCAATGCGGCCTGGGTTCTCGCGTACGGCGCGCTCTCGGGGTTGATCCGGCTGGTGGGATACCCTTCCGATCACCCCTGCGGTGATCCAATTCTCACCTTCGTCGATAATCTGCTCTGGGACGCCGGCCGAGGAATCTCATCCTCGGTCAGGCGGTCCGTGGGCGCCGTCTGGTCCTGGTGGAAGCGCTGAGTGAACCTTGAGGGCTCAGGCCGCGTCCCGGCAGTCGGGACACCGCTCCCGTGAGATCGCCGCGTTGGCGGAAGCGCGCACGAAGGTCTCGAGGTCGCTCCATCGCCCCCCCTGCTCCTTCACCCGGCGACAAGAGGGGCAAACCGGAAGCATCCCCCGGAGGGCGCGCTCTTCGGTGATGACCTGCGCCATGCTGAAGGCGAGCTGCGACTTTCCGGATGGGTCGAGGACTGCGGTGACGACGATGCGCGCCCAGACGATGTGGCCATCCTTGCGGACATACCGCTTGTCCGCCTTGTAGTGTGGCAGTTCTCCGGAGAGGACTTTCGGCATCGCGTCGATGTCGCGATTCCGGTCTTCCGAATGCGTGAAGTCCGGAATGTGCGCCTCCATGACTTCGGCCTCGGTCCGTCCGAGCATCTCGGCGTAGGCGGCGTTGACATCCACCACCTTGAGGTTCCGGTCGACCACGCAGATCCCGATCGGTGAGTCCTCGAAAATCGCGCGGAACGCCGGATCGCTCAACCGCATGAACGGATTATGCACCAATGCGCGCCCGCCCTGGTCCCTCCGCCCCGCGGAATAGCGGGCCCCGCCCGAGGAGCGAACAAACCTCCTCATCGCTGATCTGATCGAACTCCAGGTACCACGGTGAAATGGCGCCGAGGTCCGGAGGCTCGAGAACGCAGACGCACTCGTCGGCCGCCTGAACCAGGGCCGCGCAGGCGGTCGCCGAACTCACGCCGCTCGCCGCGACAATTCGGGCCGGCGCCAGCGAGCGGAGGGCCTTCACCGCCACGAGCATGGAGGATCCGGTCGCCATGCCATCGTCCACGAGGATCACGATCTTGTCGAACACATGGACGGGCGGCCGATCCCCGCGATACCGGCGTTCACGCCGTTCGATCTCCTCTTCCTCCCGGACCACCGTCCGTTCGACCGCGAAATGAGGGATGCCCAGACTTTGAACCACGTCGTCGTTCACGATCCGGGCCCCGCCCGAGGCGATAGCTCCCATGGCGAGTTCGTGGTAGCCCGGAGCGCCGAGCTTGCGCACGATGAGAACATCGAGAGGAGCCTTGAGGCCCTTCGCGACCTCGAAGGCCAGGGGCACGCCTCCGCGCGGGATGCCCAGCACGATCACATCCTTGCGGTTCGCGTAGGCCAGAAGTCTCGCCGAGAGCTCCCGTCCGGCGGCGGCGCGGTCACGAAGTGGCGTGAGCACGGCCGGCTTCCGCGTTGGACCACCGGCCTTCAAAGGACAGGCCCTCCATGCGTACGTCCACGGAGCGAGTGAGGAACATCATGGTCCGGCTCCTTTCTCAAGGCGCTCCTCGAACTTCGGCACGCGCGCCTTTGGGGTGTTGCACAAGCCGCGCCACCTGTGAGGCAGCGTAACTCCCGCGTTCAGCCCACTTCGCGAGGGCACCGGGCGAAAATCTCACGCCCCCATCTTGCACTCGCGCAAATCCTGAGCCTGGCCAATCCCCTCCCTTACCCGGTCGCCGGGACAAGATGACCTCTTACCCCTGACGGACTCCTCAAGCGCCTGGGCCTCCGTCGTGCCGCCCTGGACTTCTCGAGCCTCATTACGTCTCAGATGGCCAGTGGTCCTTCGTCATCCAGCGAATCACGTCGGCGCGCGAGACGACCCCGACAAGAAGTCCCTGCTCGACGACCGGGACGAGGTTGATCTTCCTCTTGACCATCAGTTTCGCGAGGGTCTCGAGGTCCTCGTCCGCGCCGATGGTGAGAACGTCCTCGGTCATGACGTCGCGCGCCTGAGTCCCCACCATGTGGCGTATCCGCCGATTGAAATGATCTTGCGTCTCAAGGGGAATGCGTCCTTCGAGGAGGGGCAGGAAGGGCGGAGGGTCGATCGGCGTGTTCCGAACCACGAGATCGAAGTCCGTGACGATGCCGATCACCCGGTTCTCCCCATCCACCACGGGAACGCCGCTGACGGCCTTCCCGTCCATGAGCTGGGCGATGCGGGCGACCGAAGTGTCGGCCTTCACCGACACCACGTTCCCGGTCATGATGTCGCGCACGCGCTGGCCCCTTGCGGAGCCTTCCGTCCCGACTTCCGTGGTGGTCATGACGAAACCTCCCTCAAAGAACCGGCGTGAACTGGCTCCGCCAGGGCCAGGCCGGTTGCCTGGCCTTCCGGCTTCACCCGCTCTGAAACGGATCGCACCGTGAGCACGGGACAGGTGGCGGCGCGGATCACGTGCTGTGCGTTCGAGCCCGAGAACATGTGTTCGAAGATGCCGTGCCCCTGGGCGCCGATCACAATCACGTCGGCCCTTTCCGCGGCCGCGCACCTCAGGATCTCCTTGTAGGCCCGCCCGAAAGCCACGCGAGGCTCGATGGTCGACGTTAGTGGGCCCGACTCGGCCACGGCCTGGCTCAGGCGCTCGATCGCGACGCGCTCGAGGTCATCACGCAGCGGCCCGACGCTCACGATTGGCAGGAAGGTGGGGTCGCCCATGTCGGGCACGTTCTCGACCACATGGAGCAGCGTTACCTCGGCCCGGAACTTCTCGGCGAGGCCGATCGCCATCCCGCACGCCGCGATCGAGATGGGTGAGAAGTCGGTGGCGCACACGATCCGCGTGATCAGGCCCGGTGCCGCCCAGGTCCGACCTTCTTCGTGGGAAACGCTGAACACCGGGCAGGGAAGTCGGCGTACCAGTTTCTCGGCCACCGATCCCAGGAACACGCGATCGAGGCCTCCCCGGCCGTGTGTGCCGAGGACGACGAGGTCCGCGGGCATCTCTTCGGCGGTGGCCACGATCTCCCGCCAGGGATCGCCCTCGCGAATCTCGATCTCATGGGTCACCCGCGCTTCCCGCAGCGGTTCGAGGAAGCGGCGCATCTCCGCGTCCACCCGCTCCCGGACCTCGGGCGTGGTGAGCCACGGGGCGCTCGCGGAAAGGGACTCGCCACCCGGGAAAAGTTGTGGAATCACGTGAACGATCTTGAGACGCGACCCGAACTGACGGGAGAGGGCCATGGCATGGCGCAGGGCCTGGAGCGAGAACTGAGAGAAGTCGGTCGGGCACAGAATGCGCTGAAACTGGGGTGTGGTCATGACGTCACCTCGCCCTGAGAGCCTGCAATCGCAGTGCCAGTGCCCCGTGCGCCGGCTTGGGCCGCAAACCCTGTGGACCGGGAGGGCTGACTCAGCAAGGCGCACAATCTGCGCGCTCCTCCGGCCGACTTTGAGCCAACTTTGAAAAATGATTGCGTCCGAGAGCTACCGGTTCCGCCAGCTCTGGAGCATCTGGACGTAGTTCGCTCGTTCGTAAGCGGCCGGGTTGGGGCAGCGTTCGAGGCTCATGTTGCCGCGCATCGGGCCAAGCGACTCCCACTCGAACTCCTCCATCCAGTCTTTCATCTCCTGAAGGATCCGACCGAGATGTTCGGGGCCGTGCTGGAGAAGGACCGAGACCATCTGCACCGCGTGGGCGCCGGCCATGATGCTCTTGATGGCGTCGCGGCCGCTGTGCACGCCGCCACTCACCGCGAGCGACGCCCGCAACTGACCGGAGAGGGCGCCCAGCCAGCGAAGCCTGAGCGGGAGCTCACGGTGGTCGGACAGGTGCAGACTCCGGTTCAGCTCGAGGGTCTCTGGATCTATGTCGGGTTGGTAGAAGCGATTGAAGAGGACGAGGCCATCCGCTCCCGCCCGGTCGAGCTGGCCGGCGAACTGGGCCAGCGATGAGTAGAAGGGCGAGAGTTTCACCGCGAGAGGAATGCGAACGCTGCGGCGCACTTCGCGCACCACCTCGACGGCCTCGTTCTCGAGTTCCTTGCCGGTGAGATAGTGGTCAAAGGCCAGGCGATAGAGGTTCAGTTCCAGCGCGTCCGCCCCCGCGGCCGCGATCATCGGCGGATAGTTGAGCCAGCCGCCCGGCGTGGCGCCGTTCAGCGACGCGATCACCGGGATATCGACGGCCACCTTCACCCGACGCAGATGCTCGAGGTACTCATCGGGTCCGAACACGAAGACCTGCGGCGTCGGGAAGTACGTGAGGGCCTCGGCGAAAGACTCCTCGTGTATCTCCGCGTTCTGAACGGCGTCCGCCTGCTCGCGGAGGATCTGCTCCTCGAAGAGGGATCTCAAAACGATGGCGGCGGCCCCGGCGTCCTCGAGGCGTCGCACGCTGTCGAGGTTGTCGGCGAGCGGTGAGGCGCCTGGAATCAGGGGATGAGGAAGGTCGAGTCCAAGGTAGCGAACGGAGAGGTTCATCGATGGGCTCCTTAGCGGTTCTCGGG
>Ga0163152_10000663_pt1 | contig 57853 bp, 48 predicted proteins | sample OliLakLV19MP8IB2_FD_148635 | JGI IMG/M metagenome (GOLD analysis project Ga0163152, IMG submission 148635) | Freshwater microbial mat bacterial communities from Lake Vanda, McMurdo Dry Valleys, Antarctica - Oligotrophic Lake LV.19.MP8.IB-2 | ecosystem: Environmental > Aquatic > Freshwater >... | reverse complement strand
CTGAACAAGTGGAAGGATACTTGGAAATAATAAAAGAATTGGAAGATGATCTTTGTGAGATCACAAGGTTTGAAGGATGCAGTGTGCAGCCAAATTCCGGTGCCCAAGGGGAGTATGCAGGATTAATGGTAATTCGGGCATATCATATTCATCAAAATGAAGCGCACAGAAACAAGGTGCTTATACCGGCAAGTGCGCATGGAACAAATCCTGCAAGTGCTGTAATGGCAGGAATGGAAGTAATTGTTGTTAAAAGCGATACGGAAGGGCATATTGATATTGATGACCTTAAATTAAAAGCAGAGGAACATCAGAATGTTCTTGCTGCTTTAATGGTAACTTATCCATCAACACACGGAGTTTTTGAAGAGACCATTATGTTAATATGCAATATTGTGCATCAAAATGGCGGATTGGTTTATATGGATGGTGCCAACATGAATGCACAGGTTGGATTAACATCTCCTGCTAAAATTGGAGCTGATGTTTGTCATTTAAATCTGCATAAAACTTTTGCCATTCCACATGGTGGAGGTGGACCCGGAATGGGACCAATTTGCGTAAACGAAAAATTATTGCCTTTCTTACCCGGACATCCTTTATTTAAAACCGGTGGAGATCAGGCAATTCATGCAATTAATGCAGCACCATTTGGAAGTGCGAGTATTTTATTAATTAGTTACGGTTATATTAAAATGTTAGGCAGTGAGGGTTGTACCAATGCAACAAAATATGCGATCTTAAATGCCAATTATTTAAAAAGTAAATTGGAAAAACACTTCGATATTTTATTTGTAAGCAAAAGTGGAAGAGTGGCGCATGAATTTATCATTGATTTCAGAAAATGGAAAAATACCATTGGTTTAGAAGTGGAAGATGTTGCAAAAAGATTAATGGATTATGGATTTCATGCACCAACTGTTTCTTTTCCGGTTGCAGGAACTCTTATGATAGAACCAACAGAAAGCGAAAGTAAAGAAGAACTCGACAGATTTATTGATGCGATGCTGGGAATTAAAAAAGAAATTGAAGAAATTGAAAACGGCAGTGCTGACAAAACCGATAATGTATTAAAAAATGCCCCGCACACTTTAAATGATATCATTACCGCAGATTGGAAGCATGTATATACCAGAGAAAAAGCAGTTTATCCAATAGCCTATTTAAAGGATAAAAAATTCTGGCCAAGTGTTAGCAGGATTAATAATACTTATGGTGATAGAAATTTGATTTGCACTTGTCCGCCGATTGAAAGTTATATGGTAAATGCGGAATAAAATTCATCGATAAAATAGGATAATAAATTATCGACATAAAAACTACTTTTATTTTATTGATCGGATTATTTTTCACTTTACTGCCTGTTAATTTGCGGGCACAGGTATTTGCTGCAGGACAACTCAACAACAGTTATATCTATACAATAATTGGAGAAAATGGACCTGAACGTTTGTTTACCGGAGCAAGCGCGGAAATTGGTGCTGAAGGACCTTCTTCCGGTATATTTTTAACAAGCGCGATTTATATTCCGAGGAATTATGAATTTGAAAAATGGATCGAAGACCCCACCAGTGCACTTAATTTCGTAAAAGTGGAATAACGAGTTTCTATTTATGAATTGGGATTATATGGTCGTTATTATTTAATAGGTTTGGAGGGCAATGGTGTTCGGGTATTTACAAATAGTGGACTGGAAATGGTTTGGGGAAGAGCTAAAGATGAATTCCTGGATATTTACTCAAATGATCTTGTTATTGAAAAATTTACAAACAAACAATTACGAGTTGTTTTTGGTTTAGGATTTGAGGTGGAGTTGGAGGATAATATGTATCTGCTCAACGACTTTTTATTCAAATACCCATTCACAGATATGGATCAAGGCGGATATATGAACATTGATGTTGCATCCGATTTCGCGCTGAATTTCAATATAGGCTTAAAAATATATCTGAATTAGGGCATCCTTAATAAAGATATATTGAAATCTACCCTAGAGACCTTACATTCTATGTGTTTTTGTTTCCACAAAAAATTTACCGGCAATTGTCTGTTTTTCCTTATTAAATTTGCAATGATAAAAACAACAATATGGAAAAAGGACCTATATCTAATTTCGTAGAACACCACTATCGCCATTTTAATGCAGCTGCATTGGTTGATGCTGCAAAGGGTTATGAAACACACCTTTTGGAAGGTGGAAAAATGATGGTTACGCTTGCAGGCGCAATGAGCACCGCCGAACTTGGAATTTCCTTTGCGGAAATGATTCGCCAAGGAAAGGTTGACATAATATCCTGCACAGGTGCAAATTTGGAAGAAGATGTGATGAATCTTGTGGCGCATTCTCATTACAAACGTGTTCCGAATTACAGAGATCTTACCCCTGAGCAAGAATGGGAGTTGTTGGAACAAGGATTAAATCGCGTAACAGATACTTGTATTCCGGAAGAGGAAGCCTTTAGGAAAATACAAAAACATATTGTAAATATTTGGAAAAGTGCGGAAACAAACGGCGAAAGATATTTTCCACATGAATATATGTATAAACTTTTATTGAGTGAGGTAATGAAGGATGGATATGAAATTGATCCTAAAGATTCGTGGATGATTGCTGCGGCAGAGAAAAATATTCCAATTATAGTACCGGGTTGGGAAGATAGTACGTTAGGAAATATTTTCGCCTCTTATTGTATAAAAGGAGAATTAAATCCTTCTACTATGAAAAGCGGGATTGAATATATGGTGATGCTCAGCAGTTGGTACCGTGAAAATTCATCGGGAAAAGGAGTTGGTTTTTTTCAGATAGGCGGTGGAATTGCCGGAGATTTTCCGATCTGTGTTGTACCTATGATGTATCAGGACCTCGAATGGCATGATGTACCTTTCTGGGGTTATTTTTGTCAGATTAGTGATTCCACCACTTCTTACGGAAGTTATTCCGGAGCAGTGCCAAATGAGAAAATTACCTGGGGAAAATTAGATATTAAAACACCAAAATTTATTGTGGAAAGTGATGCTACTATTGTTGCACCCTTAATTTTTGCATGGGTTTTAGGATGGTAATTTTTTTTTATTTATTCCCCATAAAATGAAAAAAATTCTATTGATATTACTTTTAATAAATTTTGAGTTGCCGGCTCAAACGGAATCGCCAAAAATTCCGGAATTTATTGAAAATCACACCTACCTTAAACAATTATATATTCCGGCAGACGATGCGCAGGCAAGGCTATTAACTTTCAGTTGGCAATATTCTTATACTTTTGAATTCGAATCATTCAGAAGCGGAGGCCTACAAGCTACTTTTGGATTAAATGTTGCCCGATTTTTTTCCAATAAAATGGTGATCGGTATTTGTGCGGATATTAAAGCGGTAAAAGGATTAACACAACAACAATTTTCAAATGATTTTATAAATGACCTTAACGAAGGTTTTAAAACAGAATACAACAACCCATCAGATTCTGCAAAAGCATACATAATAAGAGATGCAATTAATGATGTTCCCGGTCATGGATTTTACGGTAATTATTCGGGCAACCTCGGAATTATGTTTTCCCTGTTTCCTCAAAAATATGGAGGTGTATTAATTTCTGCAAAAAGAGGTTACCGCGATTTTCCCATTTTTGGAACTTATGGAAATGCTTATATCGATGATGGCTTGTTGGATAATACCCTTTTTCAGGTAAAAAAAAATTATTCTGCCGAAATTTCTTTTAAACCTTATACCCTATTTAAAAATGGTTATGTTTCAATTTATAATTCTTCCATAGCTGATATCTGGAAATTAATTTCTATAGGTTTCTACTATGAACAATTGAATTTAGAAAATGCAAACTTTAACGGCATTCCTTTCTCCAAGATCGTAAACGCAAAATTTATTAATAGATATGGTGTAGACCATTGTTATGGTGTTAAGATGGGACTTGCACTCTATTGATGACTTTTATCACTTAATTTTAAGTCATAACATAATTCGGTTTTTATTCTTACCTTCGGCTTCTGTTATTTGGCACTCAAAACAAGGTCCCAAATTTTCAAATTAGTCCACTAAAAGTAGTAAAATGTATCATTTAAGAACAATAATTATTTCTGCATTATTAATTTGCAATTTCCCTGTTTTCACACAAATTACAGAGGAGCATTATCGTATTTATTCTGTTAAACAGGCAAAAGAAGTTACACTGATTGAAATTGCAGCCGATATGCAAAATTATGATGTATTGTTTTTCGGGGAGGAGCATAACGACAGCGTAACACATTTTCTGGAAAAATCGATGTTGGAGGTTTTATTTGCTGCTTATGGAAACAAAGTTGCCCTTTCGATGGAAATGTTTGACCGTGATGTGCAGCCTGTGATGAATGAATATCTGACTGGTTATATCAGAGAAAAAAATTTCACAAAGGATGCCAGGATTTGGAGTAATTACAGTGATTATAAACCAATGGTTGAATTTGCAAAAACGAATAATTTGAATGTAATTTGTGCCAACACTCCGACACGTTACACCAATCTTGCAGGAAGAAAAGGGCAACAGGCATTAATGGAATTGCCTAAAGAATCAAAAAAGTTTTTTGCACCCTTACCTTACGATACTGCATCAGGAAAATATTATGAAAAGTTAGTGGAACTTACTTCCCATGAAGCATCAGTTGATTCCACCGGAAAACCACTCCCGCCCATGCCTTATATGACGGGATTTAATTTAATTATGGGACAATCACTTTGGGATGCAACCATGGCATATTCTATTGCTGAATATTTAAAAAAACATAAAGGAAATAAGGTATTGCAAATAAACGGAAGATTTCACAGTGATGAAAAATTTGCTATCGTAACCCAACTCCAAAATTACAGTGCTAAAACAAGATCACTCGTTATCAGCGCAGGATCAGATGATTCTTTCCCAAATATAAACTGGAATGATTTTATTTATTTGGGTGATTATATCATTATCACAGACCCAAAAGTCGCGAAAACGTATGAAGAATAAATAAATCATATATTACATTAATACTTTTTTACCATAAATTTTCACCATGCATTTTATAACTCCGGAAGAAGCTGTTTCGCTCGTAAAAAGTAATGATCGTGTATTTATTCACGGTGGTTCAGCCACACCAACCCGATTAGTGGAAGCATTAACAAACAGAAATGCAGCATTAAGCAATATAGAAATTGCACATTTGCATACAGAAGGAGAGGCTCCTTACGCCGATCCCGCATTTGCATCTTCTTTTCATGTAAATGCTTTTTTTATCGGGAAAAATGTTCGTAAACATGTAAATGAAATAAACGTACAATACATTCCCATGTTTTTAAGTGATATTCCTTTATTTATTCGCAAGAAAAAATTTCCGATCAATGTAGCAATTATTCATGTTAGTCCTCCGGATGCTCATGGATTTTGTTCCCTTGGAATTTCAGTAGACATAACAAAAGCTGCATGTGAGGTTGCCGAAAATATTATTGCACTGGTTAATCCAAATATGCCACGGTCACATGGAGACGGATTTATACACCACTCCAAAATAACTGCAGCAGTTTATGCAGAAGACCCGATACATGAAACATTTTTAGGGGAAATGAGCAAGGAGGAAATGGCAATTGGAAAAAATGTTGCAGAATTAGTAGAAGACGGAGCTACTCTCCAAATGGGAATTGGTGGAATTCCCAATGCAGTATTGCATTTTTTAAATAACCATAAAAATTTGGGTGTGCACACAGAAATGTTTTCTGATGGTATTTTACCACTTGTAAAAAGTGGCGTCATCAACGGCAAATTAAAAAGTAAACATCCCAATAAAATTGTTTCTTCCTTTGCTATGGGCTCAAGAGCATTATATGATTTTATTCACGATAATCCTGAAGTTGCCATGCTTGATGTTGCGTATGTAAACGATACTGCCGTAATCAGGAAACATAAAAAGGTGACGGCAATAAACAGCGCTATTGAAATTGATCTCACCGGGCAAGTTTGTGCCGATTCTATTGGCACAGAGATCTTTAGTGGTGTTGGAGGACAAATGGATTTTATTCGCGGTGCAGCATTGAGTGAAGGTGGCAAACCCATTATTGCCCTAGCCGCCACAACTGCAAAAGGCGTTTCTAAAATTGTGCCCGTACTCAAAACCGGTGCCGGAGTAGTTACAACCCGCGCACACGTGCAGTATGTAGCCACCGAATATGGTGTTGTTGATCTTTATGGAAAAAATATTGCACAACGCGCAAAAGCGCTCATCAGTATTGCAAGTCCTGAGCAACGCAGTTTGCTGGAAGTGGAAGCGTACAGACTTTATGGAAAATGTTGGTAGAAAATAGACCCAAAATGGCATATAAATCATTGAAAATGAAGTATTTACACCTCTGATAAAATGTAATTTGGTAAACAATAAAAAACTTCCTACAATTAACACATTTTCTATATTTATTATATTTTAATCTTAAATCTCAACACACAATGAAGACTTCAGACCGCAAATTACTCAAAGGTTATTACTGGAACCATGATGCTATCCGTAAGGATATGGATAAACTTAAAACCGTAGTTGACAAGATCAATTCTTATTCAGTTGATGATTTCAACAAACTGCACAATTGGTTTATTTATCACGAACAATGCATTCTTGCGCACCATCACGGAGAAGATGGTTTCTTTTTTCCAATAATGCGGGAAAAACAACCTGATTTTCTTGCAAAGATCGATTCGATGGAACATGAACATATTGCATTAGATGAAGGCCTTACACAACTGAATGGTTTATTCAGGGAATTAAAATCCGGAAATAAAACGGAGCTAAATAATTTTATTGCTGCAGCACACAAATATATCGAGCTTGTTCGAGGCCATTTGGATAAAGAGGAAGTAATTGTTGATGAAGTATTAAGTAAATTTCCTGAGGAGGACGTTTTAAAAACAGAATTAGAATACCGCAATCAGCTACCGAGATCTGAAATGGCTTTATTAATGCCGTGGATGGTAGATGCGATGGATGATAAAGATAAAAAATATTTTTTCGGAATGGCTCCATTTTTTGTAAAATGGATATATAATTTATCGGCAAAACCTAAATTTGAAAAATTGACTTCCTGTATTTGAATATCAACTATCTTTTAAAATAACAATAACGTTGCTGATTATTTAATGCGAGTATTAGCCAATTAATAATTTTATTATCTGAGACAAGGGAATATATCAGCGTTAAAAATACAAAATTTGGTTCACCTGATTATTACCTCAAATCAAAATAAAACTCAAGTGATACCGGACTAAATTTTTAAGATTTAATTTTGTGCGTTCCTCTTGATTGTACTAAAACCAAAAATTTGGTTTTAAGAATATATGCTTTAAGATTTAGGTTAGCTATCGTTTTACTATTAAACAAATTATTATCATACAATCTCAATAACAATAAACATTAAGCAATTTGCAGCACCAAAGCCTATAAAGAGGAATTCAAATACAGAACAATTTATTACTTACTAATTATCGAATCAATTACCATAACCAGATAAAAAAAAGGAAGGTATATATGACAATAAACCTTCCCTTTTTCTTAAAATTTATCATTAATCTTCAGAACTTCTACTAAGCATATAAATTACCAATCCAAAACCAATTTTGTTGATTGCATCAGCAATATTGTAAACAATATCCATTGCCTGACTTGCAGCAGCGGGGTCACTAACTAGCTGAATTCCAAACAATCCACCTGGAGTGCCCAGAATATAGCCTAATGGATAAATTGCCCAACCAACAAGTACAAACCATGCAAGTGCCCGGGTTGCCTTTGCTACTTGAGGCCCCGCTGTTTGAGCCAATTTAGCAACTTCGCCAAACCATATTAGGTAAGCAATGTAGAAATAGGCAGCACCAGAAATTATTCCCCAGAGCACGCTATTTTCTCTATCTATTGTCTCTCCAATGTAACCTGTTATTAACATCAACAATGAAGCGAAAATCAATTTCCAAAGTAAGCTAATCTTAGCGCCTGCTTTTTTAGTTATTAGATAAAACTCAACACACATTAACGGAACGGTCAAAATCCAATCAACATAACGGAAAAAGGTAGGAGATTCCCCTGTTGCAAGATTGTATTCCCTCATGTAATAATAATGAATGGCTGCAATGAAGGTTATAATCCCTGAAACAAGAACAGAAGTTCGCCATTTTTGAGCTGTGTTATTTAGCTCAAAAAAGAAAAACACTGAGGCGGCCATCATAGCCATAGTTCCGATAAAGAACGTGAAAGCAACGTAGTTGTCGCTAGCAATTTTAAAATATTCCATAATTTCTATTTTATTTTTAATTGGTTGTATTAAAAACATGTTAAATGGTATAGTGTTCTATTTATATAAAAATAAATCTTATACCCTCGCTCAGTAAAAATCATGGCTCACTGCTTCTTTATTTTAAATATGGAAAATAAAAATCCGACTGGCAAATGGTTTGCTATTTTCTGTTAATTTGTTTGCCATTTGTTGGTTGCTCTGTCTTCAAGTAAACTTTTGAAACACAACAGCTTTTGAAAAAACGTTGTGGTTGGCAACTATTCAAAAGAAATAGCCCTTTCGAAAAAAAATAATATTTTATACTTCCTGAAACCTGCACCAAGTTATCTTTAGGGGTATGAATGATAAAATTGAAGTAGATCATTTAGTCCGATTTGTGGAGGCTTTCGTTGAACACCGAAGCGCTCACCACAGCAAATGAATTGATTAAATATGGGAGTAAAAGGCAATGATTATGTTATTGTATAAAATCAAACGCTGCATAAATAACCTAGGCATATCCGATTTAATTAATGAACCGAAAAGATGGCTACCAAACTATAGATGAATAGTTCATTTTATTTTAAAAGACATCCATTTTATGTTTTTTGCTTGATGACAATTTTTCAAATGAAATTTGCCTCAAAAAAAAGTGTTCTATAAATTGAATTATTAAAAATTCGAACCAATTTTATGTTTGAAAGTGGCGAAACAAGAATGTAATTGCAAGTTTTTTCAAAGTCTGACGTTTTATGACTTGGCGGAGCAATTTTAATACAATCTAGATTGTCTTTGCAGACTATTTTTATTACTTGTTCTGATTTACCTATTCGCACATCCTCGTAAAAAAGCAATTTGTTGCGAGTTGCGACATTGGCCGGTTTATAACCCTTTGTGCTGAAGTATCATAATTTTCTTACCAAAATAGGGCAAAAAAAAGCTCGTTGAATTTCTTCAATGAGCTTTTCACCTGGAGTTTTCTCTTCTTACTTTGGAAGCACAACTCCGTCAATTACGTGCACCACCCCATTGTTGCCTTTTAAATCCGCAACAACTACGTATGCAAAATTTCCGGATTCATCAGTCAATTTAACTTTTTCGCCATCTAATGAGGCCGTCAAAATTCCACCACTAACAGTTTTTAGGTCAGCTTTGCCATTTCCTTTATTTATAGCGGCTATCACAGCTGTTGCATCAAAATTTCCGCTTACCACATGGTAGGTTAAAATCTTCGACAATTGAGCTTTGTTTTCAGGCTTCAATAGCGTTGTAACTGTTCCTTCCGGCAACTTATTAAAAGCTGCATTGGTAGGAGCAAATACGGTAAATGGACCTTTACTTTTTAATGTTGTAACCAAATCTGCAGCTTTTACAGCAGCTACAAGTGTTGTGTGATCTTCTGAACTAATAGCGATATCAACCACGTCTTTTGTTTGGCTGTAGGCAATAGAAGATAAAAGAACGGATAAAACGACTAATACTTTTTTCATAATTTTTTATTTTAAAGTTTAATATTTAAACAACGATATGATTGAAATGTTTACTTTTTTTATAAATAAAAAATAACTTAAGATAGACTTCGTATAATATTTTGCAATAATCTTTATCTGTCAGCACATTATCACTTAAAGTTTTCCAGTTATATTAATTAGATAAAAAATACCTAAACAATTAGTAAAGAATATTGTTTAAATAATGTTTATTAAATAAATATTTAATGAAACCCATTGCAGAAATTGCCATTGGCAACAATGATTTTATTACACTCCTATTTACCGTAGTAGATGTACGATTATTGGAAACAATAAGCGGGAACATTGCTTTCACAATATTTGCTACAACTAATACTATCTTTGCAAAATACCACAAACATTTTTTTTGCACAGCCTGAATAATCAAAAGCGATGGGTTGCATCAAAGGTAAAAGATTAGAACCAATATTGCGGCAAACATACTTATTTTAGCAGCTCTACTTAATTTTATGGCAATGCTAATAGATAATACAAGTGGAACCAATGAAACAAATAAACATGCAATGATGGCAAAGTTGTTTAATAATTTTAAGAAATATTTAAAATTTAGCCGACTGTAAACGATAGTAAATAAAAATTGCAATTATTACCAAGCGAAACTGTAAACCAATATTTAAAACGGCTTAGAATGAAGCAGCTTAAGCAAATTACAACCCCTATAATTTATAATAAAAGTGAACCTAAATAAAATCAGGATCTACTGAAATGCATTAAAACAAACAGTTGTAGATGTTTTAGTGCAGTTTTGATAAAATAATAATAGTTATAAACCAGTCAAAGTCGCTGCTGGGTTTATTCCCATTTATTTATCTTTTTTTATTACTATTAGTTATGGCATAGGCAAAACCAGCACCAAACAACAAGGTAATTAATCCGGCAAAATATGGTATAAAATCAATCATTTTTATTTCTATTTATAAGACGTAAATATATCCCAAAACACAGTATTGATGGCACCCAGAGACCTATAAAAATCGCCTGGTTTTCGTGGTCATTAAAAAATAAAATTTCAGAAAAAATAAGTGAAAGTATCGCAGCTAAAAAAAGCAACTTGTCAGTTAAGTTAAATTTATTAAACATTTTTATGTAAAATTATCATCCTACTCGTATGGCTTTTGGGTTTCGCCCCGTTTTTTTAAGTGGTTGCTAGACTCCACTTTTACAATACAAATATACCTAATTTTTACTATTGCATAGCAAGTCGTTTTTTGACCATTATCTTACTTTAAATTTCCCCATAACGAACAGGGTTTTAAGTAGATGAGGGAAATAAACTCCATCTGCCTGTAACTATTGATGAATGGAAATCAAATATACAAGTTAAGTTCTAAAAGTGCAGTAATGTTTGTCAAGCCCAAACCATTACTTGCATTTAGAAAATATTGATACCACTTACAACAAGCCCCATTTGTTAAAAAAACTTTGGTGGAAGTTCGTTATAATCTTTGATATTGTAGGTTACAGTCAAAGTATTAGGGTTATAAAATAAAGGTGCGTTACCAGGGACTGTTTTTGTCTTACTTTCCCTGCTTGCAAGTAAGGTGTTACCCATTATTCATTTCTTGAATCAGCGACTTTGTATACTTCACAAGACTTTATTTTGGATGGGTAAGTTAAAACTACCCTAAAACTTGGATGGATTTTATCTTCCCAAATCCTAAATTCTCCTTTAAATGGCAATTCAATTGTTTCTGATTTAGAGCCAATAAATGTAATAGTTCCAAAAGTTTTACAAGAAAAACAAATTACTAAAAGAGTTAAGATTATTGATAAAGCCTTTCCATAATTTTTTCTTTTTGCAATTTACTAGGGAAACAGCAATTTGCCACAAATGTTTACTTTTTAATAGATAAAAAAATATTTACGATAGGCTTCGTATAGAATTTGGAATTGTTCAGTTTCTGTAAACACTTTTTTAATTAAAGTTTATAGATATATCAACTAAACAAAAATTATTTAAACATGCAGTAATGAATAATGTTCATTAAGTGCTTCCGAAGTAAATATAAAATGGAAACAATTGCAGAAATTATTTTCGGGAATACTGATTTTATTACACTAATTTTTGCAAATGCAGTTGCATAATTATTAGAAACCTTTAGAGGAAATAGATATTACACTGATTTGATCAAAAAGAAATTCAAAATACTCAATAAACTCTAAAAAGTATGCAAATGCAAAAGCGTTTCAAACCCTTTAAAGACTGAAACCCTTATCTTACTGTGTCAAGGCAGTTGGATTCGAATCCGCTGCCTTCCCGATTTTGGCGGAACTTACTAACGATACATTTTTTTTAAAAAAAGGCTGCCTTTTGAGACAGCCTCTTTTTAGTTTTATATTGTTTAATTATTAATGGAATAACTTAATCCTAATCCAAAAACCTCCTTAAATTGCGTTTTTGGGCCTGCACCGATTATAACATCATTTTCATCAAACGTAGAAATTGCAATATCATGATCATACAAAACCTGCAAGAATAGGGTGGCTGCAAAATATTTACTTACTTTCATATTTAGGTTATTCTGAAAATCAACATCAATATTACCCCTGTGTTCAGCAACAGGATCTGTGAAATTATTGAATAACACCAACTTTGAAGAGTAACTAATTGTTGAGCTGAGAGGAGTATTCAAGGAGGCTACCAAAGATGCCCCAAATTCAGCCCTTAACGACTCTCCCACTGCAACCCCGTATCTGTTTTTCTGGTTGACCGTATCTGCTACATACACTGAAATTTCTTCATCCAAAACAAAGGTGAATTTTCCTGTGGCCGGGGAAAGAAAAACGGAAAATTTATCACTTGGTTTCCAATCCAAACCCACAGCTGCAGTTAAATATCCGGGAGATAATAATTTTGAAATCGGGACAGCAGCCTCAGGGTCTGTAAGATAATCGTAACCAGCTGTGAACTGAGTTAAAAAATTAACCAAAGCACTGTAATAAAAATCATCGGCGAAAGCATATTTGCCATATTTACTGTTTAATTCCATTCTATCCTCATTTTTTCTGATATCCTTATAATTATTGGCAGTAACTAAACCGTAATTCATATTAAGAGTATTATCCCAGGTTGTTTTTTCCAATTTATAATTTGCATAAAAATTGGTAAGTAAAGTGGAGGAGAGGTTACTTTCACCACCACCTGCCCAATTGGTAAGAGACGTTTGGTTAAAGTTTAATATTGCACCACCACCCTTTTTCCAGGTGGTATCAACTTGCGCGAAAAGTAGGGCGTTTACCCCAATTAAAATGGAGAGTGTAAATATTTTTTTCATACTTAAATTAAATATATTTTTTTTGTGGCCTGAAAAAGTGTGTGCAAAAATGAGAAAAAAAATACCTTCTAAGGAAGGCATATTTTTTATTTTTATTTTTTCAACAGATCTCTTATTTCTGCTAATAATATTTCTTCTCTTGAAGGAGCAGGAGGAGCATCTGGAGCTTCCTCTTCTTTTCTTTTGGTTGCATTTATTGCTTTTATTACCATAAACATTACAAATGCTACAATAATGAAATAAATAACAGCGGAAATGAATGTACCATAAAGAATTTCAATTGCCGGCGTGTTGACAACACCGGTTGCGTCAGTTTCGCCTTTCCTTAATACAATAGTCCAATCAGAAAAATCTTTTCCGGCAATTAAACTAACCAGAGGCATTACAATTCCATTGATAAAGGACGTAGTTACAGTTGTAAATGCAGCGCCCATTACGAATCCTACAGCCAGGTCCACAAGGTTACCTTTCATAGCAAAGGCCTTGAATTCACTCATCATTCCCATAAAAATAAATATAAAAGTTAAAGAATAGGGTTAAAATGCAATATTAAAAAAAATAATGGGATATACAAACCCAAATTGATCTATTGAACTGTGCAAATCACCTTGCCCCTTTCAGGCTTTAATATTTACCGCGTTTTTATCACGTAACATTTCTATATGCTCAATGCCATCTAAGAGATAAATCTCACCGCTAATTTCAAATCCGAAATTAACATAGAATTTTTCTAAATAATATTGGGCCTCTATTTTCACGGCAACAGGACCGTATTTATCTTCAATAAAATTGATCGCCTTTTCCATGATTAGTTTGCCCCAACCGTTATGGCGATTGTCGGGATGTGTAGAAACCCTGCCAATTGAAACCTCCTGAAACGCGGAACCAGGCTGCACAATGCGGCAATAAGCCATAACCTGGCCGGCATCATCCACTCCAAAAATATGATCACACAATTGATCCTTGCTATCAGCATCAAGGTAAACACAGTTTTGCTCTACCACAAACACTTGCTGACGCAATTTAAGAATGCCGTATAGTTCAAAAACATTCAGTTGATGAAAACTCTTGATCTTCCAAAATAAATTTTCCATGGTATCAGTTTCAGTCTTAAAGGTTTAAACGATTGAAAGTTAAAAAAGGTTGTAAACATCTCCCAAAAATTTGTCAACATACCGTTTACAAACCGGGGGATGCAATGTTCGGCAACTTGGAATTACCATAAAAATACAATTATCCTGATAATCGTGGATTACCTGGATAATTGTTCACTTTACAGGAATTTTGGTTTTATCCCCGAAGAATATTTTTTTCATTATTGAAAAACCGAACACTTACAATTAATGCAATTGCCGCATATGCAATTAGTGTAAGATAAGTAACAAGGAGCGGGCCAATAGAAACATTTCCTGAAATTATTTCTTTAGATCCAAGTGAAACATTTAAGATTGGAATAAATGCAGTAGTGTAATCAAGTTTAACACCCGGAAGCATCCCGAATATACTTGGAAAAACAATAAAGATCATTAATGGTGTTATCATACTTTGCGCTTCTTTAAATGATCTTGCATAAATGGATAACATCAAAGTAACTGCTGCAAAAAATATATTTAAGGGAAGTAAAATTGCTAATAAAAGTAAAATTGTTTTCGGTTCAATAATTCCACTGAGCAGCGAAGAAATTTGAATAGAATCCTCCCCTCCTCCTGCATCTGAACCAACCATTTGTCCTGAAATGATAAGTCCTATTATACTCGCTATAGCAGAAAGAAATCCGCTTAAGGAAACGGTCAGCAATTTTCCCATATAAATTTCGAATCTGCTTGCAGAACTCACTAATAAAGTTTCCAAAGATCCGCGCTCCTTTTCTCCGGCAGCAAGGTCTATGGCTGGATACATGCAGCCTATCATACAAAAGATGATAAAGAAATAAGGGAGTATTCCTCCTACTATACTTCCTATTTGCTCTCTGGTGGACGCAAGATTTCGGGAGATACTTTTTGCGGGCTCCAAAATAGTTTCTGAAATATGCACCTCTGCCAATTTAGTTTTAACCAGGTTTTGCTGATAGACCGAATTTAAATTATTAATAAACCCAACTTCAAATTCATTATTTGTTGAAGTATAAAAAAATTGAAAATCAGTAGGTTCTAATTTTGCAAGGGCAGAATCATAACCGGCGGGGAAAAAGTATGCGGCATCAATACTGTCGCTGAGAATAAGTTGTTTACCCAGAGAAGTATCAACAATAGAAATGCTCTTAACATTTGGCATGGCTGCAATAAATTGTTCAAAGTTTTTTTCGTTGCCATTGTTTACAATTCCCAAACGTAAAATTTCCTGGCCGGCATCCTGCGATTGTTTGGTCATATATTTTGAGATGCCAACAAAAATGGCAGGATAAACAAAAAGCGGGATTACGAGCATAATCATCAGTGTTCTTCTGTCGCGTGTAATATCTTTAAGCTCTTTTCTGAATATAGTGAATATATTTTTCATCTGTCTGATTTGTTTTATTAATAATTAAGCAAAAGATTTATCATGCTCGGAGGCGATGCGAATAAATTCATCCTCCAAAGTTTTTTCCCGCATGGCATTTTTAAAATCGTCAAATAATCCATTATAAATAAGGTCTCCTCTGTGCATAATTGCAAAGTCATCGGCAAGCATATTTACTTCGCTCATTATATGCGTAGAGAGAATAACAGTTTTACCTTGTTTTCTGCAATCTCTTATCAATTCTATAATACTTTTTGCAGCAATTACATCCAATCCGGAAGTTGGTTCATCAAATACAACAACTTGTGGATCATGTATCATTGTTCTGGCAATGGATACTTTTTGTTTCATTCCGGTAGAAAATTTTCCAACCCTTCTGTGTGCAAAATCATTTATACCCAAAAGATCAAATAATTCCTTTTTCCGTTTTTCAATAAGCGGTTCTTCCATTCCATTAAGCCTTCCAAAATACTTAATTGTCTCATCCGGCGTTAATCTGTCATACAAACCTGTGGAACCGGTCAAAAAACCAAGTTTTTTCCGCACCGCCATCCCTTGAGTAACCGTATCCAAACCACAAACATGTATAGAGCCTTTCGATGGTTTCAAAATGGTTGCGATCATGCGCAATACAGTTGTTTTTCCGGCGCCGTTTGGGCCGAGCAAGGTAAAAACTCGACCCGGCTGACAAACAAAATTTACATTTTTTACTGCATCAATTGTTGAACCTTTAAATTCAGGTCCCATTTCTTTTTTTTGTTGTTTGGAAAGGGAAAAGGTTTTTGAAAGATTTTTGATTTCTATCATAACTAATAAATTAATTTTTCAATTATAAAAGTTTGACGGTTAACTTGTAATTAATAAGTTAACGCGCATTAATTATTGGAATTGTTATATAGGTTATATTAATAAATAGGCTTAAGGCTGTACCCTTTATTTTCAAGTAATTGTAATATACCCTTTGCCCCCGGCAAATGCGCCGCCCCAACCGCGATAAAAGTTGTGTTTTCCATAATTAAATTTTCCACCACCGGTATCCAATTTGCATTTCTTCCGGAAATAAATAAATTTTCATAGGCCATTAATTCCGGAGAAGCAACCAATAATATTCCATACAAAGCATCAAGGTCTTCCTTTTTATATGCTGTTATTAAATCTGTCCACAAAACCTGCATATTACGTGTAGAATCAATGGCACCCAGAACCATGTCGATCTGGTGATCATAGGGCATTGAATCAAAAACATCCAGCTCATTCTGCATTGTTTCGAGTCCAAATAATGGAATATTATTCTGCGTTAAACGGTCAAAAAAATATAATTCATAGGATGCCGTTTCTCCGGTTACATAATCAGAAGTTTGCATTTGGGCTAAAACGAAAGGTTTTTGATATTTAATAGATTCAATATCAGTCTGTCCATGATCCGACAAATAATTTTTTAGTATTGAATATTCTTCTTCAGTACAATAATCACGTAGTGTTTTACCCTCGGGTAAGTAAATCCAATTCCGGTAAGTACTGAGCAAGGTTGTATCATCCAACTTAATTTCAAAAGCAACTTGTTTACACAGATCGAATACAGAATCAATTTCCTTTCGCACAACAAAATCACTTTTCGCAATTTGATGTATAGTTCCATAAATATATGATGGCTGTGATAACCCATTTCCGGATATCTCCCATAATAAACTATTTTGAGTTTGAGATTTCATGTTTGTCAAACTAAAAAATAAAATCAATCCAACTATTGCAGACCTTAGAAACAATTTAATTATTTTTTTTTAGATGAATTTCCATAAATTTTTCCATTGCAGTATAAAATTCGAATCTGTTTTCCTCATTGGAAAATCCATGTCCTTCATTATCCTTCACCATATATTCCACTTCGATATTTTTTTCCCGCAACGCATGAACGATCTGATCGCTTTCCGATTTTTTTACCCGGGGATCCATTGCACCCTGAGCAACAAAAAGAGGCGCTTTAATATTATCGATATGAAACAGTGGTGTAGAAGAGGCTAATAATTCTTTATCATTTTCAGGATGACCAACCATTTCATACATCATTTCCAAATAGGGTTTCCAATAAGGAGGAATTGTTTCCATAAATGAAAATAAATTGCTCACGCCTACATAATCAACTCCGCAAGCATATAAATCAGGACTAAATGTTAAACCGGCCAAAGTTGCATATCCTCCATAACTGGCACCATAAATACCAACCCTGGATTTATCTGCAATTCCTTCAGAAATTAAATATCTTACTCCATCAGAAATGTCATCCTGCATTTTTTTTCCCCACTGTTTAAATCCGGCTTCCATAAATTTTTTACCATACCCTGTTGAGCCGCGATAATTCATTTGCAAAACGGCAAAACCTCTGTTTGCCAGAAACTGCACTTCCGGGTTAAACCGCCACGTATCACGCACCCATGGGCCACCATGTGGATTTACAATGACAGGTAAATTTTCCGCTTTTTTATTTTTAGGTAATGTTAAATATCCATGAATTGTTAAACCATCAGAACTTTTATATTGAATTGGTTGCATTTCACAAAGCTCCTCTGACCTTAACCAGGGACTAACATTTGCAAGGTGTTTAACGATATCTTTTTGTTCATTATATAGATAATAATTACCTAGCGATATGTCAGAAATTGTTCTTACAATAAAAATATTTTCTTCTTTATTCTTTGCAACAATATATATTTCAGCGTCTTCCTTTATCAACTCCGATAATCTTTTATATCTATTTTCCGTCTCGGCATCAAAAAATATAAATTCCTGTTTCCATGTTGTGAATACACCTACTGTTAAAACCTTTCTTTTTTTGGAAAATCCCATAGAGTCTGCATCAACATCGGGATGTTCAAATAAAATTTCCGATTCCATTGCAGTTTTAGGATCGAACTTAACAATAGCAACTTTATCTCTGTTAATATTACTTAAAGCATAAAACTGATCGTTGTCAAAATCGAAAAACAAAGGCGAAACAGCTTCTTTAAAATTGGTAGTTAAAATTGTTTCGAAAGGCAGGGTGTGATCATTGCGGTATAAAAGACTTGTATTTACGCCATCCGTAGTAATAGCTAATTTAATATTACCATTGTGATCAGTTATCCAACCGGTAATATTTCCAGGGTTTTCTTCCATCAAATTAATTTCACCGGTATCTGTTTTTAATCTGTACACATCAAACAACTCCGCATTGCGCTTATTCATCATGATGAGCACTTCATTTTCGTTATCCTCCAGCTCATCAACCAAATCAACTTTTACATTTTCAAATGGAGTGAGGTCCTGAACTTCTGCATTAAATATATCCACCACATGTAAGTGATCATTTTCATCTCCATTATTATCTTTAAAAAACGCCAACTGAGAATTATTCAGCCAAAAGTAGGTACGCAGATCTCTTTCCGCAATAGATGTTAAACGTTTAATTTCTCCTCCTTCTGTTGGTTGAATATGAATATTCATTCGCCCCTGATATCCGGCCAACCAGGAAATATGGTTTCCATCGGGAGATATTTTATAGGCAGTTTTTTCCGGATTTTTAAAAAAGTTCTGTAATGGAATTTGCATTGATGAATTTTGGTTCGCAAAGGTAAGGGTTCCTCCACATCATTTAGTTCAAAGAAGAGATTATTGCATTATTGGATAATGGAGTTTTCTGTTAAAACCTAAATTTTCAGGGTGAAGGGCTATAAATTGCAGGTAAAAAAAAATTGTCGGGAATTTGGCACCCAAGCGATACAATTCTTATAAATCAACCCCTTATCTTTGCCTAATGAGTCACTTAGTTGCCCCGAGCATTTTGAGTTGCGATTTTGCCTATATCGCCAGAGACGTAGAAATGATCAATTCGTCGAAAGCCGATTGGATACATGTAGATGTTATGGATGGTGTATTTGTTCCGAATATGAGTTTTGGCATTCCGGTTGTTGCAGCCATGAAACGCCACAGTAATATCCCTTTGGATGTGCATCTCATGATGGTACACCCTGAGCGTTATCTCAAACACTATCGCGATGCAGGTGCGGATTCGATTTCCATTCATATTGAAACATGCACACACTTACATGCTGCTGTTCAAGAGATAAAAAAAATGGGGATTAAGGCTGGAGTTGCAATAAATCCGGCCACTTCGGTGTATCAATTGGAAGAAATTATTACCGATATTGATATTGTATGTTTGATGTGTGTGAATCCGGGTTGGGGAGGACAAGGTTTTATTGAAACTTCTATTGAAAAGATCAAAAAATTAAAGGCTCTTATTGAAAAAAGTGGTTCAAAAGCGCTTATTGAGATAGATGGCGGGGTGAAACTCGACAATGCACAATACATTTTGGATGCCGGAGCAGATATTCTTGTTTCCGGAAGTGGTGTCTTCGGTGAAAAAGATCCTGTTTCTGCCATAAACACACTAAAAAACCTGGTTCGAAAATAAAATGGATAAATCTGCGTTTTGCCTTCTGATGTTGCGTTCCATTTTAACCACACTTTTTGTTGTTGTTTCCCAGTCTATTTATGCTCAACAGACTGCCACTGTATACGGAAATCTTATCGACGAGGATAAAAAACCAATTCCAAATGTCAATATTAGTCTGTTAAATTCTAAAACCATTGTTCAATCTGATCTGGATGGCAATTACACGATCACCATTCCGGCAAACGATACTGCGGTTTTGCGTTTTACCTGCACCGGATTTACCACTCAACTTCGAAAAGTAATTCTCAAACCTGATGTGCGATATGTTCTTGTTATAAAAATGGAAAGTATAATGCTTGGCAGAGTCGATATAAATGCTAAAGAAAATGGAAACAGGATACCGGTTAAAGAATTGGAATCAATTCCCTATACCATGGATCCACTTACTGCAATTTTACAGGCATTAGGAGCAATTAACAATAATGAGCTCACTTCGCAATACTCCATTAGAGGTGGTAATTACGATGAAAACCTTGTTTATGTAAATGATTTTGAAGTGTATAGACCTTTATTGGTTCGTTCAGGTCAGCAGGAAGGTTTGCCTTTTCCAAATTATGATCTTATTGATAATATTATTTTTAGTGCCGGTGGATTTGAAGCAAAATATGGAGATAAACTTTCCAGCGTATTAGATATTCAATATAAAAAACCGACTGAATTTGAAGCGGGTGTTACTGCAAGTTTATTAGGTGCATCTTTTTATGCAAATGATATTATTGATTCCGGAAAAATGTATTATTTATTTGGCACAAGGTATAAAACGAATAAATACTTACTAAATTCATTAAATACGGAAGGACAATACGAACCTGTATTTGTAGATGCTCAGGCATTGGTGGGGATTAATATTAATGAAAAATCGTCGTTGGAATTTTTAGGCAACTTTGCTTATAACAGTTATAAATTTTTACCACAAAGCCGCTCTACCGCAACGGGTGTGGTAAATAATGTAATTCAGTTGGATGTTTTTTTCGATGGGCAGGAAATTGATGAATTTGTTACAGGTTTTGGCGGGGTATCCTATATTTATAAACCCGGAAAACATACCACATTAAAATTTTTAGGCTCCGGATATCATTCGTTGGAAAGTGAAACTTTTGATATTATAGGACAATACTGGTTGGGATTGGTAGAAACAAATTTAGGAGATGAGGATTTTGGTGATGTAAAATATGGTCTGGGTGTAGGTACCTTTCAAAATTTCGCGCGAAATTATTTAACATCAGACGTAATTAATATCGGGCATGTAGGCACACACGAAACTGCAGATCATTATTATCAATGGGGCGTAAGAGTGCAGACAGAAATAATTAAAGATGAATTAAAGGAATGGGAATTATTGGATAGCGCAGGTTATTCCTTACCATATACAGGTAGTGAAGTGCAATTGCAAGAAGTATTTAAATCGGATACGGAATTAAATTCGATGCGTTACAGTGGATTTATTCAGGATACCTGGGAACCGGATAAAAGAAATTTCGCTTTTACAGGAGGAGTAAGAGCAAGTTATTGGGATCTTAATAAAGAATTAACAATATCACCACGGTTTCAATTTGTTTGGCAGCCGAAATGGTATGGCAAAAATGATTCTCTGCGGAATATAGAAATCAAAGCATCTGCGGGAGTATATCACCAACCACCTTTTTACCGTGAGTTACGCAATCTCGAAGGCGTAATTAATGAAGATGTACAAAGTCAGAAAAGTTTACATTTTGTGTTGGGTGTAGATTATGAATTTAAAGCATGGAACAGAGAATTTAAATTTATTTCAGAAGTATATTATAAATATTTATTTGATCTTATTCCTTACGATGTAGAAAATGTACGTATCAGATATTATGGAGAAAATGCTGCTACAGGCTACGCAACCGGTATCGAATTCAGATTACATGGAGAAATTGTGGAAGATGCTGATAGTTGGATAAGTATGAGTATTATGCGCACAATGGAAAACATTGATGGTGACTCCACTTTTGAATATCAATACAATGCAGAAGGACAAATAGATTCATTAATCGCAATTGCTCAGGGCTTTATTCCTCGCCCAACCGACCAATTAATTAATTTCGGTATGTTCTTTCAGGATTACATGCCGGGAAACGAAAATTTTAAAGTGCATCTCAGCTTTTTATTTGGAACAGGTTTACCATTTGGTCCACCAGATAATGAATATTACCGAAACAGTTTACGCATTCCGCCATATAGAAGAGTGGATATCGGATTTTCAGCATTATTGCTTGATAAAAACAGAGATAAAACAGACAAGGGACGATTGAATACTACTTTCGAAAGTTTATGGGCAAGTATTGAAGTTTTTAATTTACTCGGAATTCAAAATACCATTTCTTATATCTGGGTGAAGGATATTAATAATCTGCAATATGCATTTCCGAATTATTTGACGGACAGGAGGTTGAATTTTAAATTGGTGGCGAAATTTTAATAATGAGTTATGAGTAATGAGTAATGAGTAATGAGTAATGAGTAATGAGTAATGAGTAATGAGTAATGAGTAATGAGTAATGAGTAATGAGTAATGAGTAATGAGTAATGAGTAATGAGTAATGAGTAATGAGTAATGGGTAATGAGTAATGGGTAATGAGTAATGAGTAATGGGTAATGAGTAATGAGTAATGAGTAATGAGTTTTGAGTTTTGAGTTTTGATCTTCGTGAACCGGATGTTTTTACTCCTCCCTGTATAAGGTAAAGTGACAAATCATTACTACTAAATACTAACTACTATATACTAACTACTAATTACTAATTACAAATTACAAATTACTCTTGACACCCCGGTTATTCTAACATTAAACTAAAGCAATTTTATGCGGAGACTTTTACTTTTGATTGTGATATTTTGTGTAACTCAAATTGCCGAGGCGCAATTTATTGACATTGATACAATGCAGCTTATTGATGAATATGATAATGTAACCAGCAAAAAATTATACAGCGATTCGCTTGTAACTACATTTGAAATTTGGGTGAAGAAAGAAGTGCCGTTACATAAACATGCTTACCATACCGAACAGGTAATTGTTTTAGAAGGAGAAGCTAATATGCGTTTGGGAGAGGAATGGAAAATTATTAAGGCTGGTGATATAATTATAATTCCCGTTGGCACTTTGCATCAGGTGATAGTTACTTCTTTAATACCTTTAAAAGTATTGAGTATTCAAGCTCCGGAGTTTGACGGAATTGATAGGGTAATAATAAAATAATAAAAGAATAAAAGAAATTTTCAATTACCCATTTTCAATTTGTTCAGAAGCTCATTACCTGACTTGAGCATACTTTTGAGTTCTTCATTATCATTTAATTTTTCAGCTTCGGAGAGTATGGCAGAATATTGTTTTGCTAATTGCTCAATAATAGGATTTTTTTCGTCAGCTTTATGCGTCAGGTTTGTGATATCCTGAATTGTTCCGGAAAGACAAAGCCCATTATTTTTTTTACTTTTTTGAATCTGACCTCTGTTCGCAATTTGTTTCGTTACATTTCCCGGTAAAATTATTTTGTATTCAGTATGATAAGCTTTTCCCTTTTCCATTGTGCGTTTAATTGCATTGTGCACTTCGGTTACTTCTTCAGGCGCTATGTATTTTAGATAATCGTTAAGTGTTGGTTCGAAGGCATTTTCTTTAAATCCTAAAATGCGAAATACTTCGTTGCTCCAGTACATTTGATTATTTACCACATCCAGTTCCCAGTTACCCATGCGTGCCATTGTCTGCGCTTCGATAAGGCGCTGCTCATTTAATTTTATGGCTTTTGCGTAATTCTCCAATTTAATTTGCAACTGGTGTCGTTCAATGGCATAGGAAACCGTCCGCGACAATAAATTATTATCGAATTGCCCCTTTACAATAAAATCCTGAGCACCTGCTTTAACTGAATTAATAGCTACAGTATCATCCTCCAGACCGGTCATTACAATTACAGTCTGAGTAGGAAATTCGTTGAGAAGCGTTTTAACCGTATCAAATCCGGAGCTATCAGGAAGTGTAAGATCCAGCAGAACAATATCAAAATCACTTTCCTCCAGCATGAGCATGCCCTTTTTTAATTCCACAACTTTTGAAATGTTGGGTGTCAGCATGGTTGATTCGTTCAAATAGATCTCCACAAGTCTTGCATCAGCAGGATTGTCTTCAATTAATAATACGTTGATATTCTTTTTTAAATCCATTATTACAAATTATCAGTATTTTTTTATGGGCAATTTAACCACAGTAAACCAAAATGTTTCAATCTGTCTGATGATAAAAATAAACTGATCGAGATCCACAGGTTTGGTTATAAAACAATTAGCATGCAACTTATAACTTCTTATGATGTCTTGATCGGCATCAGAGGTTGTAAGTATGATGACAGGAATTAACTTTAAATATTCATCGGACTTAATTTCCGCCAACACTTCACGTCCGTCTTTTCTGGGAAGATTGAGGTCCAGTAGTATGATGTCAGGGGTAGGATTATTCATAAACTTACCCTTTTTTTTGAGGTAATCCAGCGCTTCTACCCCATCTTTCACTACGTTAAGTACATTTTTGATCGTACCCTCTTTGAGCGCTTCCTGCGTTAATCTGATATCGCCGGGGTTGTCTTCTACAAGAAGAATCTGCATTATCTCATCCTTATGGGATTTCATCTTTATCCTTAATTGGTCCGAATAGGTGTTTACAATATACTCCCCCAATTCCCCCGTTACGAAAGTATGCATTAATTTTTAAAAGATGGAAAATAGTGTTAAAGTATTTCAGTTTTACAGGTCAGAACGACCCATAAATACATATTGAATAATGTTTGCACCCATTTGTAAAGCCTTCTGCCTTGCCTCTTCTGGGTCTTTATGTACATCAGCATCCTCCCAACCATCGCCAAGGTCACATTCATAGGTATATAAACAAAGTAGTCGTCCCTCCCAAAACAAACCAAAGGCCTGAGGAGATTTATTGTCGTGTTCATGAATTTTAGGCAAACCATTCTTAAAATCGTATTTCTGATGAAATATCGGGTGACTGAACGGCAGTTCAATCAATTCCAACTCCGGAAAAACTTTTTTCAAAGCCGGTCGCACATAGGGATCCATACCATAGTTATCGTCAATGTGTAAAAATCCTCCCGCTAATAAGTATGTCCGCATATTCTGCGCCTCCTCGTTCGAAAAAACAACATTTCCGTGTCCTGTCATGTGCAGAAAGGGATAATTAAATAATTGTGGGCTTCCTGCTTCAACCGTTGGCGGATCGGTGTTTAAATTGATATCGAGATTTTTATTGCAAAACTCTACAAGATTTGGCAGAGATGTGGGATTTGCATACCAATCGCCGCCACCATTATACTTTAAAAGGGCAATGGAATAGGCAGGTGCAGGTGGAGAAAAACTGCTAATCAAACAGGTGAGTGCAATTAAAAAAATTGTACTTAATATTTTCATGATGCTAATTGATTAATGGTATTAACGATCCCGCATGATATAATTCCCGCTGTTTCTGTCCGCATGATCTGTTCGCCAAGTCCGGCCGGTATAAAATTATTATCTACTGCAAATTTAATCTCTTCCCCGGTAAAGTCACCTTCCGGCCCTATGCAGATTATTACATCTTGTTGTGGTTTATATAATTTGGCAAGCAGAATCTTATCATCAGCTTTGCAATAACAGATATATTTTTCGGAATTGCTATTCTTGGTGGAGGTGATAAATTTGTGAAATCCCGTCATATCATATAATACCGGTAAAAACGGATTCCCTGATTGTTTTATTGCCGCAATAAGCGTGTGTTCTTCTTTTTCGCGATTGAATTTCCTTCTTTCTGAATTTTGTGTTTCAAGCGGAGTAATTTGATCTGCACCAAGCTCCGTCAGCTTCTCCAATAAAAAATCAAGTCGATCACCAGTTTTTGGAGGTGCAATTGTTATATGAATTTTATAATTTTTTGAGGGAGATTTTTTATGCGAAAGTATTTTAACAACCCCATACTTTTTTGTGATCTCTGTTAATTCCGTTTCAAAAATATTTCCTTTCCCATCCGTTAAAAAAAGGGTATCGCCAAGCATCGATCTCAATACATGAATTATGTGATGCGATTCTTTATCCGAAAGCCGGTAATTCTCCTTTTCTGTAATATCTGGGGCATAAAATAAATGCATAAAGAATTTTATTCCGATTTACTTTTATTTAAACCATAACCAACTAATAATTCATGACTTCCTCCACTCGCGGAACCAAAAGAACTATTATCAAGATCGTAACAATAACCAATCTGCAATTCATCCAAAAATTTATACGATACACCAACTACATAAGTAGTGTTTGTGCGATATCCCAAATCGAATTGAAATTGATCGTTGTATAACAAATGCACCTGAATGTCAAACTGACTTGGCATGGTTTCGAGGTATTTATATAAAACAGAAGGCGTTATCTTCCACAAAGAATTAATATCAATAGTATAAGCACCTATCATATTAAATTGAATTATAGTTTTTGATTCAGCAGAATTATTATTTTCGGAAAGTGAATTTTTTAATATTGCGGGTGATGATATTCCAAAATATCCAAACTCATTTTCCCAAACCAAACCAAAACCCAAATTAAATAAAAATAAATTGATATCTGCTGCCAATACAGGATCACCCGGATCTTTTGGCAATGCATTGGAAAGATTCTGCGTATAATTTTCAAAATTAATATTAGTTCCTGCAGCTATTCTGCCGATTTTTGTTTGAAATCTGTAGGCATAAAATATGGATGCATCAGTTGCATTCGAAAGTCCGATATAGTCATTCATCAAACTAACACCAATTGATGAGGCCGATAGCCCTATAGGACTATGTGCCATTATTAAAGCAGTATTAGGCCCTAATCCAAGACCTGACCACATGGATCTGTATTGTGTTCTTATACTTAATTTATAATCACTTCCTGTAAAAGCAGGATTGCTGTAAACGGGATTAAAATAGTATTGTGAAAAAACTGCTTGTTGAGCATAAGTACAGGAAAAAACAATAAAAAACAAACCGGTAAAACAGAAATTTTTTATTTTCATCTAATTATAGTTAGGGCTCCTGTAATGGATTCTTCTTCACCAATCCCATTTAATTTTATTATATAAACGTAAGTGCCAACCGGAAGATCACCTTTCGTTTTATCCCAGGTTCCATTCCAATTATTATCATATCCGAAAGCCTGATAAATTATTTCTCCCCATCTGCTATAAACCTGAATTTCATTGCCGGGAAAATTCTCTATACACTCAATTACCCAAACATCATTAAAACCGTCACCGTTTGGTGTTATTACATTCGGAATAATAAGTGAATCGCAAACTCCGGTTTGTGCCTTAGTGTTAAAAATATTTAATATAAGAAAACTAAAAACCAGAATTATTGTGCGCATAATATCTTAAAAATAAACAATTAATGATTAATAATAGCAACCGGGCGAAATCCGATATAGGGTGAAGGCTCCGAAATACCTGCATATTCATCTTTAGAATCAATTTCTACATAATTCAGCGGACTATTCCAGCTTCCACCTTTGTGAAGGCCTTTTTCTTTCAACATTTCCGCTACGTTTCCGCAGGTGTTGTAAAGTCCAAAATTGTTTTTTTCGAAAGAATATATAGGTGCTGTAACATAACTACATTCTTCCTCTTTTTTAGCATTGCACTTATAAAAACCTTTTTTATTTACATTGGCAGATCCTTCCCAACTGTAAATATTTTCTTCATTACCACCTTTAGCAGCAGTTTTCCATTGAATAGAATCCGGGAGTGAGACAGTAATATCATAACCCTCACTTTTATATACTTCAGTAAGCCATTTACAATATAAAATAGCTCCGTCGTAAGAAATATTTACTACAGGATATTGATCATAGGATTCCTGCTGAAAGTAAAAATTAGTATAAGGTGCAAAATCCTGGAAAGCAATTTCCCATGCACTGCTATCCACCATTGCGATCGTATAAACCTCTGAACGACCTTTTGATTTTATATCGTTCAAAAAATATTTATAATTGGAATTAGAAATTTCAGTTTCGAAAATATAAAAGCCCACTTCCTTATTTTCTGTTGATTGTGAGATGAATCTAAAACCCTGCTTCTTCAAATATCTTTCGGGACTTGACCTTAATAAAAAAGAACAAAAAAGTAGTCCAACAGATAAAGTAAATATTATAATGCCTATCTTTTTCATCGTTATTATTTCCACGAAATTAGGAAAATTCCATAAACAAATCGAAACATTCGTTAAAGTATACAAATAAAAAGCCCTCCGAAATATTCCGGATGCCTTTTAAATACAGTAATAATTACACTTTAGCATTAACCTTTGGCGCAGCGGCTAGTATTTCAGCATTTGCTTTATCGGCATACTTTTCAAAATTATGCACGAATTGTACGGCAAGGTTTGCTGCCTTCGTATCGTAAAGTGTCTTATCAGCCCAGGTATTTCTTGGATTTAATATTTCAGCAGGAACATTCGGGCATGTTTGCGGTATCATTAATCCGAAAACTTCATGAGCCTGATATTGGACATTGTCCAATTCGCCTCTTAATGCAGCGGTGATCATAGCTCTGGTGTAGGATAATTTCATGCGTTTACCGGTGCCATAAGATCCACCCGACCAACCGGTGTTGATCATCCAAACGTTTACTTTTTGTTTGGTCATTTTTTCCCCTAACATCTCTGCATATTTTGTAGGATGTAATGGCATGAAAGGAGCTCCAAAACACGTCGAAAAAGTGAGTTGTGGCTCTGTTATTCCTGCTTCTGTTCCTGCCACTTTAGCAGTATATCCGCTTAAAAACTGATACATAGCCTGACCGGGTGTTAATTTACTGATCGGAGGTAATACTCCAAATGCATCACAAGTAAGGAAGAAAATATTTTTTGGAAGTCCGCCCATACTCGGTTTCATGATGTTATCTATAAATTCTATCGGATAACTCACCCGTGTATTTTCAGTTTTACTGATATTTGTAAAATCAACTTTTCTGCTGCCCGGATAAAATTCAATATTTTCAAGTATGGATCCGAATTTAATTGCACTGTATATCTGCGGTTCATTTTCAGCAGAAAGATTCACACATTTGGCATAACAACCACCTTCAAAATTGAAAACGCTGTCCTCTGTCCAGCCGTGTTCATCATCGCCTATCAATCTCCTGTCAGGGTCTGCGCTTAAAGTTGTTTTGCCGGTTCCGGATAATCCAAAGAAAATCGCTACATCATCATCCTTTCCAACATTTGCAGAACAATGCATGCTTAGAACGCCTTTTTCCTGGGGTAACCAAAAGTTGAGCACGGTAAAAATTCCCTTTTTCATTTCACCTGTGTAACCGGTTCCCCCTATCAAAATAATGCGTTTTGTAAAATCGATCATCGCAAAATTCTTTTCCCTTGTGCCATCAACCGCAGGATCAGCAAGAAATTTAGGTGCATTGATGATGATCCAATCGGGTTCCTGTGTTTTTATTTCCTCCAGAGAAGGACGCAAAAACATATTGTCGCAAAAGAGGTTTCCCCAGGGAAGTTCATTTATTGTCCGGATATTGATTCGGTATTTAGGATCGGCGCAGGCAAAGTTATCGCGCACCCAAATATCCTTAGAACTGAGGTAGTTCAAAACTTTTTGATATAATTTATCGAAAACCTCACCTTCTATTGGAAAATTCACATTGTTCCAGTCAACAGTATTGGCAGTTTTTTCATCGCGCACTGTAAATTTATCCTTTGGAGCTCTTCCTCTGAATTTTCCGGTGTCCACAACCAGTGCACCGCTATCGGCAAGCACACCTAAGCCGCGCGAGATCGTATGCTCCACCAATTCGGCGGGAGATAGGTTCCAGTATGCATTTGCAGTGTGGTTCAGGCCAATTTTGCTTAAAGAAGCAGAAGGATTTTTAATTCCTGATTCGTTCATTTGATGAGAAAGGTTGTTTCGGCTGCAAAGATAATCCAGCCTTTTTTTATTAGGGATTACTTTAGTCATCAATTTTAGAAAAAAATGTCTTTTTGTATCAAAATTTTGTGACAAATGTTTTAAAAAAATCTGCAAACCATTGCTGTCACTATCTCTCACTAAAATGTTGCTTTTTTGAGCTGTAGATTATGGTTGTTGAAAAAAATTGTATTCCTCATCCATTTTAGTGGTTTTTACATATTAAAAAAACCGCAATATCTGAAAATATTGCGGTTTCTTGATTTACAAAAAAGTGTTTAATGGAGACAGCTCCTTTTGCAGATCACAGCTTTATTATTTAACAATTTCAATTGCCTGTGTATACAGTTTATTATTTTCGTTCAGAACAACAAAATATTTCCCTGCCGGATTAGATGATATATCTATCACGATACTTTCATTTATGGTATGGTGAAATATTAATTGCCCCTGCGTATTTATCACAGAAATAATATTCTCTCCGGTACCAAGCTGAACGGTAAATATTCCATTGTTGATTGTTGGATAAATCGCAAACAAATTTTGATCAGTATTTTCTATTGCAACTTCGTTATCATTATCAGAAATATTAATAACTAAATCCGGAATACTTAGATCCTCATAAACGATGTCACCAGACTCCGAAGTAAAAGTGATAGTCCCGGTGTGATCTCCTTCAACTAAGAGGTCATCCACAATCGCTATATAAATTGTTTGTGGTTCAAGGGCATCAGATGTTGGTTCAAAAATAAAATATATTGCATTTCCCGGTCCACTTCCAAGGTCCAATTGTTCATCAGGTGTTGCATAAACAATTACCTCTTCATCAGGAATGGAAAATAAATTAATCCCGGCGGGCATTTCTAAAGTACCTTCTAAATAATATTCCGTATTTGCAAATGCAATACTTACTCCTTCCATTGCGGGATTATCAATAATATTCAAAAATAAATCATCAATTAATAGATCTGCATAAAAGGAATCGGTGGTTTCAACTGTAAAAGTGATAGAACCTGCATGTAATCCTTCGTAAATACCATCTTCCACTGCTGTTCCATTAAAATTCTGAAACACGGGCAAGGTTCCGTCTGCAATAAATATGATGGAAACAGGCATTCCTGTTCCGGCTCCAAGGTCGAATTGCGCATCGGGAATTGCATGAATAATTACATCAGCATTTGGTGCTGAACTTAAATTAAATCCTATGGTAAATGGTTCAATTTCTTCTGTAATTATTGATGCAGGAAAAGCAGTTGATATTGAAACAAAATCATTGTCATTTATGTAAACTAAAATTGGTGCAGGCATAAGTTCATCCAGAATGATTTCAGCAGAATTTAGATCAAAATTTACTTCCTCCGTTATATTAAGTTCATGAATATAATCATCCTCTACGGAAAGGGTAAACAGAAAATCGTTTAAACCATCTAGACCTGATAAAAGGGTAACACTCTTAATTTCCCCGGCCCCCTCCCCTGCATTTATATGTTCACCGGGAATGATATTAACAAGAGTTTCCACCGAGGGAATAATATTGATATGGCCCGACATGGTTGCAAAAGTTACACCTTCCACTAAAGTTAATACTTCACCGCTAAGAAATAAACCGGCATCATTATCAATAATAAGATAACTGTATGTTTCATTTATTGATCCATCGTAAATTCCCCATGATATAGGTTCATTTACAATTTGAACAGCATTATAAGCGATGTCTTCAATTATTGCATCATCCGGAACAGCCCATGCTATAGTTTGAGGAATTAAAGCTGATTCATCCGGATAAAAAATTAAACTCACGAGAATTCCTTCTCCTGCGCCGGCATTAATACTTCCCGAAGGGTAAATATCAATCTGCAATGCAACCTGCGGTATCTCTGTAAAAGTGATTGTAACACCGTCAGAAGCACCATTTTCTACTAAATAAGTTGCACTTGGCTCGGAAATAGTATAAGCAGGTGCCGCAAATATGGCATTGTATAGTAAATAATATTCAAAATCGCCAGCACCAACAAAGTCGACCATTTCATTATTATCGAAATATCCGAATGCACCAAATTCAGAATAAATATTCACATAAATATCTGCAAAAGTGCCTGGGCCGGTTGAAAATTTAATATTGGTAGATCCGGTATATAAAGAATTGATCAGATCAGGAATGCTATCTCCATTTATATCTTTTGTTTCTGTATAGGATGGACCCGCGATTGATGGTGTAGCAAAATCACCTATGTTTGAATAACTAAAACTTCCAGCTTCATTAGTTGCCAAGGTTACATTTTCAGAAACGGTACAAACATACATATAATCGACATCGGCATCATTATCAAAATCATCTGTATATATTGCTGCAACAGCTGTGCAGGGGGTTGATAAATAAAATACCGGCGCTGAAAAAGTTCCGCCAAAAATATTGGTAATTTTTTGGATCTGAGTTGATGAAACTTTGGCGCCGATGAAATCATCATCACCATCATTGTCAATATCTATCATATCAAATGATTTCCAGGTGTCGGTCGGTGTTATTTGTTCAGTATAATTAAATAAAGAACTTGTATCACCAGAATTTAAATATAAGTGCAAATAATTAGGGGATGAAAATTGCATAACTAAAAGATCATCATCACCATCTTCATCCGCATCTGTGAGCCAAATATCATTAAATGCCATATCGTCAAATTCATGTATACTAAAATTTCCATCACCCTCATTCAAACAATAATAAGCAACCTGTTCAGATGCACCGGCACTTCTGAAAGTTGTGATAATATCCAGATCTCCATCCAGGTCAACATCAAATTCTTTCATCATTGTTGGATATGGACTTGCTTCAAAATTTGGCAAAAAGTGGACTCCATAAAAAGAATCTGTTGCAATATCATATTTGAGCCAACCCAATTTTCCATTGTGCGAAGCCACCATAAGATCATTATCACCATCATTATCCACATCAAAAATGCGGCTGATATCCATTCTCATACAAGTATTTTCCGGGTCAATTGTTGATGCGGAAAACCCAACCGGTAATTCATTTAAATAAATATCTACTCCAATTCCATCTGCAAACCAAATATCAGGTTGTGTGTCATTATTGAAATCAATTAATGAAATATACGGAGATGTTGATGGAAGCCCTGAAATTAAAGTAATTGTATCTGCTAAAGAGATGGCTCCACCTGTGCGTTCGATCCATTTTACATCTATTTCAGATCCATCCTGAAAAAATAATATCCAATCCTCATCACCATCTCCATCCATGTCCCTAAACTGCAGGTCGCTGAAATTTTCATCGTCCCAATATCCGGCAGCATTAAAAGTATTTGTAACCGGATTAAAAGTTGCAACATCGATACTTGAATAATAGGAAATTACAACATCTGCATAACCATCTCCATTTACATCTGTTGAATAAACATTATCTTCATATTCGTCGGTAGAAACACTTGATTCTGTAAAAGTTCCATCACTGTTATTCTTAAAATATTTTACACAACAATCGTCGAAATATCCGGTCCAATCCATATCACCATCATTGTCATAATCACATACAGAACTGGCAAATAAAGCAGGCAAAGCATCAGGTATGGTATGAATATCCGAAAAGTCTAAATCAATATTTTCTCTCCACTTTAAAAGTGAAGCATCGTTTTCATAAACAAGGTCATTATCGCTGTCGCCATCAATATCAAATAATCCGATAAAATCGTTATACGCACCTGTTAATTCATTATTTATCCAAGGTGCATCTATAATTCCAGGATTTTTAAGCCAACCGAAATTATAGACACCATAACCAGTGGTATAAAAAAGGTCAATAAAACCATCAAGATCAACATCAATTGTGTGACAATCACTAACATTTAACAGTCCATCTTCCGCTATATTATGTGAATTTCCCCAAATGCTATCCCCGGTTCCTTCAAACCAGGAAATATAACCTTCAAATGCAATAAAATCTTCCATTCCATTATTATCGAGGTCTGCTGAAATTAAATTATTGAATTCACCATTATGGGTTTGTAGTAATATTTTTTTTTCAGGGGTTTGTGCCAATAAAATTGAATTTATAAGGCAATAAGCGGCGAGTAAAAGATATTGTTTCATGTTTTGGATATTTGGAATTAAACCAATAATTCCGAAAATTGAGGATTAGCAATAAGGCTTGCAACCCACTTTGAGCGAAATGCGTGAAATGAAGTGCGAAACACTATAACCAGTTATTGAATGCATCACCAAATAAAAATTATTCATGCGATTTGAGTCAAATACCAATCTTCAAATAAAATATGACCTAAATTAACTTATAGCGCTTTCCGGGCAGTGAGGCAACTATTCCTTGGAATTCCAGATTCAATAAATTACCCGCTATCGCACTTGGCGAAAGTGAAACACGCGAGGTTAATTCGTCAATTCCTATCTCTTCCATTTCCTGAAGTAAAACATATATCATTCTTTCTTCCTCGGTAAATTCGATAAACAAAGTACGTTGTTTTTTAGGTTTAACCTCATTTTTTGTCCACCGCATTAAAGCCAATATGTCTGCAGCATTTTCCACAAGTGCTGCTCTGTTTGTTTTTATGAGATTATTACATCCTTTTGAATATTTATTCTGAATATTTCCGGGAAATGCCATTACATCTTTATTATAGGAATCGGCAAGTGTAGCAGTTATGACTGCACCACCGTTTTCAGCTGTTTCTACCACAATAAGCGCATCTATCATACCTGCAACAATGCGGTTTCTTTTCGGAAAATTCTGCCGGTCAGGGTTTGTTTTACTTAAAAACTCTGTAAGCAATCCTCCGTTTTGTATCATTTTAGAAGCCATTTCGCGATGTGTATAAGGATATATCCTATCGAGACCATGAGCAAGCACACCAACAGTTGGAATATTATTCTTAACACATGCCTTATGCGCCGCAATGTCAATTCCATAAGCAAGTCCACTTACAACCAGGATATTTTCAGCTTGTATATCCATTATCAGATCATTGCAGATATTTTTTCCATAATCGGTGGAATTTCTTGTGCCAACAATACCAATTATTTTTTCTGTATTTAGATCAGCATTTCCCACATAATAAAGAACTATTGGTGAGTCGACGCAGTTTTTTAGACGTTTAGGGAAATTATCATCCAAAAAAGTTAGACATTGTATATTTTTCTTTTCTAAAAACATCATTTCCTCGTCAACTCTGGCAAAAACATCATGACTAACAATTGCATGCGCAGCCGCTTCTCCAATACCCGGGATCCTAAGTAACTGGGAAGCTTTCATATTGAATATTTTTTCGGCACTGCCACAATAACTTAAAAGTGACTTGGCATTAACCGGCCCGATTCCCGGAATTAATGTTAAAGCGATGAAGTGGTACATGTAAACTTAATTAAGGGTTTCTATATTTGCATTCATATTTTACACAAATCAAATAAGAACATGCGTCATCTGCAAAACATTTTTTTGACAATATTATTCGTGTTAATCATCAATTCGGGTTATACTCAGATTTTACCTGATGTTTTTAATCGACCGTCCTATTCTTACCGCAGTGCAGAAAATCCATATTACTGGAAAAATAAAAAGCCCTTCGACGGATATTGGCAACAAGATGTGCATTATGCCATAAAAGCAGAGATAGACGAAAAAACAGATATCATTGATGGAAACGTCACTTTAACTTATTATAACAATTCGCCCTATGCTTTGCCTTTTGTATATTTTCATTTATACCAAGAAGCATTTCAACCTGATTCGTATATTGATGCATTAAATAAAGCAAATGGAGTTAAAAGCACCTTTGGCAAATACGAGTCAAATGGACAGGGAACCGAAATTGATAAGATTGCTATAATAAAAATAGATGGTATTGCAGTAAAAAAGGAAACTACAGTTACTCAAGATTTCTCAGTTATAAAAGTACAACTTCCCGAAACGCTCCAACCCGGATCAAATATCACTTTTCAAATTCCATTTAAAACGTATTTCGATGCGGGAAGTTTGCGCAGGAGAATGAAAAAATTTAATTCGGGAGATTTTACGCATTACGATGGTGTGCATTGGTATCCAAGAATTTGTGTTTACGACAGAAAAGCAGGATGGGATACAGATCAGCATTTAGGTAAAGAATTTTATGGTGATTTTGGAAGTTACGAAGTAGAATTAACGTTTGCCAGCAATTATATTGTAGAAGCGACAGGTTATTTAGAAAATGAAGCGGAGGTTATGCCCCGATCGCTGCGTGAAAAATTAGATATCAAAAATTTTAGCGATAAACCGTGGGAAGAAAAAGCCTCCGTTATAATTCCTTATATTGAGGGTGATAAAAAAGTTTGGAAATATTACGCTATAAATGTGCATGATTTTGCATTTACTGCTGATCCGAATTATAGAATAGGAGAAGCACTCGCTTTATTTAATGGCAAGGCGGTACGCTGTGTTGCAGTTGTGCAGGAAGGCCATGCAGCATATTGGCAGAATGCAGCAAATTATACTAAAGAGATAATAGAAACATTTAGCGCTGATTTCAGTGATTATATATGGCCGAAAATTGTAGTTGCGGATGCACGCGACGGAATGGAATATCCGATGCTGACTTTAGACGGCGGTTATGACCCGAGTTATCGCGATCTGTTAATGCATGAGGTTGCACATCAATGGTATTTTGGTATGGTTGGAAATAACGAAACCTATCGCGCATCACTCGACGAAGGATTTGCACAATTTTTAACTGCATGGGGATGCATAAAAATAGATGGTGAATTGCGCGTTAAATATCCTGAAAGCAGTAAATATGTTGCTAAATACCGCAACCCTGATGAAATGATGATGAGTGAAGTGTATTATGCTTACCTGGATGATGCATCGCGCAGTAAGGACATGCCATTGAATACACATTCCGATATGTTCAATTCGGCACTTGGACATGGAGGAGGTTACAGACATGTTTATTATAAAACTGCAGTCATGTTGTACAATCTTCAATATGTATTGGGAGATGATCTTTTTATTGCCGCTATGAAAAATTATACTGAGGAATGGAAATTATGCCATCCCTATTTTGAAGATTTCAGAAATTCCATTATTGGTTATACACAGGTAGATCTAAACTGGTTTTTTGATCAGTGGTTAGAAACAACAAAAAATATTGATTATGGAATTAAAAACGTAAATAAAAAATCCAATACAAATCTAGATGGACAAACTTTATTAAATTATGATATCACATTTAACCGGAAAGGAAAAATGCAAATGCCTATCGACTTTATTGTAATTCTGGAAAATGGTGATACCTTAAATTATTATATTCCGAATACCTGGTATAATAAAAATGAATCTAATAACATTGTTATACCAGAAGGAAGAATTGATAGAACCTATTTTGAAAATGTGATCAGTTTGCCTAAATGGTATGGTTGGGATAAATTAAATGACGAGTATATTGCACATATCACAACAACACAAAAAATTAAGGATATTATTATAGATCCATCAAACAGACTGGCAGATGTAAATAAATTGGATAACAGCTGGAAATGTCCTGTCACCCTCACATTTGATTCTCAAATATCCAATTACAAAGACTGGAAAAATTACACCGTGAAATGGCGGCCGGAGATATGGGGAAATGCATACGATGGATTAAAGGCTGGAATACATTTTAATGGAGATTATTTTGGATATAAACATCATTTCGAATTTACAGCCTGGTATAATACCGGAATTGGGCAAGGATTATTATATGACCCTGAGTTTACAGAGTTAAATACTGATGGAAATGAAATTATTGAGAAAAGTGATGATTACGATCGTTTCAATTTCAATTTCAATTATAAAACCTCCACCGACAGATTTCTACCCAACAGCGATTATATATTTGATACTAAATACCTTGATGGTGTATTCGGATTAAAAACCGGGTTTGAAAAGAAATTAGGACGCACGCTTAATAATACACTTTCTGTATATGTGAAAGACCTTTATTTTAATAAACCTGAATATTTATATAATAGTGACCTTATCGCAAATGAAAAAAATAATTCCGTAAATATTGATTACCAACACAATTATAAATATTTTACAGGTTCAGGTAAGTTATTATTTAATTTCAGAAGTAATGATCTATTCAGTGATTATGATTTTTCACGAATAAATATGGAGGCGATTAATTTTACAAAACTCGGGAAATTCGATTTGCGCACGCGATATTTTATTCAATTTGGAAGTGGGTCAAATATTCCATTTGAATCTTCTTTAATGCTCGCAGGTGCAAACAGTGAAGAATTATTAGATGATAAATATACCCGTTCGAGAGGGTTTTTTCCGGATGAATGGGTTGATTTCAATACAACAACGGGGCATTTTCATGCAGGAGGAGGATTAAATTTACGGGGATATGCAGGTTACCTTGCAGCGGAAACAGATGATCCGGGAGAAGTATATCTTGTTTACACCGGGGTGAGTGGCACCTCTGTAAACATAGAATTACAATTTAATCGTTTATTTAAATTTAAATTGATAAAATTCATCAAAATGGAACCTTATCTTTTTGCAGATGCCGGAATTCTTTCTGTAGATGAAGATTTTAAATCTTTATCTTCTATTCGCGCTGATGCTGGTATTGGTTCTGCATTTACCTGGAATTGGTTTGGTAAATTAGAAACAGTTAAACCAATAACACTTCGAATTGATCTACCGCTATTTTTAAATCATCCACCATTTGAAGAACCGGAATATTTTAAATTGCGATATGTAGTTGGGGTGAGTAGAGCGTTTTGAGTTCTGAGTTCTGGGTTGGCAAAAGTTTTAGGGCTGCAATCCGATTAATGTTCGTTATTCCTAGTTCTTTATTCTTTATTTTACGGGGCTTAAATGGTTTGAATAAATTTCAGGGCTGCGATCCGATTATTATTTTTTATTTTTTGATTATTATTTTTTATTTCTCGACATTAACATGGTTTACAAAACTTTCAGACTTATCATCAAATTAATATTCCTTATTAAATATTCTCTCCGTTTAATTCGAATTACAATCTTACAATGTTACTAACTGCCACTGCACACTGTTGACTGCCTCCCCTGTTCCATTATCAATTGTCAAATATCAATTCCTCCTTCAATCTAACGGCAAGTATAATAAATATTTCTCCACAAACCATTGTTCCTTAAACCATTCGGTGATTGGAAATTTGTAGAGAAATTCTTTGAAGGGTGCAATTTCGAGATCGAGAAATCCTCCTTTGAGCATAATTAATCCGTTGGGGAAATCATTAAATGAACCGCCTCGTTTTATGATATTAATTGTCCAGTCATATAATATCATCATATCTGCAACAGCACGGGTAACAACAAAATCATATTTTTCTTTGATATCCTCTACTCGAATTTGTTCGACAGTAACATTTCGCAACCCGAGATCACGGGCGATAGATTCTGCAACCTGCACTTTTTTTGCAATGGAATCTATGAGGTGAAATTGCACTTCCGGAAAAAGGATCGCAAGTGGAATTCCGGGAAAACCACCACCTGTTCCGAGGTCGAGCACCTTTGTACCCGGTAGAAAATCAATGAATTTAGCGATAGACAGTGAATGTAAAACATGATGTTCATAAATATTATCAATGTCTTGTCGGCTCACCACATTTATCTTTTCATTCCAGAATTGAAATTGAGGTTTAATTTGCCGCATTTGGGCGAGTTGCTTCTTGTCGAGGCTGGGGAAATATTTCAGAATGATGTCCACGGGAAACAATTTTAAGGATAATTTATTTGAATTGCAAAATAACGGGTGTTGAATAATATTTATTACATGGTCAAAGTCGCATAAAATTGAATATCTTTCAGAAAAATATAGAGTATGGCTATTCGAATGGTTCCCGACAATAATCAACCACAACAACAACGTAAATTGCCCGGAAGTGGCGGTGGCGGCGGAAGAGGGGGTGGCGGCAATTTAATTACCATGTTGCTTCCTTTACTGTTGGGAATGTTTCGCAAGAACCCAAAAGTGGGCTGCGGAGTATTAATACTGGGCGCTGTAGTAATTTATTTCATGCGAGGCAGTTTGTTAAATATAGGTGGTGATGGCGGCGGAGGAAGCATCACAGATCTTTTTAGTACAGGTGCCAGTTTCGACCCTCAAAAATATGATGCAACAGAAATTTTTGAACCACCCTTAACTGATAATACTAAAAACCCGCTTCCGGAAAGCATATCACTGTTAAAATATGCCCCGGATCGCAAAAATCAAGGGTCACAGGGAAGTTGTGTTGGATGGGGATCAGCGTATGCAGCACGCACAATTTTAGAAGCACAAAGAACAGGAAAAGATCCTGATCAGATCGCCTTTAGTCCCGCATATTTATATAATCAAATAGGATTGGAAAATTGTCAGGGTGCTTATATTAATAACGCAATGGATGTAATGAAAAATGAAGGGTTGATCTCACTGCGTGAATTTCCTTATACCGACCAGGATTGTGAGAGAAAACCAACATCCTCCCAAAAACAAGCAGCATCGCAATATAAAATGACTGGATTTAACCGATTAACTGAGGGTGATGCAAAGGGTGTCGGACAAGAAAAAATAGATTTGGTTGCCATAAAACAAAATTTAGCACAAGGAGCACCGGTGGTATTCGGCATGCTGGTAGGCGGATCTTTTATGCAGCCAATGATGGGAAAAGATGTGTGGATACCAACAGATAATGACATGAATATGAATGGTTTTGGAGGACATTGCATGTGTGTTATAGGATATGATGATTACAAAGAAGGTGGTGCATTTCAGATCATGAACAGCTGGGGAAACGATTGGGGAAACCAAGGAATTGCATGGATACCTTATAATGTTTTCGAAAAATTTGTTGTGGAAGCATACGGAGTTTATCCTATGGGAAATGCAGATAAACCACTAAGCAATACTTTATCGGTTGAATTTGGTTTAATTGATAATGCAACAAAGAAAAATATTGCACTAACAACAAAATCACCAGGAGTTTTCAGCACCAGATCTGCTATAAAAAAAGGAACTAAATTTAAAATACAAGTTACCAATTCACACGAATGTTACACTTATATTTTTGCAACAGATGAAAATAATAATTGTGCTGTTTTATTTCCTTACACTGAAAAACATTCTCCATATTGCGGTATAACAGGTACACGTATATTTCCGAAAGATCACAGCATGGAAGCAGACCAATTGGGAAATAAAGATTACATGGCAATTGTTGTTACAAAACAACCACTTGATTATAAAACATTAAATGATAAGGTAAATAAACAATCCGGTTCCTATGAACAAAAATTACGATCAGCCTTGAGTGGACAACTTATCAATAATGTAAAATTTATTCCGGGAGAAACCGTTAAATTTCAAACAGACGCAGGTACAAATGGTGCGGTTTTGATGGTTATAGAAGTTGATAAGAATTAGTTTCGGGTTGACTAATGCCTACTGCCACTGCCACTGCGACTAGCTCTGAGTTATGCCTCATTGTAAAAAGACAGCCGACCGCACAATGTCAGTCATAAGCCTATTACGACACAGCAACCATCGACAGGACAGTTAAACAATCGACCTTTGACATCCTAACCAGACTTTTTCAAACGACCTTAACTCGACAGCCTTTTTCGCTGTATATCGACACATACCAGTAGACCTATTTGGCGACACTTGAGCCGACCCAAGAAAAAATAAAACACCCCACCGCACAAAAAATTGAATTTCTGCCTACGCACATTGCACACATTTGCCTTTGTTTGCCGACACACAATTAAGCAAAGCGAATCACGAACACCTTTAAAAGAAAAATAAAAAGTGAGTAAACCCACCCAAAAGCAAAGTCAAAAGAGTGCAATCGACAACGCTTTTCCGTCGTCGTATCAAACTTATCTGCTAATTTGTAGAACCAATACTTAAATATTTATTTGATAAAAGTTTGGAGTTCTGAAAACTTTGACTACATTTGCACATATTTGTAGAACAATTACACAGAAATAAATTTGAAAACGAACTTAAAACAGATCGCTTCCATCCAAACAGGACTATTTGCAAAGCCAGTTGCAAAAGGCGACATCGTGTATTTACAAGCCAAACATTTTGACGAAAACGGACAACTCAAAACCTTACTTCACCCCGATCTGAAAGCCGACACCATTACAGACAAGCACATGCTTAGACACGGTGATGTTTTGTTTGCAGCCAAAGGCACAAAGAATTTTGCGGCATGGTTTGAAAGCAAAAACCAACCTTCTGTTGCTTCAACTTCTTTTTTTGTTTTACGCATCACCGATAAAATTATCCTTCCTCAATTTTTGGTTTGGTTTCTAAACCATCCTTCAACGCAGGAAATTTTAAAAAGAACGGCAAGGGGTACCAGCATACCATCTATTCGCAAAACTGTTTTGGAGGAATTAGAAATCTCCATCCCGAACATTGAAACCCAAGAGGCGATTTTAAAAATCACCCAACTTCGCAACGCAGAAAAGAAACTGAAAAAAGAAATTGAATCACTAAGAGAACAACAAATTCAACAATTAATAATTAACTCGATTAAATAAAGCAGATGAAAAAAATTACACAGAAAGATATTAACGATGCAGTTTGGAAAGCCTGCGACACATTTCGTGGAAGCATTGACCCAAGTATTTACAAGGACTTTGTGCTGACCATGCTTTTTATAAAATACTTAAGCGATGCCCACGATGATAAATACGAAGCTCACTTAAAAAAATACAACGGAGATAAAGAAAGAGCAGACAGGGCAATGAAGCATGAACGCTTTGTTGTGCCAGCAAACTGCCATTTTAAATATTTATTTGATCACCGCAACGAAGCCAACATCGGAGAGTTAATTGATATTGGCTTGGAAGATTTGGTTGAAGCTAACCGTGAGAAATTGTATAGTGAAGATGGAACCGGCATCTTTAAAAATATTTCTTTCAACAGTTCAATCTTAGGTGAATCGAAAGACAAGAACACGCGACTAAGAAATTTGTTGCTTGATTTTAATAAAGATGAATTGGACTTGCGTCCATCGCACCTTGACGGCAACGATATCATAGGCGGTGCTTATATGTTCCTCATTGAAAACTTTGCAAGCGATGCAGGAAAAAAAGCTGGTGAATTTTTTACTCCAAAAGAAGTTTCTACACTTATTGCCAAACTCACCAAATCAAAACCAGGTTCACGTATTTGCGACCCTACTTGTGGTTCAGCGTCATTACTTATTAAAGCTGGTGAAGAAGTTGGCTCAGATAATTTTTCTCTTTTTGGACAGGAAGCAAACGGAAGTACTTGGGCATTGGCAGTTATGAATATGTTTCTACACGGTTTTGATAACGCCACCATTCGTTGGGGAGATACCATCCGAAACCCGAAACTAAAAGAAGGCGATTCGCTGATGAAGTTTGATACTGTTGTTGCTAACCCACCATTTTCGCTTGACAAGTGGGGAAAGGTGGACGACAAAGAAGAAAATAAAGCAGCAGATAGTTTTGACCCCGAAACGGATAAATACAACCGCTTTTGGAGAGGCACACCGCCAAAGAGCAAAGGCGATTGGGCTTTTATCAGCCACATGATTGAAACCACTTACGAAGGCACAGGGAAAGTTGGTGTTGTTGTTCCTCATGGTGTGTTGTTTCGAGGTGCAAGTGAAGGGAAAATAAGGCAAAAAACGATTGAAGAAAATTTGTTGGAAGCAGTAATTGGCTTACCCGCCAATCTGTTTTTTGGCACTGGAATTCCGGCAGCCATTTTAATTTTTAACAGAGGAAAAAAGGAAAATACCAACGTATTGTTTATTGATGCAAGTCAGCATTACGAATCGGTAAAAAACCAAAATCGCTTGCGACCACAGGACATTGAACACATTGTTAACACTTATCAGAAGTTTAATAAAGGTGAATTGCAAGCCGGAATTGTGGAAGATAAATTTAGTTATGTAGCAAATTTTGAAGAAATACAAGAAAATGATTTTAACCTGAATATTCCAAGATATGTGGACACTTTTGAAGAAGAAGCGGAAGTGGATATTGCAGCAGTACAAACAGAGATTGATGGTTTGGAAAAAGAATTGAAAACTGTACAGACGGAGATGGAAAAATATTTAACTCAATTAATAAAATAAGTATGGAAAAACTCACTCGTCATAGCATTCAGTGGTTCTATAACCTTCTTGCAAAAGGGGAGTGTGAAATACTTGATTTTAAAGAGCAATTGGAGGATACAGTTGTCTTTGGAAAAGCATTAAAAAACTTTGCTCCAAAGTATGATGAATTGGCAAAGGATGTGGTAGCTTTCGCTAATAAAAAGGGTGGCTTTCTATTTATAGGTATTGAGGATAAAACCAAAGAAGTAAACCCCGAATTTGATTTTAATGACACGAAGGTTTTTGAATTAATTCGACAGATACAAGACAGAACTGTTCCTTCAATAACTCTAAAGCCGCACAGATTAAAAGTTGAAAATAAAGAATTGCTCGTTTTGGAAGTGCCATTTACCCCGCAATTACATAGAACCTCCAAAAGTGAATACTTGATTCGAAGCAATGATGGCAATCGCCCTATTGAAACCTATGAAATGGCAACTGTGCAGGCTGAAAAAGGCTTGATTGTGTATGATCAAAAAACTTGGGATTTACCTTTTGCAAGTAAAGAAACAGACAAGCAGGGTAACCCAATTCCTGGTTGGCAGGATATAGCAAAAACCAGAGATTTATTTCTACGCATTCAAAGAGAAAAACCACAAAGCCCTTACCTCAAAAACAACTCTCCTGAGTTTACCGAAACATTAGGGCTGATTAAGGAAGAAAACAGCAAGCCGCTGCCAACCACCACAGGCATCTTGTTTATTGGAAATCAAAAGGCTTTAAAGGAACTGCCATACAATCAAATCAAGTACATACGGTATTACGAGGATGGAACATATACTCCTTTTGAATACAGTGGCAACTTGATAGATATAGCTGATGCCTGTTTTCAACAGTTGAAGTCAGAAACGAAGGTGAAAGAGTTTCATTTTGGTTTGTTCAGGGAATACATAGAGGATTACCCCGAAGTTGTTTTACGTGAGCTACTTATTAACGCTATTGCTCACCGAGACTACAGTCGTCAGCAAATTATTGAAATAAGAAAATACCCTAATTATTTGGAGTTCGAAAGTCCGGGGCACTTTCCGCAAGGGATTAACGAAACCAATTTTCTGCGAAAAACGAATCCCCGGAACCCTGGTATTATGGATGTGTTGCGGGAAATAAACTATGCTGAAAAAGCTGGTAGTGGATTCGATAAAATTTTTACTGCGTTATTATCCAAAGGCAAGAAACTACCACAGCCCATTCAAACTGAAAACTCTATTCTACTGCGGGTTGATGCAGATATGTATTCTGAAAAGCTGGCAGAATTAAGTTTACTCTATAAACAAACAAATAAAAGAGACATTGACCTTGAAAAACTCATTGTACTCAATCATATTTATACTGGTCAAAAGCTTACTTTTCAGCAGTTGGAACAACTTCCTTTTGTAAACAACTATCAACTGCGAAAAATATTGGGTGAATTGCAGGAGATTGAATTTATTGAAACCACAGGCAGAACTTCCGGATTGAAATATATTATTCATAAAAGCAAACTGGTTGATGTTGACGATAAAATCAGTTATTCAAAGCTAAAAAAACAGGAACGGGCAGAGCAAATTGAAGCTGTAATTAGGTATCTGAAAACAGCAGATGACATTGATAATGAGTCTGCACGGAAAATATTAAATATACCCGATACCAATGCATCTTATGTTTCCCGGCTTTTTGCCGAAATGGTAGAAAAAGGACATATCGAAGTAGCGGCAGAAGCCAAACATAACCAACGCACCTACAAATTGAAACCATGATTGCAAAGAAAAAACAATTGAATATCAATGAGTTAAAGGGTTCTTCTTTGCAGTTTTCTTTGCAAAGTTGCCAACTTTACTCATCGACTTGTTTGCAGGCTCAGGTGGTTTTATATTCGGTTTGCAAAGAATTACGTATTCATAATCAACACCTTAAAGCTTTTTCGTTTGCAGGCTTGTTTGCAAATAACTCAAATTAGAAACATGATGGCAAAAACAAAACATAGTCTGAACCATGATTTGCAGGATGAAAAGATGAACAGGATTACGGAAAACAAATCCAGCAAATCCGCTAATGCTGAAAATCCTGCTTCAGACAAATGGGAGATTCCAAGTGATTGGGAGAACATTGAATTGATAATTAATAATTGATAATGGAGAATTTAATAAAAATGGAGTTTGGAGAAATTGCGGAGTTAAGAAAAGAAAAATTTAACCCTGTAATTAGCAATGAATCAAAACCATGCTTAGAACTAGAACACTTTGAACAAGCAACTGGGAAAATCATTGGTTTTATTTCTTCTTTGGAGCAAAAAAGCATCAAAAATGTTTTTTACAAAGGTGATGTCCTTTTTGGTAAACTACGACCATATTTAAGAAAATATTGGTTAGCCGAATTTGATGGAGTATGTTCAAGTGAGGTTTGGGTATTGAAACCAAAAACAACAGACATTTCTAATTCTTATTTGTTCAACTTAATTCAGACTAACGAATTTATTCAAGCAGCAAATGTTTCAAGTGGGTCAAAAATGCCCAGAGCTGATTGGGGTTACATTATTAATTATCCATTCTCAATTATCAATTCAAAAAATGAACAAATCGCCATAGCCCAACTGCTTTCCACTTGGGATAATGCCATTACAAAAACACAAGCACTCATTGCCCAAAAAGAACAACGCAAAAAATGGCTGATGCAAAATTTGCTTACGGGGAAGATGAGGTTGAAGGGGTTTGATGGGGAATGGAAGGAAAATAAACTTTCAGATTTATTTGATAGAGTAACAAGAAAAAATACAGAAGGAAACACAACTGTTGTTACCATTTCAGCACAACGTGGTTTTGTGCGTCAGACAGATTTCTTCAACAAAAATATAGCAAGTGAAATCACAGACAATTACTTTTTAGTTGAAAAAGGTGAGTTCTGTTACAATAAAAGTTATTCAAATGGATACCCATGGGGAGCAACAAAAAGGCTTAATGATTTTGATAAGGCAGTTGTAACGACTCTCTATATCTGTTTTGGTGTAAAGAATCAAAATAAAACTAATCCAGAATACTTTGAGCAATATTTTGGCGCAAATCATCTTGATAAAGGTTTAACCAAAATTGCACATGAAGGCGGCAGAGCACATGGGTTGCTAAATGTTACACCGTCAGATTTTTTCTCTTTGAAAGTTACGATTCCATCTTTCGAAGAACAAGCCGCTATTGCACAAGTGCTGCAAGCAGCAGATAAAGAAATACAACTGTTGAAAACGAAATGTAATAAATTGAAGGAACAGAAAAAGGGGTTGATGCAGGTGTTGTTGACGGGAAAAAAGAGATTAAAAATTGAAACTACATAATGTATGAATACATCACAAACCTTTAAAGATTTCTTAGCAAACATCAAGATTAGCGATGATAAAGCTGTTGACATTTCGTACCGTTATGGTCGTATTACCAAAGCATTGAATCAAGAATTTCGGGATACCGATTCTAAAACGGCAAATAGCTTACAAGTAGGTTCTTATGGAAGATATACTGGCATAAACGGTATTTCAGACTTAGATATGCTCTTTATTACGCCTGCTTCAAAATGGATTGATTACAACAAACCGGGTGGACAGACTAAGCTGTTACAAGATACTAAGACGGCAATTTCTAACACTTACCCTTCATCTGATATTAAGGTGGACAGATGTGTTGTAACTGTAAATTTTACAGATTCTCATATTGATGTACAACCAGTATTTGAAGTAGAAGAACAAGATTACAGATATCCTGATACTTATGGCGATGGTTCTTGGAAAATTACAAAACCAAGAAAGGAGATGGATGCAATGGTCGAATTTGAAACTAATAAGAATCGAAATCTCAGAAGACTTTGTAAAATGGCTAGATCATGGAAAAACAAGCATGGTGTATACATGGGAGGACTTTTGATTGATACGCTGGCTTACAATTTCTTAAAATCAACCAGCTATTATGATGAAAAAAGTTTTGCCTATTATGCTGAAATGTGCAGAGACTTTTTTAATTACCTATATGACCAACCAAAAGATCAGACAGAATATGGAGCATTAGGTAGCAAACAAAGAGTTAAGGTTAAAAAGTCTTTCAAAAGAAAATCAAAAAAAGCCTATGACTTGGCAGTGGAGGCGATTGATGCTACTACCGATAAGAAACAACACAATAAATGGAGAGATATTTTCGGGAACGATTTTCCAAAATATGCAAGTGAAGAGAATGAAGCTAAGGCACTCAATGAAAGCTATCGCAACACAGAAGAGTTTATTGAATCGTGTTACCCAGTTGATATTAGGTATGATTTGAAAATAGACTGTGATGTGAAGCAAAGTGGCTTTCGAGAAGGGTCTTTGCGTGAATATTTATTTAAAAAGATTAAATTAATGCCAAATAAATCGCTAAGATTTTACATTGAAAGTTTAGATGTACAACCTCCTTACGAAGTGAAATGGAAAGTAACCAATCGAGGGGAACAAGCAATTAAACGAGATTGTCTTCGGGGGCAGATTGTAGATGACCAAGGTTCTCAGGAAAGAAAAGAAAGCACAAATTTTAAAGGAAGTCACTTAGTTGAGTGTTATATAATAAAAAATAACGTTGTGGTAGCAAGAGATATAATTGATGTTCCTATTTCAGAATAATTAAAATTAAAAATCATGACAGAACAAAGCAAATTATTAGAGTCTCAAATCAGGGAAATATATGGAAGAGTAGTTTATACTCACAAGACACATGAGAAATGTGCTGATGTTCTCAAAGAGAGAAGCGACTACATGAAGTTCGCTGAAATATTTCTATCTGCTGTAACAACAACAAGCATTTTGGTTGTTGTATTCGCAGAAGGAAAAGCATTTCAGTTTTTAGCAGCTCTATCCTCTACAATTCTTCTTGGGCTAACTCTCTATTCCAAAGATTTCAATTTATTGGCAATTGCAGAGAAACATAAGCAATCTGCTTTAAACATTCTTGAAATAAGAGAAAAGCTATTGTCTTTGCTTGTTGACATTAGAATTGGAAATAAAGAAATTGGAGACCTGCAAGTTATAAGAGATGAATTAAACGAACAACTTGTAAATACATATAGAGGTGCACCGAAAACAATAAATAAGGCTTACGCAATTGCTTCAAAAGCACTTAAAGAAAATGAAGAGTTCACATTTTCTGATGGTGAGATTGATAAATTTTTACCTGAAAGTTTAAGGAGAAACTCATGAGAATTATTAAACTGAAATCTCACCTCTCAACTGAAATAAAATCTGCCAATGAAGTTTGCATTGCTTCGGCAATGTTTTCTGATGCAGGTTTAGATTTTTTATTGAAAGGAATTTCAAACGACTGCAAACTTCGCTTGCTAATCGGCATTGACTTACCTACTCCCGATTCGGTTTTTAAAAAACTTTTTGAACTGGATAATGAAAACATTGAAGTAAAAGTTTTCACTAAACAGGGTTTCTTTCATCCGAAATTGTATTTGGTAAATGGAAATTTAAAAACTGTTTTTATTGGTTCAGGAAATTTTACAGAAGGCGGGCTTGGAAACAACATTGAATTGTTTCATAAATTTTCTGATGATGATATTTTCACTGATTATCAAAACTGGTTCAATCAGTATTTTAATTTAGGAACAGCACTTACAGAAGATTGGCTGAAAGAATACAGTTTGCTTTACAATGAAAGAATTGAATTCGATGCAACCGACAAAAGAAAGGTTGGAGACTTCAAAAGAAGATTATCAGGCAACAAAGTAATTCCTGATTTAAGAAAAATTGATTTTGCAAATCAGTTTTTCAAGTTACATCATCATTTAGCATTTGAGGGAAACAAACCAAACCTTCAAACAGCAGCAGCCAACCAGGAAAGACTTAATGTGAGAGAACGGTTAGTGGAATTGCATGATTTGGTTTTCCCTCTGATAAAAAAGAAAGGTTGGGATTTGCATCCTCACTCAATGACAGAACACATTATTTCTTCTTATCAACACGGAGAATACACCTCTGAAAGTTTGGGTGCTTTGTGGTTGCACTACGGAAGAAGCCAACATGAATTAGACAAGTTCAAAAATCTTTACGGAGATAATCAAAGCAGTTTATATCACCTGCGGTTACAGGTGCTGGTTCATCTGAATGATGTTTCTGTTTGGCTTCGTGTTGGAAAAAATAACGGAAGTATTATTGACCGTGATAATTTCAAAAGTAGAATGAACGAACAGAGCTACTGTGATACATTCTTTCAACTTCTCACTTCTCTATCTGATGATTTTTCCATTTCTATTAACGGAGAATGGAAGAGTGTTAAGTCATTCAAAAATGCAAATGACTTACATGATTTTGTAAAGCATGATGATATCAGGTATCATTATTTCATTATCGGCAAAGAGTATTTACCGGATGCAAGTGAAGTTTCAGAAAAAAATATTGCAAATACTGTAATAGGTGATTTTGAAAATATGTTGCCGTTGTATTTGCACATCAAAACAAAGCTCTAAATGAACACACCAAGTTTTAAAGAAGACCACATCAGCCAAATACCTGCATTGCAAATGTTGGGAAAGCTGGATTGGAACTATACAATAAATCAAATCTTGCACAATAAAGCAACTCACTTTATTATGCGTATATCCAAAATAAAACGAATATGACAACAACCGAATTAAAACATATACTTACTGAACTCCGCAATCTTACAGCAGAGAATGAAATTGTGGAGTTTAAGGAAGCCAAAAACGGCTATGATTTTAATAAACTAGGCAAATATTTTTCTGCCTTGAGTAATGAGGCCAACCTGAAAGGAAGGCCTTATGCTTGGTTGGTTTTTGGAGTAGAGAACAATAAACATGCAATTGTAGGTAGTCAGTTTCGCCTACAGAGAAAAGATTTGGATAGCTTGAAAAGTGAGATTGCCAATAAAACCACCAACCGTATTACGTTTATTGAAATTCATGAATGGAATGAACCCGAAGGACGGGTTATTATGTTTCAAATTCCGGCTGCTCCTAAAGGTTTTCCAATTGCTTTTGATGGTCATTACTATGGCAGAGATGATGAAGAGCTTTCACCTTTAAACCTTGAAGAAATAGAACGTATTCGTGCACAAGCAACCACTGAAGATTGGAGTGCTGCAATTGTTCCCGATGCTTCTTTAGAAGATTTGGATGAAGAAGCCATTATCCTTGCACGCAAGAACTACAAAAATAAATTTCCTGAAAAAGCTAATGATGTTGATGCCTGGGATGATATTACTTTTCTGAATAAAGCTAAAATTACTATTAAAGGAAAAATCACTCGAACTGCTATTATTTTATTAGGAAAAGAAGAATCTGAGCATTTTATAAATCCTGCAGAAGCCAAAGTTCGTTGGCTACTGAAAGATGCTAACGGCAATGATAAAGACTATGCTATTTTCGGCTGCCCATTGATTTTGGCTGTTGATAAAGTATATGCTAAAATCCGTAATCTGAAATACCGCTACATCAAAGATGGCACACTGTTCCCCGATGAAGTGAATCAATACGAACCCTACTCCATTCGTGAGGCCTTAAACAATTGCATAGCCCACCAGGATTACACCAAGCATGGACGCATCAATGTAGTAGAAATGGACGACCAGTTGATTTTTACTAACCTTGGTTCTTTCATTCCTGGAAGTGTAGAAAAAGTAGTAAAAGAAGATGCTCCTGAAGAACATTACCGAAATCGGTTTTTAGCATCTGCGATGTTTAACCTTAAAATGGTAGATACAGCAGGAGGAGGAATCAAAAAGATTTTCAACTTTCAAAGAGAACGGTTTTTCCCTATGCCCGATTTTGATCTTTCAGGTGGCAAGGTTAAAGTCACCATTTCCGGCAAGATACTCGATATAGAATATGCCCGATTACTGGCAAGAAACAACGACTTGACGTTGGAAGAAATTATGATGTTGGATAAAGTGCAGAAGAAACATGACCTTAATGAATTCGAAGAAAAGCACTTAAAAAACAAGAAATTGATTGAAGGCAGAAAGCCAAATTACTACATAGGGATAAAAGTGGCAGAAAAGACGGGTCAAAAAGCTGCCTATTCTAAAAACAAAGCCTTTGATAAGAGCTATTATCTGGATTTAATAGAAAAAGCGATTAGAGAACATAAGAGCTTAGAAAGAACTGATATAGATGAATTGCTATGGAAGAAGCTACCAGACTGGATGGATGATAAACAGAAGAAGAACAAGATTGGGAATTTACTTTCAGAGCTGAGAATCAACGATAGAATTCAAAACACAGGGAGTTACAGTAGGTCAAAATGGTCTCTTAAAAAATGAGTTTATAAAACTTAAGAGAGGATTTAAGAGAGGATTTAAGAGAAGGATTACATGAAGAATCAGATGTTGGAATTGAAAGACAGTGAATTAGGAAAGGATTGGATTCTAATAAGTGAGGTTCAATTAGAAAAGTTATTAGAGGAATTATTAGAAGAAAAATTAGTAAATATGAATAAGCAACTAATTGTCTATATGCCGTTAATGATTCTCTGTATGCTAAAGATAAAAGAGCTAATGATGATGCTGAAAGAGATGATGGTATTCTTTGTATTACAACTACTGGAGATAGTAGAGATAGTGAATAAGAATCACAAATTATTGATTATTAGTGTATTGAAAACATATTCGACTCGTATTCAATTCTCTGTATCGGGCTCCGGATTCTCTGTATTGCTTCCGAAGCCGGCAAATTCCAATTCTCTGTATCAGGCTTTGAATTCTCTAAAAAATTAAAAAATAATGGAAACGCCAAGTTTTAAAGAAGACCACATCAGCCAGATACCTGCATTGCAGCTATTGCAAAAGTTGGGTTACAAATATTTGTCGCCTGATGAAGCATTGCAGGCAAGAGGCAGTAAAACCACCAATGTAATTTTAGAAGATGTGTTGCGGAAAGCTTTGAAAGAAATCAATTCAGAAAAAAGAATCAGCAGCACTAAAACAACTTACATAAGCGATGCAAATATTGAAAACGGCATTCGTGCCTTAAAAGATTTGCCAATGAATGAGGGCTACATAGCAGCATGTGAAGCCGCTTATAATCTTATCACCTTAGGTAAGGCATTTGAGCAAAGCATTGATGGCGATAAAAAGAGTTTTACCCTACAATACATTGATTGGAAAAACATGGACAATAATGTGTTTCATGTTACGGAAGAATACAGCGTAATGCGAAGCAACAGCAAAGAACACTACCGACCCGATTTGGTGTTATTTGTTAATGGAATTCCGCTTTGTGTAATTGAGTGTAAGCGACCTGACATGAAAGAGCCGCTTGCACAGGCAATCAGCCAGCACTTGCGTAACCAACAGGAAGACGGCATTCGTGCCTTGTATGTATATGCACAGGTAATTATGAGCATTGCACAGCAGGATGCAGCGTACGCAACCAACGGAACGCCTGAAAAGTTTTGGGCAAAGTGGAGGGAAATGCCAATTGATAATGGAGAATTGATAACTAATAATGATAAAAACGAAAAACAATTATCCATTTTCCATTCTCAATTATCCATTCTAAAAAATGAACCACTTTCAATTGCACAAAAAGAAAAATTGTTCAGTGACCGTTTCAAGTATGTACGGAATTATTTTGATAATTTAGAAAAAGAAAACATTCTGCCAACCCTACAAGACGAGTATTTATTTGGCTTGTGCAGACCGGAAAGATTAATGGACATCATTTTCAATTTTGTTTTGTTTGACAATGGCGAAAAAAAGATAGCACGATACCAACAGTTTTTTGCCATTAAAAAATCAATGCTCCGCATTAGTGAAATTGAAGGAGGCAGAAGAAAAGGCGGTGTGATTTGGCACACACAAGGCAGCGGAAAATCTTTGACAATGGTAATGCTTGCACAAGCCATTGCATTGGATAAAACCATTCGCAATCCGAAAATAATTTTAGTTACTGATAGAACAGACTTAGACAGACAAATTAGCGATACATTTCGCAAGTGCGGAAAATCAATCGAAAACGCTGGCACAGGGCAACGCTTGGTTGAACTTTTGGAAAGTAAAAGTGATGCAGTAGTTACAACCATCATCAACAAGTTTGTGGCAGCCATGAAAAAAATAAGCAAGCCACTGGAAAGTCAAGACATTTTTGTTTTGGTAGATGAGGGACACAGAACGCAACACGGCACTTTCAATATTGAAATGCAAAAGACATTGCCTAACGCCTGTTTCATTGCAATGACAGGAACACCGCTTTTCAAAAAAGATAAAAACACAGCAGCAAAATTCGGAGGTGTTATTGATGCTTACACCGTTGATCAGGCGGTGAAAGACAAAGCTGTTGTTCCGCTGTTGTATGAAGGTAGAGTTGCAAAGCAGGTTGTGAATGAAAGTCCGATTGATACTTTTTTTGGAATGGTTTCAGAACCATTAACAGAATATCAGAAAGCGGATTTGAAAAAGAAATTTTCAAGAGCCGATCAACTCAATGGAGCAGAACAAAAAATTTATGCCATTGCGTGGGACATCAGTTTGCACTTTCGTGATAATTGGCAAGGCACACCTTTCAAAGCACAATTGGTTTGCGACAAAAAATTAAATGCCATTCGTTACAAAGAGTTTTTGGATGAAATAGGAATTGTAACTAGCGATGTTTTGATTTCTTCCATTGATGAAAGAGAAGGTGAAGAAAGTGCGTATGAAAAATCATCAGAAAAGGAAAATAAGTTCTGGAAAAAGATGATGGATGAACATGGCAATGCAAAATCCTATGAGAAGAATATTATTAGCCGTTTCAAAAATCAGAAAGACCCTGAAATAATTATTGTGGTTGATAAATTGCTAACTGGTTTTGATGAACCCAAAAACACTGTTTTATATCTAACTCGAAATTTACAAAGTCATAAATTGTTGCAAGCAATAGCAAGGGTAAATCGAATTTATCCTGACAAAGAATTTGGTTATATCATTGACTATTACGGAGTAATTGAAAATCTTGATGATGCTTTGCAGATGTATTCTTCGTTTGAAGATTTTGATGCTGACGATTTGGAAGGAACATTGGTAAACATCAGTGAAGAAATAAAAAAGTTACCACAGAAACATTCAGAGTTGTGGGATATTTTCAAAACCGTAGCCAACAAAAGAGATGCAGAAGCCTATCAGATTTTGTTGAAAGATGAAGCAATTCGTGCTTTATTTTACGACAAGTTAGCATCATTTGCTAAAGGTTTGAAGTTGGCACTTTCATCTATTCAGTTTTACAATGAAGTAGAAGAAAAAACAATCAACCGATACAAAGAAGATTTAGCGATGTTTCTAAAACTTCGCTTGGCAGTAGTTGAAAGATACAGTGATACCATTGACTACAAACAATATGAAGGACAAATTCAAAAATTAATTGACACACATATTACCACCGAAAAAGTAGAAACCATTACAGAGTTGGTAAACATTTTTGACAAGGAGAAATTTCAACAAGAGGTGGAAAACACCACTGGCAAAGCAGCGAAAGCAGATAAGATTGCAAGCCGAACATCGAAACACATTTCGGAGAAGATGAATGAAGACCCGGCATTCTACAAAAAGTTCTCGCTGATGCTCAAAGAAACAATTGCCGAATATGAAGCCAAAAGAATTAACGAAGCACAATTTTTAAACAAAGTGCAGGAAATAATGAATATTGTTTTGTTGCACACCGACAGTGATATTCCCGAAGCTTTAAAAGATAGAGATATTGCAAAAGCATTTTATGGTTTGAGTTTAGAATCATTAAGCGACAAAATAAAAGATGATGTAGTGAAGAGAGAAATCTCAACACATACAGCATTAAACATTGACGACATGATAATAGATGCAGTGTTAGACAACGGAAAACCAATTATTGATTGGCAATACAAAACAAACATCACCGGAAAATTGCAAATTGAAATTGGAGATTATTTAATTGATGAAGTCCGGGACAAATACAATATCAATCTATCGTTTGGTGAGATGGATGAAATAGCAAACAAGTGTATTGAGGTTGCAAAAATCCGATACAAAAGTTAATTGAAAATTGATAATGGAGAATTGATAATTAAAAACGAATTATGATGAAAGAGAATATTATAAAAAACAAAAGTTTTGATTTCGCTTTGCGTATAGTTAAACTCTATCAGCATTTAACTGAGTCTAAAAGAGAGTTTGTTTTGAGTAAGCAACTTTTGCGAAGTGGGACTTCTATTGGTGCATTAGTGAGAGAATCTGAATATGCTGAAAGCAAAGCTGATTTTATCCACAAACTTTCTATTTCATTAAAAGAGGCAAATGAATCTGACTATTGGTTAGAATTATTATTCAAGTCAAATTATATTGATGAAAGAGAATATAATTCTATAAAAATTGACCTTGAAGAAATTTTGAAATTATTGGTTTCAATCATCAAAACTTCAAAAGGAAAATAATGGCTAAAAAATTATCCATTATCCATTATCCATTATCAATTGATTTCGGCAGTAAGAAAATTGATTTCAGTTTGGAATATTCAAACCGAAAATCATTGGGTATAACTGTTACACCGGAACTAAATGTTTTGGTTAAAGCACCCATTGACACCTCAATTGAAAAAGTAAAAGAGAAGTTGCGGAAAAAAGCACCTTGGATAATCCGACAACAAAGTTTCTTTCTTTCGTTTCATCCGAAAACACCTGCACGTAAATTTATCGGAGGCGAAACACATTTGTATTTAGGCAGACAATACCGGCTTTTAATTGATAACGGAGAATTGTTAATTGAAAATGATAAAAAAGTAAAAATTAAAGGTGGTTTTCTAATTGTTTTTACTAAGGATAAAAAAAAGGTTAAAGAATTGTTAGTTGAATGGTATCGTAATAAAGCAAATGAAAAGTTCCATGAAATTGCATTACCATTAATAAATGATTTTATAGTTCGGCATAAATTATCAATTAACAATTGTCAATTATCAATTAGAGAAATGCCTACACGCTGGGGAAGTTGCACACCAAAAGGGAAAATTATTTTGAATCCTGAATTGATTAAGGCACCGAGAGGTTGCATAGAATATGTAATTATACACGAACTTTGTCATTTAATACATCACGACCACACACAGAAATTTATAGATTTACAAACTAAAGAAATGAAAGACTGGGTAAAATGGAAAACGAAATTGGAGAAACTATTAGCATGAGAAGCCTACCCACAAAAGCACACACATTTGCAAGCCTCACAAGCCCAAGCGCAAACCAAAGCTTGCAAAAGAGTGCGTTGGCTGCAACCCACCCTATTCCGCCACGCCATTGACTTCCAAAGCCAACTTTTTCTATTTTTGTAAACGACTGATAATTAACAACTTAGAAAAATGTTAGTCATAAGTTTAAAAAGACACCGATACATTGACAGAATATCCAAAAGACATAAAATTCTGTCTCGTCCTGAAATAGGTTTACAATAAAATGTAAACAAAATGGACAAAAAAGCAGTAAACAAAGGACTTCTTGGGTATCATTTGGGCGACATATTTGATAATGCCACTATTCCAAATGACAGCAGTTCCATTGACCAATGGAATTGGATCAGCGGTTTAAAACCGGAATCTGTAAGAATATTTTCGGGTTCTTTTAGCAAATTTATGCATCCATTGACAGGGCCCGGGTACGGTTGGGATCTTGAGGAGATTATTAGGTTTTTTGATAAAACTGATGGAGTAATTGATTCGATAACAGTTTCAGATGCATTGGACG
>Ga0163152_10000657_pt1 | contig 58200 bp, 59 predicted proteins | sample OliLakLV19MP8IB2_FD_148635 | JGI IMG/M metagenome (GOLD analysis project Ga0163152, IMG submission 148635) | Freshwater microbial mat bacterial communities from Lake Vanda, McMurdo Dry Valleys, Antarctica - Oligotrophic Lake LV.19.MP8.IB-2 | ecosystem: Environmental > Aquatic > Freshwater >... | reverse complement strand
GATCCTTGCCGAACCTTTTGGCCGCCTCACGCCGCGAAAGACCCTCGACAAATACGGCCCGGCGCACGGCTTCGTAGCTTAACACCTTGTACATCCCCGGCCTCTCGAACCGCAAAACCGGCCGAAAGGATTAATGGCGAGGTATTTTTACTCCGCCCGCGGACGACAAAACGACGCCGCTTAAGTGATGTAGTTTTGCACCGGCGCGCACACACGATCACGTGCGCGGCTGATAGAGGGCTGCCTTGTTTATTGGTTCACTTCTTCCGGAACGCGTCCAAGCTCACGACAGAATTGTCGCTCGCTACCGATGGCGGCGGTGCATCTGCGGCGGCCGTGTCGCGCGAGGCGGGGTGGCCTGCATCGTCGCCAGAAGCCATGCGCGCTTCCTCGTTCACATGCTGCTCGAACTGGAGGCCGAACTTTACGCTCGGATCGAAGAAGCGCGTGATCGCGTTCAGCGGAATGGTGATCGGTTGCGGTTGACCCGAGAACTTCAGGATCACGCGGAAGCGATCGGTGTAAACTTCGAGATCCCAAAACTGGTGCTCGAGCACGATCGTCATTTCATCCGGATAGCGCGCCTTCAACTGATCCGGGATGATGACACCCGGCGCATGCGTGCGAAACGTGATGTAGAAATGATGTTTGCCCGGCAGGCCGCGTGGGCTTGCCGCTTCTTGCAATGCTGCGCGAACTACGCTGCGCAGCGCGTCTTGCATGAGCTGTTCGTATCCGATCATGTCGTCGGCCACAGCCGCCCCTCCTTGGCTCCCAGCAGAACCCTTACCGGCTCATTTCGGGCAGTCAATTGTTCATCCACAGGGCGCGAAAACACCAACGTTTCCAACGTCGGCTGGCGAAACGTTTGCGACGAACTGTGGTTCGCATCCGCACTGCAATAATGACGCCGGATGAAATCTACGTTCGCGCACAACGCGAGCAACGCTGTGCATAACTCTCCAACCGTTTGCGCTGTAAAGGAAAAACACCGAGTAACTCACCGCATACGCGCAAAGCGCGACACATGCGCGTACGCGAGAGACTCAAGCGAGACGGTAGTGGGGGATAAGTCCCCGGCTTCTGTTGCCGGGCGCCGGGGGGCCCCGCCTTACGATGCTACTCGTAAGGGCTTAGGTTCGGAAAACTCCGCACTGCTTACGCAGCGAGGGCGAATTCCTCAGCGTTGTTGTCATTTGCAACTATGCTGGTTGGCCTGTGACGGGACCACCCGAGCAAAAGCAACAGCATTCAACGTCCGTCGATCCTATTTCGGCCCCATGGTCCCCAAAGAGGGAGGTACTGGTGGAGCCGCCGGGCATCGCACCCGGGTCCGATCCGCCTATCTCTGCGCGTTTATCGCCATAGTCCGGTTGCCCGGACGAGTCGGAATATAGGCGCCTCGCGTGCCACATGGAAGTCACCGCGCGCCAAGGCTACATTTAGGGCCTGAAAGACGGACGGATGACCAAGGAAAGCGACGAAGACCTGCGCGGAGACATTGCGGTCCTGTTGACCGCGATGGTGCGCGGCGCGTTCCAGCCCCGTGACCAGATTTGGCTCGCCGTCGACGATATCTGCGAAGAGGGCGCCGATCCCGACGCTTTGCGCGCCTTTGCCTCAACGGAACTCGATCGTCTCTGGAGCGAGCAACGCACCGTCGAGGCGTCCTGGATCGATCGCACCGATTGCGACCGGCTCGATCAGGCCTTCGAAGAACTAGAGACCGGCGGCATCGTCTGCCGCCAGGATTTCACCTGCTGCGGCACGTGCGGCTCGGCCGAGATCGGCGCCGAACTTGATGAAGTCGAGGAGCGCGGCGCGAAGGTTCGCGGCTACGCATTCTATCACCAGCAGGACACTGAAGGCGCGGTCGAAGGCTTCGGCCTCTATCTGAGCTACGGCGCCGAAGAAGAGGGCCAAGCGGCAGCGCTCATCATCGCGCGCGAGATCGTCGCCGTGTTGCAGACCCATGGCCTGCAACCGAAATGGAATGGCGCCTGGAGCCAACGCATCCACGTGCCGCTGGCGTGGCGCCGGCGCTTGGTGTGCTTCTAGTCAGCTCGCTTCCGAACCATCCTTCCTGAACTCAGCGGACCTCAACTGCGACTCGCCCTAATGCTGTGCGGCAGCGGAGGGTGGCATGACCAAAAAGCTCGCAGCGGAATTCATCGGCACGTTTACATTGGTACTGCTCGGCTGCGGCTCGGCTGTGCTGGCGGGCTTTGGAATTATCGGCCAAGACGGCATCGCCTGGGCGTTCGGCCTTGCCATCGTCGCGATGGCCTATGGCATCGGCCCAGTGAGCGGCTGCCACGTCAATCCTGCCGTCAGCTTCGGCGCATGGACCGCCGGGCGCATGCCGACAGGCGAAATGCTCGGCTACTGGGGCGCGCAATGTCTTGGCGCTGTCGTCGGCGCCGGCGTGCTGTTGCTGATCGCGTCGGGCGCGCCAGATTATTCGTTGGTGGAGAACGGTCTTGGCCAAAACGGCTACGGCGTCCGCGATGCGGTCACCAACCAGGGCTCGCCGGGTGATTATAATTTGGTGTCGGGCGCCGTCTTCGAAGTGGTGGCGACCTTCATCTTCGTCGTCGTCATTCTCGGCGTCACCCAGCGCAACGCGGCGCCGCAATTTGCCGGGCTCGCCATCGGCCTGACGCTCGTCGCCATCCACATTGTCGGCATCCAGGTCACCGGCGTGTCGGTGAACCCTGCCCGTTCGCTCGGACCTGCTGTATGGGTGTTGGGTGACGCGCTGATGCAGCTTTGGCTATTCATCGTTGCGCCATTGATAGGGGCGGGGCTGGCTGGATGGGCGTTCCGGGTGAGACTACTGACGGCGGACGAAGCCTAAGCACGCTCAGTCGCCGCCCATTGGCGGCGACGCTTACGCTTCTGGCTGTCGGCGTTTTCGCGTATCTCTATGCGCCAATCCCCGCGCCGAACGTGCCGGCGGCGAGCGCTGGCGATTGCGTCGAGTTGCATCTCTATTCGAACGGCTATCACAGCGACATCGGCGCGCCGGCGAGCATTTTCCCGGAAGACCATCCGCTGCGGCGCCTCTATCCCGACGCTGAAAGCTTCCTCATCGGTTGGGGCGATCAAGCGTTTTACTTGTCCGACGGCACAGACCTCATGCTCGGCTTCGATGCGCTCATTCCGCCAAGCTCCAGCGTCTTTCACATCGCTTACAACGCCGCGCCATCGAGCGCGTATCTCGGCCCAAATGACGACACCTCGATCGCCGTGTCATACGAAGGCGCAACACGCTTCGTCGCCTTCATCGATCGCTTCTTGGTGCTCGACAGCGCCGGCAATCCGGTCCGCACCAGCGACGGTAAAGTCGTTGGCCGCTCCGCGTTCCTGCGCTCGCGTGGCTCGTTTCATGTGCTCCAAGTCTGCAACCAGTGGATGGCCCGCGCGCTGCGCGCTGCCGGCGTCAACGTCAACGCCCGGGCGGCCTGGCTGGCCGGGCCGCTGATCCGGCAAGTGCGCAAGGTGGGGCAGACGAGCTGCTCTAGTTTGTCCACCCATCCCCGGGACGGGGCGTAGCGGCGTGCCCGGGGCCCATAAACACAACTAGCGGCGTTTATGGGCCCCGGACTTGGCCTTGCGGCCAATCCGGGGATGGGTGTGAGAAGCGAGTCGGCCCATATTGTCCCTATGAGCGCAGAAGCCGCCCCCAAAATTGAACCCGCGAACCCGTCCCAAGCCGACATCGCCTATCTCGGCCTGCTGGATGACATCCTCAAAAATGGCGTCGACCGCGGCGACCGCACCGGCACTGGCACGCGCGGCGTCTTCGGCCGGCAGCTCCGCTTCGATCTCAGCGCCGGCTTTCCGCTGCTGACGACGAAGAAGGTGCACCTCAAAAGCATCGTCCTTGAACTCCTCTGGTTTCTGCGCGGCGACAGCAACGTGCGCTGGCTGCAAGAGCAGGGCGTCACGATCTGGGACGAATGGGCCAACGAAGAGGGCGAGCTCGGCCCCGTCTACGGCAAGCAATGGCGTTCGTGGGAAACCAAGGACGGCCGCGTCATCGATCAGATCGCCAACGTTGTGAATGCGATCAAAAACAATCCGAACTCACGCCGCCACATCGTGTCGGCGTGGAATCCGGCCGAGGTCGATCAAATGGCGCTGCCGCCGTGCCATTGCCTGTTTCAGTTTTTCGTCGCTGACGGAAAACTGAGCTGCCAACTCTACCAACGCAGCGCCGACGTTTTTCTCGGTGTGCCGTTCAACATCGCCAGCTACGCGCTGCTCACGCAAATGATGGCGCAAGTGACGGGGCTCCAACCGGGCGAGTTCGTCCACACCTTCGGCGACGCGCACCTCTACCACAACCACTTCGACCAAGCGCGCACGCAGCTCGCCCGCACGCCGTACGCCCCGCCGCAAATGCTGATCAACCCGGATCGCAAAGACATTTTCGCGTTCGAGTACGGCGACTTCACGCTGCAGAATTACGTGGCGCACCCGACCATCAAAGCGCCGATCGCGGTTTAATTCTCATTGTCGCGGAGCGCGCTTTGAACGAACACTTCAAAAACTTGCAGCAAGAAGCCTCAGCGGTCACGCAGGAATGGCGCCGCCAAGATTATGATCGCGACATTCGCGTTGCGACTTGGCTGCTCGTCGGCCACGGCGCTGCGCTCGTGTTCTGTTTCAGCGCTTCTATTGGCGGTGAGATTTGCGACTGGTCGCAGGTTCGTTGGTTCGCCACCGCTTTTTTCTTTGGGATGGTTTGGGCGCTGTCGAGTGTTGTCCTTGGCGGAGAGGTGAGCAATCGCGCGACTGCGCGGTTGCTGACCTTGGGTGGTGCGGCACGTCAAGCGATGATTGCTGTCGAAGCAAACGCAAAGTTTCGGGACCTGGACGCACCCGCACCGGAAGTCGAGCAACGGGTTGTAAAGAATGAGGAGGTGATCAGGAAGGCCGTCGCCACTCTTGAAAAAGAGACCCAAGAACCCGCGGCCGATAAGCGCCTCCAGTTTCAAGCTAATGTCTGTCGAGCGCTTAGCGCGCTCACGCTGGGCGGTGCCATCCTCATCGCGATTTGGTCCCCAGCAGTCGAAGCGGCGCTCTGTCCTGCCGGTGGGTAAGACCTTTCCCTCGTCATTGCTCGTGGCTTGCCTAGCGTAGCTTTAGTGAAGGCGGGGACCAGGGTCCCGATCGCGCTCCGCGCGTCCGGGATGACGGTGGTGGTTGGTCAGATAGGTGCCCCGCGTGATAATGCCTGCCGCATGAAACCCCGCGAACTCCTGGCCACAGCGCAAGTCCCCGGCGGCGCGGAGCTTCGTCTTTTTCGCCACGACCGCGACTTCACGATCATGCTGGGCGGCAATGATCTGATGAACAGTCGCATGAGCGGCTCCGAAGAAGCGCTCGCAACCATGACGTGCGAGCGGCTGCGTGATCGCCCAGCGCCGCATCTTCTCGTTGGCGGCTACGGCATGGGTTTTACCTTGCGCGCAGCTTTGGCCGCGCTTCCGCAGGGCGCGCGCATTAGTGTCGCCGAGCTCGTCCCGGAAATCATCGACTGGGCGCGTGGTCCGATGGCGAGCTTAACCGATGGCTGCCTCGACGATCCACGCGTTGATCTCGTCGCCGGTGATGTCGCCGAAGCGATCGCCGCCGCGAGCCGCCGCTACGATGCAATTCTGCTCGATGTTGATAACGGCCCCGACGGGCTCACGCGTGCGGGCAACGACCAGATATATTCGATCAAGGGCCTCGCGTCGGCGAAGGCCGCACTAAAGCCTGGCGGTGTGCTCGCGATCTGGTCGGCGGCGCCCGATGCTGCGTTCGCGCGCCGGTTGAAAGACGTGGGCTTTAAAGTCGAGGAAGTCTCAGTACGCGCGCGGAGCAATGGTAAAGGCCCGCGCCACGTGATCTGGTTCGCACGCTAGATTTCAGCCACGTCCGGGACGACCATGCGCGTGATTTTCTGTACATCAGCGCGGCCAGCATCCAGAGCAATCGGTGTGTACTTGATGCTGACGCCAATCATTTGCGGCTCGACTTCGCACTTGCAGATATAAACGTCGCCTGCATTGGCGATGAGTTCGATGCCTTCGCCGGGTGCGGGCGCTTTATTGGTTCCGGTATAGCCGGCGAGACGATGCGCGCCGGGCGTCAGCAAGACCCGCGTGAATCGAGGGCTTTTCAGTTGCGCCACTTCGCGTCCGTCGATCAGCACGTTCACGCCAACCGCGCGCCCGACAAACTGATTGCGGAAAATAACGAGCGAAGCCTTGTCGGCCGTCGGCGCGAAAGCCAGCGCCTCAGCCCGCTGTTCGGCCGTCGCCAGCGTGACTTTGCGGTTGGTCCGCAGGTTGCGGAAAACCACGACCGCGGCGACGACAAGCGCAATGAAACCGACGATCGTCATGATCTCGCCGCCCAGCAGCGAACGGAGCACGAAATACCCAATAAGACCGGCGATGGCGGCAAGGCCGTAGACGACAAGATTGCGAGGCATGAACCCTCCTTACGGATGACGCGCGCAAACGCCAAGGCTAGAAGAGCCCCGTGAAACCGAAACTCACACTTGTCGTCGCGGTTGCGAAAAATGGCGTCATCGGGCGCGATGGCGATTTGCCATGGCGTTTGAGTTCCGATCTGAAGCGCTTCAAAGCCGCGACCATGGGCAAGCCGGTGCTCATGGGCCGCAAGACCTGGGACTCGCTGCCACGCAAACCGCTGCCCGGCCGCCAGAACCTCATCCTCACCCGCGACACCGATTTCAAAGCCGATGGCGCCTGGGTCTATACCGACCTCCACGTGATGCTCGCCGCCGCGCGCGCCATGGCTGAAGCGGCAGGTGCGGAGGAGGCGTGCGTCATCGGCGGCGCGCAACTTTACAATGCAGTGCTGCCGCAAGCCGACCGCATCATCCTCACCGAAGTGAATCTAGAGCCAGAGGGCGACGCGCACCTCGCGCTCGATCTCTCACGCTGGCGCGAAGTCAGCCGTGAGGCCGTGACGGCAGGCCCAAACGACGATGCGGATTTTGTGGTGCGGGTGCTGGAACGCTGACAAGGTTGGAGCGCGCGCCTCCTGGCGCACAAATTCTTTGCCGCCGCGCCAATGCGGGCCTGGAGGCCCGCGCTTCAACCTACTACTGTCTGCCCATGTCCAACTTCGAAGTCATCGCCACCGGCCTTCAATTTCCCGAAGGTCCAATCGTCATGCCGGACGGAAGCGTCATCCTCGTTGAGATCAAGCGCAAAACGCTGACGCGCGTCTGGAAGGGCAGGCAGGAAGTCATCGCCAATATAGGCGGCGGCCCCAATGGCGCTGCGATCGGTCCCGATGGCGCTTGCTACATCACCAACAATGGCGGCTTCGAATATCACGACATGGGCGGGCTCACGATCCCTGGCAACGCTTCGCATGATTACGTCACCGGCCGCATTGAGCGTGTCGATCTCAACACCGGCAAAATCGAGCGGCTGTACGATAAGGTCGGCGACAACAAGCTTTCAGGTCCGAACGATCTCGTTTTCGACAAGGCGGGCAACATCTGGTTCACCGATCTTGGCAAAGTCTATGCGCGCACGCTCGATCGCGGCGGCGTCTATTTCGCCAAGACTGACGGCTCGCTGATTAAGGAAGCCGCATACGGTGGCACTGGCCTCAATGGCATCGGTCTCTCGCCTGACGAAAAGACCATCTACGCGGCAGAGACAGACACAGGAAAGCTATGGGCGTTCGACATCACGGGCGAAGGTGAAGTTGCGCCAGGCCCGCTCGGGGCCATCGGTCGCTGTGTTGCCGTGCAGCCGTATCACTGCTTCTTCGATAGCCTGGCGGTGCAGGCCAATGGCGATGTTTGCATCGCCACGATCCTGAACGGCGGCATCACCACGATCACGCCCGCCGGCGTCTCGACCCACACCGCGTTCCCGGATCCGATCGTCACCAACATCGCTTTTGGCGGCGCCGATATGCGCGACGCCTACATTACGCTCTCCGCTACCGGACAATTGATCAAAGCCCGCTGGCCAGAACCCGGTCTCAAGCTAAATTTCGCTCCTTACTAAGGAAACATACTCATGAGCCTCATCGTCCATCACCTCGAAGAGAGCCGTTCGCAGCGCATATTGTGGCTGCTGGAAGAGTTAGGCGCCGACTATGAGGTGAAGCGCTATGAGCGCAATCCGCAGACACGTCTTGCGCCGCCAGAGCTGAAAGCAATTCATCCGCTCGGCAAATCGCCGGTGATCGAAGCCAATGGCAAAGTGCTCGCGGAGTCCGCGGCGATTATCGAATACCTGGCGGAGAACGAAGCTTTCGGCGCGCTTGCCATTGCCGCCGGTGATCCGGCGCGTTTCGATTATCTCTATTGGCTGCACTTTGCCGAAGGCTCGGCGATGCTGCCGCTCTTGCTGAAGCTCTACGTGAGTTTGCTCGGAGAAAACGGCGCGCCGCTCATGCAAGGCCGTATCGAGCCTGAGATCGACAATCACTTCTCCTTCGTCAACGCGCACCTGGAAGGCCGCGACTATTTCGCCGCCGATCGCTTCACCGCCGCCGATGTTCAGATGTCGTTCGTCCTCGACGCCGGCAACAATCGCGGCGGCCTCGATCGCTACCCGAACATGGTTCGCGTCAGAAAACTCCAACAAGCCCGCCCCGCATATCAGCGCGCGCTGGAAAAGGGCGGGCCGTACAAAATGGGTGCGTAAATCCTCCCCCGCATGCGGGGGAGGTGGCGAGCGTAGCGAGCCGGAGGGGGAAGGTCCGCCAAGGACGAGCGCGCCCCCTCAGTCAGCTTCGCTGACAGCTCCGCCGCAAGCAGGGGAGCATGAAGTTCGTTCCGCGCTTGCCTTTCCCCGCAACGCACTGAATGTCTCGCTCGAACGGAGACAGCATGCGCGCACGCGATTGTAAGATTGTAGCCACGATGGGCCCGGCCAGCGATGCGCCGGAGCGCCTCGCGATGCTCATTCAGGCTGGCGTCGATTGTTTCCGGCTGAATTTCAGCCACGGCGCGCGTGAAGATCACGCCCGCCGCATGGACGCGATCCGCGCCGCCGAAGCCCAGTCAGGTACGCCCGTCGGCGTCTTCGCTGATTTGCAGGGGCCGAAAATTCGCGTCGGCATGTTTGAGAACGGTGAGATCAAGCTCAGGTTCAACGACATCGTTACACTCGAAGCCTCAAGCGAACTTGGCGCCGATGGTCTCATTCGTTTGCCGCACCCCGAACTCGTCAACGCCCTCGAAGTTGGCGACATCCTGAAGCTTGATGACGGCAAACTGCAGATCACCGTCACTGAGCGCGGACGCACGCAGCTGAAAGCGCGCGTCGACTTCGGCGGCACATTGAAGAACCAAAAGGGCGTCAATGTTCCGACGCGCCGCATTCCGATCTCGGCGCTCACCGAGAAGGATCGGGAAGACCTTGCATACGCGCTCGAACTCGGCGTCGACTATATCGCGCTCTCCTTCGTGCAGCACGCGGAAGACGTGCACGAAGCTCGCGCCTTGATCGGCGATCGCGCCGGCATCATCGCCAAAATTGAAAAGCCCTCGGCGCTGACGGAGATCGAGGCCATCGTTGAAGCCGCTGACGCCGTCATGGTCGCGCGCGGCGATCTCGGTGTCGAGCTGCCGCCCGAGCAAGTGCCGATCGCGCAGCGCAAGATCATCCGCACCGCCCGCGCTGCGGGTAAGCCAGTGATCGTCGCCACCCACATGCTTGAGAGCATGGTCGAGGCCGCAACGCCGACACGCGCCGAAGCCTCGGACGTCGCCACCGCCGTCTATCAAGGCGCCGACGCTGTGATGCTCAGCGCTGAAAGCGCTGTCGGCCGCCATCCGCAAAGCGCCGTCGCCATCATGGACCGCATCATTCGCGCCGTTGAGGACGACGAAGAATATTGGTCCTCCCTCCCGCGCGACATGACGCCGCCGCAAGCCACCACAGCTGACGCGATCGCGCTCTCGGCGCGCCACATCGCCGATGTCATCGGCTGCAAGACGATCGTCGCCTACACCGCAACAGGGTCATCAGCCATCCGTGTCGCGCGCGAGCGCCCGCGTTGCGGCGTCATCGGACTTACCCCGTTCCTTGAAACCGCGCGCAAGCTGGCGCTGGTTTGGGGCGTACGCTCGGTCGTCACCGAAGACGTGCACAACGTCGAAGAAATGGTCGAGAAGGCCGACGCCGCCGTCCGCAAACTCGGCATCGCCGAGATCGGCGACCGCGTCGCCATCATCGCCGGCATCCCGTTCGGCCGCGCCGGGAAGACCAATACGATCCGCGTGCTGAGGTTGGAGTAAAGCGGTGGCGGAGCGCGTCGTGATCGAAAACGTCGTCTTACGTGGTGACGATCTCAACATTGTCTTCTCGCCATGGCGCGCCGTAAACCGTGCAAACAATCTGAGGCTGCTGCCGATCTTCGCCGGTATTCTCGTATCGACGATGCGCGTGGCTTTCGCATATGGATGACGCCCTTCATGGCCGTCTTCCTCCCTTCGCGCTTCGTCTCCAAGTCGCAAGCGGCGGCATTGCGTGACTTGATCCAAGCGGCGCGTGAACGCGGCGATTTGAAGGGCGCGCCCTAAGCGCTCTTCTTCAGCCATTTCGGCAACAGCGCATCGTACTCGACCTTCGCGTCTGCATCGAACGCCACACCCGCCGCGCGCAGCTTTGCCTGCAGCGTGCCACTGCGCACCGCGTCGAACATCTCGGCGTTGCCGCCGATCAGTTCGCCGCGGATGAACGCTTGCGGGATGGTTGGCGCGCCCACGCGTGCGCCAACCGCGCGGCGCACACGTCCGCCCCAATCGTCAGTCTGATACGCGACCGAATCCAAATCGATCGAGCGATAGGCAATGTTGTGCGCCTTGAAGAGCTTGCGTGTCGCCCAACAGAACTCGCACCATTCCAATGCAAACAGCAGCACCGGCTCTTCCGATATGAGTTTCTCGACAAACGCCACGGCATCCGTATCCACGGGCGCAGCCGCCGCTTGCGCCGTCACGGGAGCAGGGGCAGGGCGAATGTCGAACCGGTTCGAGGGCGAGGATTTCGAAATCGCTTCTTCCTCGGCCGTCATGTCTGTCGCGATCTCATCAAACAATGGCGTCGAGAGATAACGCTCGCCTGTGTCCGGCAGCATCGCCAGGATCGTCGAACCCGCCGGCGCCGTCTCCGCCACCTTCAGCGCGCACGCCACCGCTGCGCCGGCCGAAATGCCAACGAAGATGCCTTCCTTCGTCGCCATCTCCCGCGCTAGCCGCAGCGCAGCGCCGCCGTTCACCGGCACGATTTCATCGATGTAACCTGCAGCCTTTGCGTCCGCCGTCAGTTTCGGAATGAAGTCCGGCGATGTGCCTTGCACCGGGTGCGGGCGGAAACGGTCCGTCAACCCAGTACCTAGCACTTGTGAATTGTCAGGTTCAGTCACGATGATCTTCGTGTCTGGCCGCGCCGCCTTCAACGCGCGCGCGACGCCCTTCACCGTGCCGCCCGTGCCGTAGCCGCTCACCCAATAGTCGAGCCGTTCGCCCTCGAAATCGCGCAAAATTTCCTGCGCCGTCGTCGCGCTGTGAATGTCCGCGTTCGCTTCATTTTCGAATTGGCGTGTCAGGAACCAACCATGCGTCTCCGCGAGTTCAATCGCTTTCGCCAGCATGCCACTGCCTTTGTCTGCGGCCGGCGTCAGCACCACCTTCGCCCCAAGGAAGCGCATCAAACGCCGTCGCTCGATTGAGAAATTCTCGGCCATGACGATGACGAGTGGATAACCCTTCTTCGCGCACACCATGGCAAGGCCGATGCCGGTGTTGCCGCTCGTGGCCTCAACCACCGTTTGACCTGGCTTCAAAGCGCCGCGCCGCTCAGCGTCCTCGATGACCGCAAGCGCAAGGCGATCCTTTACCGATCCCATCGGATTGAACGCTTCGATCTTGACGTAAATAGCGACATCCCGCGGCGCGAGCGCCCCCAATTTCACCACCGGCGTATTGCCGACTGTGTGTAAAATGCTGTCGTACCTCATGTGTCCTATGTACCACCGACAGCAACCGCCTCGAAGTGGCAAATCTGCCAACCTTTCGGGTCTAAAGCGCTATGATACGATGGCGCGACGACCTGCCCGTCACAATGGTGGTTAGATTTCTGTCCGGAGCCTTGGATGAATTTTGCCGCACCTATTGGCGGTGCCGTCGCCGCTCTTCTCATGGCAGCCTGCGCCACCGTCCCTGCGGCCCCGTCGCTGCCATCGGGCCAAGCCATCGACGCCGAAGTGCAACGGTTGATGGCCAGTGAGAACGTCGTCGGCATGGCGGTGGCGGTTATCGACGATGGGCAAGTTGTTCATGTCAATTCGTACGGCTACGCCAATCGCGAAGAGCAGCGGCCGCTCGGCCACGACACGATCATGTACGGCGCCTCGCTCACCAAAGCGGCGTTCGCCTACATGATCCTGCAACTCGTGGATGAAGGCCGCATCGATCTCGATCGGCCGATGCATGAATACCTGCCGCGTCCCTTGATCGAGTACGAAGACTACACCGATCTCGCAGGCGACGATCGTTGGCGTCCGCTCACCGCGCGCATGGTGCTCAATCACACTACCGGCTTCCTCAATTTTCGTTGGCTGGACGACGACCAGAAGCTGCGCTTCCATCGCGATCCGGGCTCTTGGTACGGATACTCCGCCGAAGGCTTCTACATTCTGCAGATGGTGCTGGAAGAGGGGCTTGGCCTTGACGTCAAAGCCGAGATGCAGCGCCGTGTGTACGATCGCTTCGGCATGACACGCACGTCGATGCAATGGCGTCCCGATTTCCGGCCCGATCTCGCCGACGGCTACGGACTCGACGGCACATATGAACCGCACGACGAACGCTCAAACGTGAGCGCCGCAGGCTCGATGGACACAACGATCGCGGATCAGGCACGGCTCTGGGCCGGCGTGATGCGCGGTGAGGGGCTCAGCGCCGCCGCGCGCGCCGAACTCGTGCGCCCGCAATTTCCGATCATGGGCGCGCATCAATTTCCGACCTTGGTCCCAGCGGGCGATCCGCGCGGCCCAGCGATCAATCTTTCCGCAGGCCTCGGCGTCGTTACCTTCACTGACGCCTCCGGGTCGATGTGGTTCAAAGGCGGCCACAACGATTTCACCGGCAACGTCGTGATCTGCCAGGAAGCGCGACGCCGCTGTGTTGTTTTCCTCGGCAATAGCGTGCGCGCCGAGCTGATCTATCCCGAGCTCGCGCGTTTCATCCTCGGCGAAACCGCAATGCCGTGGTGGTGGGAATATAACCCCTAACGCAACGGCGCCGAGTTGCTCGGGCGCCCGTGGTAGGCGCACAGTGCGCGCAAAAATCGGGAGGCATACATGCAAGCGACACGAATTCCGGACGACATCGCCCGATTGCTCGTGTCGCCTTCGGCCTACGCCACCGACGCGTTGTACGACGCCTATCGTTGGCTCCGCACCAATAATCCGCTCGGCATCGCCGAAGTGGAGGGCTTCGACCCGTTCTGGGTGGTGACAAAACACGCGGATATCCTTGAGATCAGCCGCAACAACGCGCGCTTCCCGTCAGCCATCCGCGGCACGACGCTGATGAGCCAAGCCGGTGAAGCCCGCGCCCGCGCCATCACTGGCACGCCGCACCTCGTGCGCTCGCTTGTGCAGATGGATGAGCCCGACCACATGAAATACCGGCTGCTCACGCAAGCCTGGTTCATGCCAGCCAACGTGAAAAAGCGTGAGGGCGATATCCGCGCGCTCGCCAAGCAAGCTGCCGAGAGTTTCGCCGCGCTGCCTGGTCAATGCGATTTCGTCAGAGACGTTGCGATGCACTATCCGCTGCGGGTGGTGATGAACATTCTGGGCGTGCCGGAAGAAGATTTCGGGCGGATGCTGCGGCTGACGCAGGAATTGTTCGGCGCCTCAGACCCCGACACGGAACGCTTCAAAGCCGCGCTCAGCGATGAGCAATTCGCGCAATTGCTCGTTGGCGTGGTGCAGGACTTCACCGACTATTTCGAGGCCATCACCGCCGATCGCCGCGCCAATCCGCGCGACGATCTGGCGACGCTCCTCGCCAACGCCGAGATCAATGGCGCGCCGCTGCCGCCATTCGAACGCACCGGCTATTACACCATCATTGCCACAGCCGGGCACGACACCACCTCATCGTCCACCGCCGGCGCGATGTGGGCGCTCGCGACGCAGCCAGAGCTGTTCGATCGCGTCAAAGCTGATCCGTCTGTCATTCCGGCTCTGATTGAAGAGGCGATCCGCTGGACCACGCCGGTCAAAACCTTCATGCGCTCCGCCGCCGAGGACACTGAGGTGGGTGGCCAGCAGATGAAGCAGAACGATTGGATGATGCTCTGCTACGCCTCTGGCAATCGCGACGAGGATGTGTTCTCGAATGCCGATACCTTCGACATCGACCGCACGCCAAATCGCCAGCTCGCCTTCGGTAACGGCGCACACCTCTGCCTCGGTCAGCACCTCGCGCGCCTCGAGATGCGCATCCTGTTCGAGGAATTGTTGCCGCGCCTGAAGAGCGTCAGTCTTGACGGTGAACCGCGCTACAGCGAGAGCTTCTTCGTAAGCGGCCTCAAGGCGCTGCCGATCAAGTTCCAACTGACTTAATATGGACCGCCGGCGTCCCGCCGGCCAGCACCGGCGCATGCCGGCGGGACGCCGGCGGTCCATACTTCTACAGCACGCTCCGCGCCTGCACCGTTTGCTTCGTCGCAAGCGAGAAGCGCGCGTCAGGCGCCGTGCCATTCGCTACTAATTCCGCCATCATGCGCCCGACCTCCGGCCCATGCTTGAAGCCGTGCCCCGAACCGCCGCCAAGCAAGTACACGCCGTCAAGCGTCGGATGGCGATCAATCAGGAAATCGCCATTCGAAGAATTTTCGTACTGGCAGACGCGGAACTCAGTGAACGGGCGCCCAGCCAAAGCAGGGAAGCGCCGTTCAGCGAACGTGCGCAGCAAGGCCGCGCCGTCTTCGCTCATGCGCCGGTCGCCAATGTCGGGATCGAAATCCACGCCGTGCGTGTCGCGCGCGATTTTGAAGCCGCGGCCTTCGAGATTCGGGAAGCCGTAATAGAGATCGCCGCCGTTGAAATCCGCCCAGCCGGGAAGGCGCGAGGCTTCGAATGAATCGTCGCCGTCCGGCGGCGCGATGAACGCTACTTCTTGCCGGGTCACAAAGATGCGGTCGCTGAGCAAATCCGGAAACACCTTCGGCAGCCACGGCCCGCATGCCCAGACAACTGCGCTTGCCGATTCAAAGCGACCATCGAGATAAACGCTGTGTCCGTCGTCTCCCGGTGTTGCAGTGGCGAGCATATATTCGCCGCCGCGCGCGACAAACCGCGCAACGAGCTCTTCCACGGCGCGGCGAGCCATCAGCGCGCCGAACTCGGGTTCGAACAAACCGAACTCGACGCCATCGAAGTTCATTTGTTCCCAGCGCCCTTGCAGATCGAGATTGCTCAATTGCTCCAGCGGCAAATTCAGCCGCCGATGCACCTCGATCGAGTCATGCGCGTAGTCGATCATCTCTTCAAAACAGAAGAGCACGCCAGATTCATGAAAGAGCGGCAGCGCCGAGCGCTCAGAAAGCCGCTTCCATTCCTCGAGCGAGTCCAGCGCCATGCGGGTGTAGATTTCGTCCCGCCCATATGTGCCGCGCGTCATCCGGCTCTCGCCGCCGCTCGACGCCCGCGCATTGGCCGGTCCCATTTGATCCACGAGAATGACGCGCTCGCCCTTGCGTCTGAGATACGCCGCCGTCCAAGCGCCGAACACGCCCGCGCCCACCACAACAATTGGCGCAGTTTGCGAGCATCCCACCAACGGCAACGCCGCCGCTGCGCCGAGAATTGTTCTGCGTGTCGTGCCCATTTTCGCCCCCGCGCTTTTATGGACCACCGGCGTCTCGCCGGGATGCGCTAGTGCCGGCCGGCGAGACGCCGGCGGTCCATATTACTTCACCCTGATCCCCGGCGCCGGCTTATTCATCCGCGCCACGTTGCCGAGCGCTGCCGCAGCAATTTCCCGGAAACGCTTCGACACGCCATGCTCCGGTTGCGCCACCACCAACGGCGCGCCGGCATCGCAGCTTTCGCGCAGCGCCACATCAATCGGTATTTCACCCAAAAACGGCGCGCCGACATCAGCCGCCACGCGCTTCGCGCCGCCTTGTCCGAAGATATGCGTGCGCTTGCCGTCCGGCGTTTCGAAGTACGCCATGTTCTCGATCACGCCCAGCACCGGCGCGTGCGTTTTCTCAAACATCGCCAGCCCGCGCCGCACATCCGCCAACGCCATCTCCTGCGGCGTTGAGACGATCACTGCGCCCGCCAGCGGCACGCGCTGCACCAACGTCACCTGCACATCGCCAGTGCCCGGCGGCAAATCCAACAGCAGCACATCAAGATCGCCCCAGACGACCTCGTCGATCATCTGCCGGACTGCGCTCGTCGCCATCGCGCCGCGCCAAATCATCGGTGAGGCCGGATCGACCAGATAGCCGATCGACATCGTCTTCAGTCCGTGCGCCTCAAGCGGCTCAAGCAATTTGTCGGCCCGCATGCGCGGCTTCTTCGCGCCGGTGCCGAGCAGGGTGGGGGCGGAAGGTCCGTAAACATCGAGATCGAGCAGCCCGGTCTTCATCCCCAACGAGGCGAACGCACACGCGAGATTGACCGCGACCGTGGATTTGCCGACGCCGCCTTTTGCACTCGCCACCGCGATGATGTGCTTCACGCCGCCAACGCCGCCAGCGGCCTTGGCCGGTGCTGCGGACTCCGCCGTCAAAACAGCGGTAACGCTCTTCACGCCCTCGGCTGCGCGCGCTTCCGCTTCAGCGCGATCACGCACTGGGACATAAAGTTCCGCGACGCCCGCAGGCGCCTCTATCGTAAACGAGACCTTGCCATCGCGCGCTTCAAGGCCAGTCACGCGGCCGGACGTGAACAAACCCTTTCCGCTAATCGGGTCTTTTATCGCATCGAGGCGCGCTTTGACGCGCTCAGCGACGTCCGCCAACTGGTTGTTCATGCTTGATCCTTTAGCACAGGGGCCACATATCGGCGCGCATGGGAGCGCTGCAAGTTCCCATCTCGGCGGCCAAGAACAGGCGCGCGCGAATTCCACCAGAAGGTCGGGGAAGCATTAATGCCTTGGAATGACCAATCAGGCGGTCCTCCGCGTAGCGGCGGCCAAGGTCCCTGGGGCGGCGGGCCGCGCAAGCCGTGGGGCCAGCAGCAGCCACCGCGTTCGCCGCAACAGCCTTCAGGCCCTGATCTTGATGACCTGTTTCGCCAATTGCGCGACCGCATGTTTGGTGGTGGTGGTTCAGGTGGCGGCGGTAGCCCTCCCGGACGCCGCGGTTTGCAATGGCCGCTCATCGCCGGACTTCTCGTTGTCGGCTGGCTCGCCACCGGCATCTATACGGTCGATGAAGGCGAGCAGGCCGTCATCACGCAAGTTGGCAAATACAATCGCACCACCGGTCCAGGCATCCACTTCCATCTCCCGACGCCGATCGAGACGCGCCAAATCGTCAACGTCACCGGGCAGCGCACGGCCGAGATCGGCTTTGATTCGCCGCGCACCAACGTTCTCACCGACAAGCCGGAAGAGAGCTTGATGATCACCGGCGATCGCAACATCGCCGAAATCCACTTTCGCGTTGTTTATAACGTGAAGGACGTCAGCGCCTTCGTGTTCAACGTGCGTGACCCTGACGAAGCTGTTGAGCAGGTCGGTGAAAGCGCGATGCGCGAAGTCATCGGTCAGCGGCAGCTTGAGCCGATCATCACCACCGAGCGCGGTCAGGTCGAAGAGGCCGTCGAGGCGCTGATGCAATCGACGCTCGATGACTACCAAGCCGGCGTGCAAATTCTGCAAGTCCAGCTGCTGCGTGCTGCTGCGCCATCGGCCGTGATCGAAGCCTTCAACGATGTCGTCAACGCCGGCCAAGATGCCGAGACGCTGCTCAACAACGCCAATCGCGACACCTCGCGCATCGTCAACGAAGCTCAAGGTTACCGTGAGCGCGTTGTCCGTGAAGCGACCGGTGAAGCCGATCGCTTCGTCGCAGTCCACACCGAATATCGCGCCGCACCGCAAGTGACGCGTGATCGCCTTTATCTCGAAACCATGGAGCGCGTGTACCAGCGCGGCAATCTGATCATTCTCGATCAACGTAGCGGCGCAGTTCCGTACCTGCCGCTTGACGGGATGATCCGCCGTAACGCCCCGGCCACGACCCAGCCAGGAGCCGGCCAATGACGCGCAATATGCCCGTTCTCATCGGCGGCGTTCTCGCGCTGCTCGTAATCATTCTGAACTCGGTCTTCGTGGTACGTCAGGATCATCAGGCCATCGTGCTGCGCTTCGGCGAGTACGTACGCGTGATCAACGCGCCAGGTACCGATCAGCCTGGTCTCTATTTCAAGATGCCGTTCGTTGAGAGCGTCGTCGATTACGACCGCCGAAATATGGGCCTTACGCTTGAAGGCCAGCCGATCGTCGCCTCCGATCAGGAGCGCCTCATCGTGGACGCGGTTGTGCGTTGGCAGATCATCGATCCGCGCCGTTTCTATCAAAGCGTGCTCACCGAACTCGCCGGCGCGTCGCGCCTCGAAACCTTCACCGAGGCCGCCATGCGCCGCGTCCTCGGCGGCGCTGGCTCTGACGACATCATCTCTGGCCGGCGCTCTGAACTGATGCAGGCGATCGAAAACGATCTCAACGCCGCTGCCGCCGCTGAACTCGGCGTCCGCGTTGTGGACGTGCGCATTCGCCAAGCCGATCTGCCGCCGGAAACGCAAGAGCGCGTTTATGAGCGCATGCGGTCAGAACGCCAGCAGGTCGCCGGCCGCATCCGTGCGGAAGGTGAGCGCGACGCCGCTATCATCCGCGCCACGGCGCAAGAAGAGTCCGAACGCACCCGCGGTCAGGGTGAAGCCGAACGCGCCCGCATCTTCGCACGCGCCTACGGCCGCGATCCGGAGTTCGCCGCGTTCTATCGCTCGATGCGCGCCTACGACTTCTCGCTCGAAGCCGGCACGCCAATCGTGGTCCCACCGGACAGCGACTTCTTCCGCTACATGCAGCGCCGGAGAGGCGGAAACTAAGCGCGGCAGTCGGCAATTGGCAGTCGGCAATCGTGGGCTGAGCGCGGCTTCGCCCACGATTTGCGCATTCCCGACTGCCTACTGCCGATTGCCGACTGCCTAACTAGGCCGCTACGCTCCGACTCATGCGCGCCATTCTCTCCGCCATCGCCATTTTCGCTCTCGCCGCTCCAGCGCTCGCCCAATCGCGCCTGCCCGCTGAGGGTTTCGCTGATCTGAACGACCGGCTTTCGCCCGCCGTGGTGAACATCGCCACCAGCCAGCGCGTGCGCGGCGTCGACGATCTCCCGCGCTTTCCGCCTGGCTCGCCGATGGAGCGTCTGAATGAAGGCCTGGGTGAGGGCGGCGCGCAGATTACGTCGCTTGGCTCCGGCTTCATCATTTCACCGGATGGCGTCGTCGTCACCAACAATCACGTCATCGAATCTGCCGACGCGATCGAAGTCATTCTTCAAAACGGCCAGCGCCTGGAAGCGACTGTCGTCGGCCGAGACCCGGCAACAGACATTGCCGTGCTGCGTGTCCACGCCCGCGCGCCGCTGCCGTACGTAGAGATGGGCGATAGCGACACCGCGCGTGTTGGCGATATTGTTCTCGCCATCGGCAATCCGTTTGGCCTTGGCGGTTCGCTGAGCGTTGGCGTCGTCAGCGCGCGCAATCGCAACATCGATGCAGGCCGCTACGACGACTTCATCCAGACCGACGCCGCCATCAATCGCGGCAATTCGGGCGGTCCGCTCTTTAACACCGACGGCGAAGTCATCGGCGTCAACACCGCTATCGTCTCACCGACAGGTGCGAGCGTCGGTGTCGGTTTTGCAACGCCGACCTCGATCGTGCGTCCCGTCGTCGATCAAATTACCCGCTACGGCGAGACCCGCCGCGGCTGGCTCGGCGTCCGCTTGGCCAACCTCACGCGCGCCGCCGCCGACCGCGCCGGCTATGACGGCGCAACCGGCGCCGTCGTCACGCGCATCACTGCCAACGGCCCGGCCGCCGACGCTGGCTTGCGTCCCGGCGATATCGTCGTGCGCTTCAACGGTCATGACGTAGCCGACAGCCGCGCTCTGACCCGCATGGTTGGCGAAGCGCAAGTCGGCACGACTGTGACAGTCGATCTTGTCCGCGATGGCGGCCGCATGCAGGTCACCGCCAATATCGAGCGGCTCGAAGAAACCCAAGGCGGCGCGCGCGTCGCGGGCGGCGGAGAGGGTGGCGCCACGACGCCGCGCAGCGATGGCGGCCCGCGCGGCGGGCGCATTTTCGGCATCGCTCTCTCAGAACTCGACGCCAGCCTTCGCGAAGAGTTTCAGATCGAACCCAACGTTCAGGGGCTCGTCGTGCTCGATGTTGATGTCGGCGCGGAGAATGAGGGTGTGCTGCGGGCAGGCGATGTGATCGAAGCCATCGGCGCGCAAGCCACTGACACCATTTCCGCGGCCCGCGCCATCGCTGGCCGCGCGGCCATCGGTGAGCACGCTATCGTCGCCCGCATCAACCGCGACGGCGGCGTCACCTATCGCAGGCTGCAGGCGCGCAGCTAATGACTCTAGGTTAGCAGTTTCGGCACATCGCTGAGCGAAGTTAGCACCAGCGCCTTTGCGTGCATCTCGTCGTCTGCCAGCAACAAATCCGGCACCATCACCGTCATGCAGCCCGCCGCGTGCGCCGACGTAACGCCAGCGTAGGAATCCTCCAGCGCCAGCACATCCTCGGGCGCCGCGCCCAACAACTTCGACGCGTGCAGATACGGTTCCGGATGCGGCTTGCCCTCAAGCACATCCTGCCTTGTCACCACCGCGCGAAAGCGCGGCGTCAGAGCATGCGCCGCAAAATGCCGCTCCACCCAAGGCCGGCGCGAAGACGTCGCTAACCCGAAGGGCAGGGCAAGCGCATCGAGCGCATCCATCAGTTCCAGCGCGCCAGGCTTCAGCGGCGCGACGCGATCGCCAACGTGCGCGCGCGTCAACGAAATGAAGTGCTCCAGCGGAAAATCGTCGCCGTAATAGCCCTTCAATTGGAGGTCATTCGCTTCGCGGTGCATGCCGACAAGCGAGAGAAATTGTGCATCTGTCATCGCCACGCCGATCTCGGCGCACGCGGCGAAATGCGCGTCTTTCACCAGCGCTTCTGAATCGATCAGCGTGCCGTCGAGGTCGAACACCACGGCGCGCGGCTTGCGGGGCAGCCTCAATTACGGCTCCAGAAAATCGCCGCACGCAGGCGGTTCGTTCTCATACCCGTAGCCTTCACCGTTGAAGGTCAGGACGCTGCGGTAGGAGCAGTCGGCGTCACGCACGGTGACGATATCGTTCGCCTGCAGCGGCGGGCGTTCGGCGGAGTCTTCAGTTATTGTCAGATCGCCGGGGAACGTCGTCGCGAGCGTCGTCAGCACGAGGCGCGGCGGGCCGCTAGCATTTTCTGTGTCGAGCGAGAGCTGGCCGGTGAAGGCGTATTCGTCGTGGCACGCGTCGCGTCGTGCGCGTTGATCCGCTTCACTAAAGCAAGCGCGGATCATCTTTCCGGCTGAGATCGGCCAGGTCAGCACTTCCGGGATCAACCCGGAGCCCTGCGTGATGCGATAGAGCGTAACGCGCGTCGCCTGTCCGCCACCGCCAGAATACATCTGATCCTGCTGCCACGCGAGGCCGAGCTGAACGCTTTGATCGTCGCGGCCTTCACGAATGATCACGGGCCACACGCTTGGCGCGCTAGCTGTCGCTGTATCGAGCTCCATGAGTTGCGTGTCTTGCCCGCTATGGGTGACCGTAACGGCAGCTGGTCCCACGGCGATGCACCAAGCGCCATCGCCGCTGCAGAACTTGCCGTCCTGCTCGATTAGCGCTTCCATGCGGTTTCCCGCCGCATCCGATATCGGGAAGGTCTGCGGCGCCAGCTCTGTCGCCGCGGTCGGTTCGGTCGTTGGCGCGCACGCGCAAGCCAGCAACGCGGCCAAAATCATCAAACGCTTCATTGAACAAACTCCGCCCGGCGATAGCCTTGGAAAAACAACGCCGCTTCCAAATTCATATAATCGATCTTCGCGTCCGCTTCCGCCGCCACGAGCGGTTTGGCGCGATACGCAACGCCTAGTCCCGCCGCCTTGATCATATCGAGATCGTTGGCCCCGTCGCCAATGGCGAGCGCGTCCTTGTCGTTCAGGCCTAGCGCGGCTGCTTCCGCGCGCATTGCCTCAAGCTTGGCTTCGCGCCCGAGGATCGGCTCTTGCACGACGCCAGTCAGCGCCGCGCCATCATCGAGCAGAACATTCGCGCGGTTCGCATGAAAGCCAGCAGCCTCCGCGACACGCGATGTGAAAAACGTGAAACCGCCAGACACCAGCACGCAGCGCGCGCCGTTCACAGCCATGGTCTCTACCAACGTCGCTGCGCCGGGATTTAAGCGCACGCGCTCATCATAGGTTTTCTGCAGCGCATCGAGCGCCAAGCCTTTCAACTTGCCAACACGTTCGCGCAGCGCCGGCTCGAACTCTAACTCGCCGCGCATGGCTCGTTCGGTGATGGCTGCAATCTCCGCTTTGATGCCGGCGAAGTCCGCCAGCTCGTCGAGGCATTCTACATTGATGATTGTCGAATCCATGTCGGCGATGAGGAGCTTTTTGCGTCGCGCTTCGACGGGCACCAGCGCCCAATCGACGGGCATCTCCGCTACTGCCGCGGCCGCTTCCTGTCGCAACTCGCTATCGACACTCTCATAAATCCACTGCGCGCTTTCCCATCCGGAGAGCACCTCCGGCGGCGGCAGCTTGCGATTGAGCGCCACGCGCCCCAACATCAAGAGCGCTTCGCGGTAGGCGGCCTTATCCTCCGGCGAGGCGACGAAAACGAGAGCGTGAGCGGTCATTGTTTGTACCCTCTAGGGCAGCGTCCGCGCATGCGCTACTGCACCCGGCATGAAGCCTGCCGTCCTCATCATGGGCCCGACCGCCAGCGGCAAGTCCGCCCTGGCGCTTGCCCTGGCGGAGCGTATCGACGGCGAAATCATCAACGCCGATAGCATGCAGGTCTATCGGGACTTCCGCATTCTCACGGCGCGGCCGTCTCCGGCGGAGGAAGCCGAGGCCCCGCATCACCTCTACGGCCACATCGACGCCGCCGAGCGCTACTCGACCGGCCGGTGGCTTACCGATGCACTCGCGAAGATCGCCGACATCCGCGCCCGCAACCGAACACCGATCCTCGCCGGCGGCACCGGGCTCTATTTCAAAGCGCTGACGCAAGGCCTGGCCGAAATGCCAAACATCGATCCCGAGCTGCGCGCGGCGCTCGCTGATGGCGTCGCCAAAGAGGGCGCAGCCGCACTCCACGCCAAACTCGCGGGCCTCGATCCGCTCGTCGCAGCCCGCCTCGAACCCAATGACGCGCCGCGCATTATCCGCGCGCTGGAAGTCTTCGAAACCACCGGCGAAAGCATTGCGTCCTTCCAAGCCAATACCAAACCCGCACTTGAGCCCGACGAGTGGCGCGGTCTCGCGCTCATGCCCGACCGCGAAACGCTTTACGCTTCCATCAACGCGCGCTTCGAACACATGTTAGAGCAGGGCGCTCTTGATGAAGTCCGCGCCTTTGCCGCGCGCAACCTCGATTCAACGCTGCCCGCCATCAAAGCCCACGGCGCGCCGGCGCTCGGCGCCTACCTGCGCGGCGACCTCACGCTCGCGCAAGCGACCGAGATCGGTCAACGCGATACGCGCCGCTACGCCAAGCGCCAGTTCACCTGGATTGCGAACCAGATGCCCGATTGGCCGCGCGCAACTGACCCCGGAATTGCCTCCCGCCTCAGCCAGGCGCTCGCGCTACTTTCCTGAAGCGACCCGCAGGAAACGCCCCCAGGTGCGCGCGTTGCCGCGCCGTGCTAGCGAAAGCGCGGGGGACACATGTTTTTGGGCGTCGATATCAACGCGGTTGTGGCGGTCGGTTCGTTGGCCGTCGCGGCAATTTCCATGCTCCTCAATCATGGGATCGTGCAGCGGCAGGTGTCGCTTCAAAAAGAGCACCTTAAAAACCGCATGGACGGCGAAGTTCTAATGTGGGGCGAGCGCGCTATCGATTGCATGTCCGATGCTGAACTTGTCGCGCAACGCGCCGCCTGCGCGAAGCCGGGCGAAGATCTGGAATTGGAGCTGCGCACCAAAGCGCAAGCGCTGTCAGCCATTGCTGATCGCGGCCGCATGTTTTTCCCGAATGAGCAACTCGATGCGCAGGGCGCTGATCGCGCCGGCGCCTACCGCGGCGAGCGTCCGCCCATCCTTGACGCAATCGTGTTCAGCTATTTCAAGCGGCACTGCTTGTGCGCCGCGAGCCCGCAGACGCGCGCCGAGGACGCCAAAGCGGCGGAACAATTCATCATCGCCTGCCGCCGCGTCGTCGTGACCGAAATGCAAAACGCCATTGACCCCCGCTACAAGCGCCGCATGTTACGGACATTGAGGCAAGGTCGCGAAGGCGTCGAACAAACGACACACGACCTAGCCAAAACGCTCGGCATTGAATTCGATGCGCGTCATCCCAATCATCCAGGCATGCAGAGTTGGATCAATACGCACGTGAACGGCATGTATCCGCGTTTGGAGCTTCGCAATGATCTCAAGTCGCGTCTTCTTAGGAGCGTTAATCGCTTTGGTCGTTTCCTCGTGCGCGCAAGCGCCGGCTGAGACCCCGCCCGTGTCCAATCCCACGTCGAGCAATGTCGAGATCAGTCTCACCCGCGGCGTCTGTTTCGGGTTTTGCCCGGCTTACACCGTGTCCATCAATGGCGATGGCCAAGTGCGTTACGAAGGCCGCAGCTTCGTCGACGCGGTGGGCGAGCGCACCGCAACCATACCGGCCGAGGACGTCACGCGCCTCCTCGCGCGCTTCGATGCGATCGGTTTCGATCAGTTGCAACAAGCCTATCGCGCCAACGTTTCGGATCTGCCGACCTATACCGTGACGCTCACGCGCAACGGTCAGACCAAAACCGTTGTGGATTATGGCGGCCCGAACGTGGGCATGCCCCGCGCCGTGCGTGATTTGGAGGCCGAGATCGACCGCGTGGCGGGAACCGCACAATGGGTGTTGCGCGATGGCCAGCCCGTGCGCGACCGGCCGCAGCACTAAGGCTTCCCACGACGGCGCCCGGCGCCGTAATCTACCCCCAACAGAGAAGTCGGGGGGATCATGACCAAGCTTCGTGCCGCGGCCGTTTTCGGCCTCGCGCTTTTGCTCGCAACGCCCGTGTCCGCGCAAAACCTATCGCTGCGCGCGCCGCAATGGGCGCAAGCGATGCTGTCCGCGGATGTGACGCCAACCACCGGTGGTCGCGCCCTGATCGCCGCTGACGGCATCGACACGGCCGTGCGCGTGACCATCTCATCGCCCAACGGCGGCGTCGGCCGCGTTATCCGCTACGATTTGCGCGGCGAAGAGGGCGTGATCGCGGTCCGCCGTTTCACCGGCCATCCCTCCACCGGCTGGTGGCTTTGGGGCGGCGACGCGCCGCGCGTGACGCCGGTGACCACCGCGCAGCGCGGCGACATCGCGACGCTCGTCCGCGCCGTCATGGGCGTATCTGGCTCGTTGGGCGGCGACACTGAAGACGCCTGCGCCAATGGCGAGCGCGCTTACATCGAAATCTCGTCCGGCGGGCCGGCGACCAGCCTTGCGCGCAATTGCGTCAGCAACGCTGATCCAGGCGGCCGCCTGGCGCTGCGTCTCTCCGAACTTGCAGGTTCGCGCACCGAAGAAGAACTCGCCCGCGCGGCGGTGGCTGAATTGCTGGAGGCGGACCGCGCCTTCAACACGATGGCGCAATCCGAAGGCGTCGCGTCCGCATTCAACGCTTACGCTGCAGAAGACGCCCTTATCGTCACCAGCACTGAGACCGTCACTGGCCGTCCTGGCATTGCCGCGCGCTTTCAAAATTGGCCCGCTGGCGCGCGTCTCGAACGCACGCCGCAAACCGGCCGCGTCTCCGCGCGCGGCGATATGGGCTGGACCTGGGGCACATCCACCTCCACTGAGCCCGACGGCGCGCGCACCGCCGGCCGCTACATGACCGTGTGGACGCGCGATTACGAAGGCAATTGGCGCTACGCGTTCGACGCGCCGGTTAAATGACGTTCTTGGACCGCGCGTCTTCAGACGCGCATGCGGGCCTGAAGGCCCGCGATCCAAGGCGCTAACCGGCAAAGCCGCCGTCCGCCAAGAATTGCAACTCTTCCACCGTGCTCTTGCGGCCAAGGATGACGTTGCGGTGCGGGAAGCGTCCGAAGCGGGCGATGATGTCGCGATGCAGGATCGCGAACTTCAAGTATTCCGCGTCCCCCAGATTGGTGAACAGCGTCACGCAGCGCTCTTGCATCGCTAGATCTTCGGCGTGCTCGAACGGCATGTAGAAGAAAAATCTGAGCGCTGAATCCGTCGCACCATCGAAGCCGCGATCGAGCGCGCGCGCTGCGATGGCTTGCGCCAATCCATCTGTCGCAAACGCGTGTGGCGATTTGCGGAAAATATTGCGCGGTAGCTGGTCCAGCAGGATCACCAGCGCCAGCGCGCCTTCAGCGTCCATCTCCCACGCGACAAGCTCACCACGAGCCGCGGCGTGATGCTCAGCCTCGAAGCCGCGGCAGCGGCCATCGAAGGTCTCGTCTTTCACGAACCAGAATTTCGGCCCCGCATCCCGCCAGAACCGTACGATCTCCGCCGCATGCGCCATCTTCGTCTCCCCTTTGCCTATGTGTGGCGCAGGGGCTAGAGACGCAAGCAGAACAAAGGAAACCCATGCGCGTCCTCTACGAACGCGACGCAGATGCGTCCCTCATCACGTCCAAGCGCGTCGCCGTCATCGGTTACGGCGCTCAGGGCCACGCCCACGCGCTGAACCTCCGCGACAGCGGCGTTGATGTGAGCGTCGCGCTCCACGCAAACGCCCGCCGCGCCGAGCAGGCGAGGGCCGACGGCTTCGTGCCGATCACTGTTACGCAAGCTGCGCAAACCGCCGACGTGCTCGTCATGTGCGCGCCGGATGAAGTGATGCCCGATCTCTACGCCGCCGAAATCGCGCCGCATCTCCGCGCCGGGCAAACTTTGATGTTTGTCCACGGCTTTGCGTATCAATACGGCTTCATCAAACCGCCCGCGGACGTGAACGTCGCCATGGTCGCGCCAAAGGGCCCCGGCAAAGCGGTGCGTGAAGCCTTCACGCGCGGTGGCGGCTTGCCCGCGATTGTCGCAGTCGCGCAAGACACCGGCGGCGCCGAAGCGCTCGCATACTCATACGGCGCCGCGATCGGCTGCGGCCGCGCCGGCATGATCGCTTCATCGTTCAAGATCGAAACTGAAGGCGATCTTTACTGCGAGCAAGTCGTGCTCTGCGGTGGCCTCACGCATCTCATCCGCACCGCCTGGGAAGTCCAAGTCGAAGCCGGCACGCCGCCGGAACTCGCGTACTTCGATTGCCTGCACGAAGTGAAACTACTCTCCGACCTCATCCACGAACGCGGCATCGCCGGCATGCACCTCGCGATTTCCAACACGGCGGAATACGGAGAGTATGTCACTGGACCACGCATAATCGATGCGCGCGTGAAAGATGCGATGCGCGCCGTCATGGCCGATGTTCAAAACGGCAAGTTTGCGGAACAGTGGATGGCTGAACACAGAGCGGGCGGGCCAAACTTGGCGAAGCTGCGCGAAGCTGCGGCGGCGCATCCGATCGAAGAGGCGGGACGCGCGGTGCGCGCGCTGTTAGGTTCCGCGCTGGCGTCGCCTTCGACAAGCTCAGGCTGACGCCGTTTGAGCCAGGCTGCGTCGCCAGACGCACGTCACCCTGAGCTTGTCGAAGGGCGACGTCACCGCAATATCGGCCATTCCTTCAGCGAGAAATTGCAATCACATGCTGAGCGACAAAACGGAGATTCGAATGACCGGCCTAGTCCTCACGACATACGATTGGGTGCCCGAGGCGCCGCGCGGCTACGTGCGCGATCTTCGTGTGCGCTGGGCGTTGGAGGAGGCGGGGCTGCCGTATCGCGTCGAAAGCACGCCGTTCAAGGATCGCGGGCCTGAGCACTACGCCCACCAACCCTTCGCGCAAGTGCCCTGGCTCACCGACGGCGATCTCAGCATCTTCGAAAGCGGCGCCATCCTGCTCCACCTCGGCGAGATGAGCGACAAGCTGATGCCGACAGATCGCCAGGCTCGCAGCGAATGCAAGGAATGGATCTTCGCGGCTCTCAATTCGATGGAGATGGGCAGCGTGCCCTGGTCGATCTTCCACTTCATGGGCCAGACCGACACGCAAATGTTCGGCTTCTTCGACAATTGGGTGAAAGACTTGCGCGTCGCCCGCCTCGAGACCGTTCTCGCCAAGCGCCAGTGGCTCGCTGGCTCATTCTCCGTCGCCGACATCCTGATGGTCGACGTGCTGCGCCTGATTGATCGCTTCAAGGGCTTGGACGAAGCGCCAGCGTGCAAGGCGTACGTTGAGCGCGGCATGACGCGCGCGGCCTTCACAAAGGCGTACGCCGACCAAATGGCGCACTTCGCAAAGGCGGATTGACTAGCGGACGCCAGAAGGGCCGACTAAACAGCCTCAATGGCAGACTTACACATCGCCGAGATCCCCTACGAGAGCGGGCAGATTCGCTTTCGATACGCGCGCTATCTCGCCGCCGACGGCGCGTCTTGGATTAGGCACGGTTTGTTCACTGCTTATCACCATGACGGCGCTCTTGCGTCGGAGGGCACCTATGAACACGGCAAAGAGCACGGCCCTTGGCGGGATTTTCACGCGAACGGCCAGTTAGCTGCTGAAGGGCGCTATGAGCACGGTGTTGAGGTCGGCGAGTGGACGTTTTGGAATGCGATGGGTGTGACTGAAGAGGGAAACAAGACATGACCCGCATCGGCACCCCGCTTTCCCCCACCGCACTCCGCGTCATGTTTCTCGGCGGCGGTGAGCTCGGCAAGGAAGTCGTCATCGAACTACAGCGCCTGGGCGTTGAGACCATCGTCGTTGATCGCTACGCCAATGCGCCCGCGCAACAAGTCGCGCACCGCGCCCACGTCATCGACATGACCGACGCGAAAGCGCTCCGCGCACTCGTCGAACAAGAGCGCCCGCATCTTATCGTGCCCGAAATCGAAGCCATCGCCACTGACGAACTCGTGCGCATCGAGGCGGACAAGCTCGCGACCGTGATCCCCACCGCCAACGCCGCGCACACCACGATGAACCGCGAGCGCATCCGCGTGCTGGCTGCCGAAGATCTGAAGCTGCCAACATCGCCCTACGCTTTCGCCTCATCGCTTGAAGAGCTGCAAACCGCCGTCGACAAAATCGGCTTCCCGAATTTCGTAAAGCCGGTGATGTCGTCCTCAGGCAAAGGCCAGAGCCGCCTCAAATCGCAAGCCGACGTCGCGCCCGCTTGGGACTACGCCCTATCCGGCGGCCGCGTGAAGCAGCCGCGGGTGATCGTGGAAGGGCAGGTGATGTTCGATTTCGAGATCACATTGCTCACCGTCTGCGCCGCCAGCGGCACGCACTTCTGTGAACCGATCGGCCACGTCCAAGTCGACGGCGACTACGTCGAAAGCTGGCAGCCGCAAGCCATGAGCGCAAAAGCGCTCGAACGGTCGCAAGACATCGCCGGCAAAGTCACGGAAGCACTCGGCGGCTACGGTGTTTTCGGTGTCGAGCTTTTTGTGAAAGGCGATGACGTCTGGTTCTCCGAAGTCAGCCCGCGTCCGCACGATACCGGCCTCGTGACGCTCGTCTCGCAAGTGCAAAGCGAATTCGCACTCCACGCCCGCGCCATTCTTGGCCTGCCGGTGGACACAAGCCTGCGCGCTCCCGGCGCAAGCGCCGTCATCTATGGCGGCATGGAAGCGGAAGGCATCGCCTTTGACGGCGTGAGCGAAGCGCTCGCCATCCCCGACACCGAACTCCGCCTCTTCGGCAAACCCGAAAGCTTCGCCAAGCGCCGGATGGGCGTAGCGCTGTCGCGTGGCGCTGACACGGACGAAGCGCGCGCCCGCGCCAAGCAAGCGGCGAGCCGCGTCAAGCCAATCGCACCATAACATAGCCACCCATTCCCGGGGCGCGGCGAAGCCGCGAGCCCGGGACCCATAAACACGATTGTCAAAGGTAGAGCCTCAATGCCCGAAAGCCGAGGTCCCGGACTTGTCGCTTCGCGCCAATCCGGGAATGAGTGGTGTGTGTGCGTTTGATGCTCTAGCTTTTATCTCAACAGGGGAGACGCACATGACCACGCCACAAAAGCCCATGAACTCCGGCTACGGCATGCGCACCGATGCGCGTGACGCCATTGGCGGGCGCGATCTCACTGGCAAAGTCGCCATCGTCACCGGCGGGTATTCCGGCCTCGGCTTGGAGACGACCAAAGCGCTCGCCGGCGCCGGCGCGATTGTCGTCGTGCCTGCACGCACACCGGACAAAGCGCAAAAGGCGCTCGCCGGCATCGCCAACGTCGAACAAGCCGCGCTCGATCTCGCCGATCCCGCCAGCATCGACGCGTTTGCCAGCGGATTTCTCTCGCGCACCAAAAAGCTCGACATCCTGATCAACAACGCCGCCATAATGGCCTCGCCCTTGATGCGCGACGCGCGCGGCTTTGAGGCTCAATTCGCCACCAACCATCTCGGCCACTTCCAACTCACCGCGCGGCTTTGGCCAGCGCTGAAAGCCGCAGGCGGCGCGCGCGTTGTGTCGCTCAGCTCGATCGGCCACCGCATCTGCCCGCCTGATCTTGAAGATCCAAATTTCGAGCACACCGAATACAACAAGTGGATGTCGTACGGCCGCGCCAAGTCCGCCAACGCGCTCTTCGCCATCGGCCTCGATAAACGCGCGCAGGGCCACGATGTCCGCGCCTTCGCCGTTCACCCCGGCGGCATCATGACCGACCTTCAGCGCTACATGCCGGAAGAGGAAAAACGCGCCATGGGCTGGATCGATGCCGATGGCAAAGTCGATGAGCGATTCAAAACGCCGAGCCAAGGCGCGGCCACCAGCGTTTGGTGCGCTACCAGCGCGCAGCTCGACGGGCAGGGCGGCGTCTATTGCGAAGATTGCGACATCGCCGAACAGGTGCCGGCCGACTTCAAACCCTTCACCGGCGTGCGCCATTGGGCAATCGATCCCGTGCTTGCCGATAAACTCTGGACGCTCAGCGAGCGCATGGTTGGTGTGAAATTCGACGCCAGCTGATCCTGGCGCGACGGATCGCGCTGGCCCGTGCGTTTATGTCGGCATGACGATGAACCGCCGCACCTTTCTCGCCGCCAGCGCTGCTGCAAGCTTCACCACAGCCGCCTCGGCGCAATCTTTGGATTTCCGCGCAGCCGCCACGTATTCGGCCGGACGGCGGGGCGTGTCCTTGCTCGTTATGCGGCGCGGCGAGGTGATTTTCGAGGACTACCCGAACCAGGGTAGCGCGGCACGTGGTTGGGAGCTGGCCAGCGGGACGAAAAGCTTCACCGGCGTTATGAGCGCCGCCGCCATTCAAGACGGCCTGATTTCCTCCTGGGATGAGCACGCCAGCGAAACGCTCAGCGAATGGCGCGGAGATGATCGTCGTCGCATCACCCTCCGCCACATTCTCTCGCTCACCAGCGGCATCACCGGCGGTCCGATTGGGCGGCCACCCACGTACGCCGACGCTATTGCCCAAATGCCTGATGCCGCGCCCGGCGAACGCTTCGCCTACGGCCCGACATCGTTCCAAATCTTCGGCGAGATCATCCGCCGCAAAACCAATGGCGATCCGCTCGACTATCTAACGCGCCGCATCCTGGCGCCGCTCAGCATCGAGCCAACCGCATGGCGGCGCGGCACCGACGGCATGCCGCACATGCCCTCCGGCGCTGGCCTCACGGCGCGCGATTGGGCGCGGTTTGGTTGGTTCGTGCTGCAAGGCGGCGAGGGGCGCGTGGATCAAGCCGCGCTGCGCGAATGTTTCAATGGCTCGCACGCCAATCCAGGTTACGGCTTGTCGTTCTGGTTGCTGCGCGCTGGTCTCGTGGCGCCGGGGCGAAACGCCGGCATCGAGATCGACAGCTCTCTGTCGGAACGCTTTGGCGGCATTTCGATGGCCGCGGGCGCCGGCAATCAGCGCCTCTATCTGGTGCCTGCGCTCGATCTGGTCATCGCGCGCCAGGCCACCGGCATCTTGCAAGCCCTCATGCGGCGCAATCGTGGGCCGGAATGGTCCGACGCTGAATTCCTGCGCCTGGCGCTAGGTTCTGGAGCCCGGTAGCCCCGCGTCCGTTCAGGATTCATCAACTGTGTTGTGCCCGCCGCCATCAACGGTTCCGCAATAGGGTTCATGTTAAACATTGGTGAAACGCTCGAAAAAGCGTGTGTGTGGGTCGCCAATGTCGAGGACTGCTAACGCAGCTGCACGAAGCGTGCGCCGCGCCTGGCTAGGCGTCGGCGCGCCCATCGTTGCGCTCGTAGCAGTGATCATTGGCCTTGCGATCTCGGTGTTCGCGTCGTTCGCGCATGACCAGGATCGCGCCTTCGAACGCACCAGCGCCACGCTCGTTTTCAATGGCCTCGAGGGCAGGGCGCGTACGATGGGCGCTGTTGGCCTCGACTACGCCAATTGGGAGGATGCTTTCGACAATATCAGCGGCCACTGGAACCAGGAGTGGATCGACAATTCGTTCTACTCAAGCGTTGCTGACGCTCTCATCCTCTTTCGTCAGAACGGCGCCGTGCGCTATCGCTGGATGAACGAAGCGCGCACCGAAGACGCTGACGAATTCGCGCGGGTCGTCGCGCAAGCGGGCGCGAGCCTGCCAAATCTGCGCCGTCTCGCGCGCACGCCCACGCCCCAGGACACCGTCGAGCACACCTACGCGCGCATCGGCGACAATCTTGTTGTCATCGCTGTCGTGCCGATTACGCACGAGGACAACGCCGCGCGCATCGCTTACAATCCGCTGCGCGGTTACGACTATCTCGCCATCGTCAAAATCATCGACCCCGCCGGATTTATCCAGGCCGGCCAATCGATGACGCTCGATGATTTCCATTTCGCCGCGCCGGACGCCGTGCCCGCGGCGGGTATGGTTTCACTGCCGGTGATGACGCCCGATGGCGAAAACGCCGGCAATCTCGTGTGGCGCAACAGCCGCCCGGGTTCGACAGCCTTTCAGCGTCGCATTGGGCCGGTGATTATTGCACTTCTCGGTATCGGCGCGCTCACCTTGCTGATCACGCGCTATCTCGTCTCAAGCCAAATCCGCACTATGGCAGGCATTGAGACTGCAATTGAAGCCAGCCGCGTGAAGTCCGAGTTTCTCGCCAAGGTCGGCCACGAACTGCGCACGCCGCTCAATGGCATCATCGGCTATGCTGAGATCATTCAGGAAGAGACGGATTCGCCCACGGCGCGCAACGACGCCGAGCGCATCGTCTCCGCTGCACGCCACTTGAACGTGCTGCTGAACGACATCCTCGATCAGTCGCGTCTCGACTCTGGCCGCATCAACGTTAAACGCGAAGTGTTGCCGGTCGTCGGCATGATCGCTGAGATCCACGGGCTTATGCGGCCGTCAGCGCGCACCGCCGGTGTGAACCTCACCGTGCAGCCGAGCGCCGCCGCGGGATACGTCGTCGCCGATCACGTGAGGCTGCGCCAATGCCTGCTCAATCTTGTCGGCAACGCCATCAAGTTCGCGCCGCGCGGCAATGTCTCGATCAAGACGCGACTCGAAGAACGTGCTGGACATGACATCGTCGTGTTCGATGTCATCGATGACGGCATCGGCATCGCCAGCGCCGACCAGGAAAGGCTGTTCAAGCCATTCAGCCAAGCTAACGCGCAGATCAGCGAAATCTACGGCGATGCGGGTCTCGGCCTTTCCATCGCCCGCGACCTCGCGCGCGCGATGGGCGGCGACATCACGTTTACCAGCGAATTCGGGCAGGGCGCGACGTTCAGCCTCACGGTCCCAGTCGCGAGCCCCAAAGCCATGGCCGCCGCCTGATCAGGCCAGCCTGATCTCCCGCAACCGCTCAAGCAAAAAGTCCTGCGCTGTGATCGGCGCCGGGTAGCGCTTCGGATTGTCCGCGCTCACGCAGCTCGGCAGCGTTTCGATCAAATAGTCCGGCGCGAAATGGAGAAAGAACGGGATCGAGTAGCGCGGCAAGTGCGCGCGTTCCGGCGTCGGGTTCACGACACGGTGTGTCGTCGAGCGCAGGCGATGGTTCGTCAGCCGCTGCAGCATGTCTCCGACATTCACGACCAGGGCGCCTTCCGGCGGATTGACCTCCAGCCATTCGCCTTCGCGTGTCAGCAGCTGCAACCCCGCTTCTTCCGCGCCGAGCAAGAGCGTGATGACGTTGATGTCCTCATGCGCCTCCGCGCGCACGCCTTCGGGTTTCGGCGGCGTCGGCGGATAGTGCAGGAGTCGCAGCACCGAGTTTCCGTCGCGCACCGGCACACGAAAGAAATCGCGCGGCAACTCCAGGAAAATCGCGATCGACTCCAACAACTCCAGCCCCAGCGCATCGAGCGCCGCATAGAGCCCATACACATCCTCGCGGAACGTCGCGATCTCTGCCGGCCACACATTCGGCGGCATGAAGGCGCGGTAGTGGTGGTCGTCGCTGAGCTCGCGGCCGACGTGCCAAAACTCTTTGAGGTCGACCTTGTCGGCGCCCTTGGCAGCTTCAACGCCGAACGGGATGTAGCCGCGCTGACCGCCGCCGCCGGCAATGTGATGGCGCCGCTTCACGCCTTCCGGGAGCGCGAAGAAATCCTTGGTCGCGCGCACCGCGCGTTCGATCACGCCCGGATCAAGTCCATGGTCACGCACGATCGCAAAACCAAAGCGCGAATAGCTTTCGCCCATTGCTCGCGCGAAACCATCTGGATCGGCGCGCCGGTCGCGCATCGAAAGTGCAGGGAGGGCAGGAAGCGCCATGCCGCGCAAATTGCGCCGCTTCGGGCTCGCGCTCAATGTCTTAACGCTGCGTTTACGATTCGAGGACGAGCGTCGCCGCCTAATTTGGAGACGCCCCATGTTCTTCTTCGGACCGCATTCCTGGCGCGGTGAGAGCGGCCGCCGCTATCGTTTCAAGTGCGTTCTGACCAAGAAAGGTCTGCCGCCCGAAGGCGCTGGCGGGATTTATGTTTTCGTCCGCCGCCGCTGGGCGTTCCTGATGGAGCCGCTCTACGTCGGCAAAGCTGCTGATCTCCGCTCGCGGCTGCTCGGTCACGAAAAGTGGGGCCGCGCCTATTGGTATTACGGCGCCACCGAGCGCTACGTTCTTGGCCCCATCCGCGACGAGGTGGACCGCCGCCGTATCGAGGAAGACCTCATTCGCGGCCTCAAGCCCCGCATGAACGACATGGAAATCCCTCAGGCGGCCGGATCCAAGCCTAAGCGCAAAGCCGCCGCCGCCCATGCCTTTGACCTCTCCGCACTGCTCGGCCGCCGCCCACAACGCGCGTGATTGCTTGACCCGCGAGGCCCGCCGCGCGACAGGGCGGGCCAATGAGCGAGGACGCAGAACACACGCCGCCGCCGGAGGGCCCCAAGCCCAGCCTCGGCGCGCGCTTTAGCGACTTCGTCAACAACATGGACGCTCGCGCCTGGCGCGCGGTCATCATGTCAGCGGCGAGCGTTATCGTCGTGCTGGCGCTGCTCATTGTTGGCCGCTTTTATTACGGCGACCAGATCGAGCGCTTCATCGATGAAACCCTCGGCGTCGCCAATCGCGGCCATTGGGGTCTGCTGGCGACCATCCTGGTCTTCACGCTCACCGCGTATGTCGGCGCGCCGCAAATCGTTCTCATCGGCGCATGCGTCGTCGCCTTCGGCCCCGAGGTCGGTTTCTGGAATGCGTGGATCGCAACGATCTTCTCCGGCGCCGCCACATATTTCACCGGCCGCCTCACCAGCGCGCAGACGCAAAAACGCTTCGGCGGCGCAACCGGCGGCCGCTTCACGCGCTTCATGGGCAAGAACGGTTTTCTCGCCAGTCTGATTGTCCGCTTTGTTCCAACCGCGCCATTCGTCGTCGTCAACATGGCCTTCGGCGCCGCGCGCGTGAACTTCTGGGCGTTCATCTTCGGGCTGGCGCTCGGAAGCTTGCCGAAAACTGTGCTCGTCGCATTTGCCGGCGATTCAATCCTTGATGCACTGCAAGGTGAGTTTCTTGCCGCCGCTGTGATGGCAGTGCTCGCGATTGTCGTCTGGGTTGGAATTGCACTTATCGTGCGCAGACTTGTGCAGCGTTCCTAAGCAGTTCCAGCTGACGTAACGGCGTTCTCAAGATGACAGAGGACGCGCGTGCCTTTCGGGGTTAGTCTTCCGGTGTCATGAAAAAAATCGTTGTTGCAGCCGCGCTCGCGCTGGCTGCTTGCAGTCAGCCTGCGCCGCCCGCCGAACACGGTTACGGGACTGACCCGCAATTGCCCGCGCCGGAATCGAGCGCGTTGCCCACGGTGAACACCGCAGATGCGATCGGTTGGGCGGAGGGCGCTGCGCCCACCGCGCCGGCAGGCTTCACGGTTACGCGCTTTGCCGAAAATCTCGATCACCCGCGTTGGCTCTACCTTCTGCCGAACGGCGACGTGCTCGTCGCTGAGAGCTCGACCAAGCCGCAAGAGGGCGGCGGCATCATGGGCTGGATCCGCAATCGGATTCAGCGCAGCGCTGGCGCGCTCAGCGAAAGCGCCGATCGCATCACCTTGCTGCGCGATAGCGACGGCGATGGCGATGTCGATGCGCGCCACGTCTTCGCGGAAAACCTCAATCAACCCTTCGGCATCGCTCTGGTCGGAGAGCACCTCTATGTCGGCAACACCGACGCGATCGTGCGCTTCCGTTACACGCCGAACTCGGTGCGCGCGCCGGGCCAACCGGAAACCGTGCTCGAGCTTCCGTATCGCGACGGCGACAACGGCCACTGGACGCGCAACATCGTCGCCAACGCTGATGGCACAAAACTCTATGTCTCGGTCGGCAGCGCCTCGAATATCGCGGACCACGGTTTGGAAGCAGAGGAGGGCCGCGCCGCGATCTGGGAGTTGAACCCGGACGGCACGCAAGTTCGCATCTTCGCGTCAGGCCTGCGCAACCCTGTCGGCATGAGCTGGGAGCCAACGGCGAGCGCGCTTTGGGTTGTGGTCAACGAGCGCGACATGCTCGGCGACAATCTCGTGCCGGATTACATGACTCACGTCGAAGCCGGCGCCTTCTACGGCTGGCCGTATTATTATTGGGGCGATCACCGCGATGAGCGCGTGGAAATTCCCGCCAACGTCCGCTTGCAAGCGCCGACCGCGCCGGACTTCGCGCTCGGCGCGCACACCGCGTCGCTCGGCTTGCACTTCTACACTGGCACGGCGTTGCCTGAGCAATATCGCGGCGGCGCGTTCGTCGGGCAGCACGGCTCATGGAATCGCAGCGCGCTCGTCGGCTATCGTGTCGCGTACGTGCCGTTCGCGAACGGCCGCCCGAGCGGCGAGGCGCAAGACTTCCTCACCGGCTTCCTCAATGCGAGCAACCAAGCCCAAGGCCGTCCTGTCGGCGTCGCCGCCGACCGCACCGGCGCGCTACTGGTGGCTGATGATGTTGGCAACATAGTCTGGCGCGTGGCGCCTGCGAGTACGCCAGTCGCGGCGCCTGGAAATTAGGTAAAATCAATTTCGACGTACGAACCGGTCGTTGCGGTGTCGATCGCCGCGACTGCGGTGGACACACCTCGTTTGATTCGCGGCCAACTCGTCGTGCTGAGTACAACCACCGCGATGCGCCGTGCGCCGAGATTTTGCTGGTAGCGAAGGTTCTTGTCAGTCGTAACAAGCACTTCGAATCCGGTGCTCTCGGCCTCGCTTAAGAGTTCGCCGTTCTTGAGTTCGCTCCAGCCGAGTTCGAAAGCGGTGACAACTTCATGTTTCGAGAGATGCATTCGCAGCGGAGCCGGTGCGCCCTGATCGAATAGAACGCGCACTACGCCGTCTCAAGTGAACGGGCCGCGTGTTCCAACACTTTACGGGCTTGCTCGATCGTCACGCCGGGAAACCATTCGACGAAATCCGTCAGTTGGGCGCCGTCTTCAAGGTTTTCGAATAGGGCGGTCACGGGCACGCGCGTCCCGCGAAATACCCACGCGCCGCTCACGCGGGCAGGGTTGCGCTCAACAGCATCGCAAGTTGACCAGTCAATCACGAGAGCAAAATACGCCTTGGCGTCGCTCAATTCAACGAGGGAATCCTAGTTCCGCGCCTCGCAGCGCCACACCAGGCGTTGGCGCGGCGTGCCTTGGGTGAAGCGCATCAGCGCTTCGTTGCGGCGCGCCACCGCTTCGGGATCACCATCGCAGCCGCGGCCAACGCCGCTTTCCGCGACAGCTTGGTTGGCGGCGGCGAATTCTTCGTCGTTCAACGGATAGCGCTCGCGGCGGAATTCGCCGGTGCTCGGATCAATCGTCAGCACATCCATGACGCGCGCTTCACCCAGCACGATCACGCGCCGGTAGCGCGGCGTTTCATCGCCCAGCGGCGCGTAAAGCGTGCGTTCGTTCACGCACAATTGCCCAGACGCGGTGAAGCTCATATCGGCCACGCCTTGCGCGCCGGCGCTTGCTTCGCGATCCAGTGTGCAGGCGATGGCGCCGCTAAACGCAGGTGCATCCGGAATCTCCGCCGTCTGGCCGCCCTGTGCGCGCAGTAACGCCAGCCCCGCCGCGACGATTAATATCGCCGCCATCGCCGCGCCCGCGACAATTGTCATGACGCCAAAGCGGCGGCGTGGCTGCTCGAACGGCTCCGGCTCAGAATGCGTCTGCACGCGCACATGACCGTTCGGCTGCGGTTCGGCGTGTCCGCGGCGGCGCGAAAGCACCACTGCGCCCAGCACGCCCACAGCCACCAGTAGCGCCAGCGTGCCGCCGATCAAAATAACCACAGCAATGCGCGTCAGCCGGTCGGCCGTTTCAAGCTTCGATGCGAGTTCGTCATTCTGTGTCTGCAGCGCCGAGATCGTTTGCGAGCGCTCGCTCTCGATGCGTTCAGCGAAGGAAAGGCAGCGCTCGTCGCTCAGCGTCGGCGAAACGCCGGCTTCGTCCAAAAACTCGAGCAGCTGACCGACGCGCGTGGAAACCCCGCGCGTCTCGCGCGTGTCGGCGCCGGAGACGTGCCAGGAGTTTATGCCGATCACGCGCCCGCACTCGTCGAGCAGCGGCCCGCCCGAAGAGCCGGATGAGATAACCGCCTGGTGGTTGATCGAGGGGATCGGCTCGCCGGTCGGCGCCGTGTCCCGCAATGACGAAATCTGCCCCGAGGTTCGCGATGCCGGGGCAGGGCGGAGCAGATCCGCCCCCGTTGCGCCCTGATAATCCACATCTGGGTAGCCAAGCGCGACGACGCCGTCGCCCGCATGCGGCTCAACTGTGGATATCGTCAGCGCCGGCAGGTCGGGCCCGCCGGTAAATTCCAGCAGCGCCAGTTCCGAGTTCGGTGAGTAACGAACGATCCGCGCCGGGATCAGGCCTTCGCCTTCAGGCGGCACAACCGCAAGTTCAAATTCTGCGCGCTGCCGCGCCGGAGCGACCACGTGTGCATTGGTGACCACCAGATTGGGCGCAACCACAAAGCCCGAGCCGGAGCCGTACAGCATGCGGCCATCAGCGCTTTCGAGGATCACCACGACGCGCACAATGCCGCGCTCGGCCTCGTCGACGCTCGTTTGCGCCACCGCAGGACCGGCCAGCGCTACAAACAGCGCCGCCGCCAAGAACCTTAACGCCTTGCCGACCAAGCTTTCCCCGCCCAGTTCATGGAAGTACCGTCTGCAATAATCGGGCGCCGTAAGGCCCCCTGCAAGCGTGCGCCCCAGTCGGCGGTGTTGTGTGTCTTTCAGAACAATTGCGGCAACGAAACGGCGTTCTGCGGTCCGCCCCTTGCATCCCACGCGGCAATCACGGCAAGTCCGTTCGTCGGCGAACGGGGGCGGTCGGTCGGCTTGAGTGCGAACCTGTACAAAGGTTCCCGCGCACATGCCCCCAAGCGCCCCTTTCTCGCCCCAGAGATCACCTCTTTGGGCGGGGCCTTCTCAAGATTGTTAAGAATGCCGCGTTAAGCCCAAGAAAGGGTCTGATTCGGCCGGTGTTAAGCGGCGAGGTTGTCACAGAATGCTCGGCAATATGTTCGGTCTCGTAGCTCCCGATCTGGCGATCGATTTGGGAACCGCGAATACGCTGATCCACGTCAAAGGCCGCGGCATCGTTCTCGATGAACCGTCGGTGGTTGCGTACGTCAACGAAGGCGGCCGCAAGGTCGTCTACGCCGTCGGCGCCGAAGCCAAGACGATGCTCGGCAAGACCCACCGCAACATGGAAGTCGTGCGGCCGCTGCGCGACGGCGTCATCGCCGACTTCGACGTCGCCGAAGAGATGATCAAGCAGTTCATCCGCAAGGTGCTGCCGCGTCCGGCATTGATCTCCCCGCAAATCGTCATCTGCGTCCCGACTGGCGCAACGCCGGTTGAGCGCCGCACCATTCTGGAAAGCGCGCAGGCCTCGGGCGCGCGCCGCGTGAAGCTGATCGAAGAACCTGTGGCGGCAGCGCTCGGCGCCGGCCTTCAGATCGATGATCCCACCGGCTGCATGGTCGTCGATATCGGCGGCGGCACCACGGAAATTGCCGTGCTCTCGCTCGGTGGCCTCGTCTGGTCGCGTTCGCTCCGCGAGGCTGGCGACAAGATGGACGAAGCCATCATCCAATACCTGCGCCGTCAGGAAAACCTGATGATCGGTGATTCAACCGCCGAGCGCATCAAGAAGGAAATCGGCACCGCGAAAACGCCGGACCACGGCCAAGGCATGTCGATGCCCATCAAAGGCCGCGACAACCTCTCCGGCGTGCCGAAGGAAATCACCGTCACTGAAGCGATGGTCGCCGACGCGCTGGCCGAGCCTGTCACCCGCATCGTCGATGCCGTGCGCCAAGCGTTCGAGCAAATGCCGCCTGAGTTGGCTGCGGACATCTACGACCATGGCTTGATGCTGACGGGCGGCGGCGCGCTGCTCCGCAATCTCGACACGGTTTTGCAGGAACGTATTTCGATCCGCGTGTCGGTGGCGGACGATCCGCTGCGCTGCGTTGTCAAAGGCTGCGGCATCGCACTCGAAACCATCAATTCGCAGGAAGCGCGCCGTCTGCTGACGGAAGAAGTCTGATCCCGGCGCGCGCGGCAAAAGAGGCGGCATAAGTGGCCAGGCGCAGAAGCAGCGTGCGACGCTCAGGCGGCGGGAGGAAAGTTCCTGCCGGCGTTGCGCTTGCGATCGTGCTGGGCATTGGCGCCATTGTGCTGATCGGCACGCAGGCCGGCCGCGCGCCGCAAACCGAAGCCGTGATGCAAACTGGCGATGACGGCGCGGCGGCTGCTGGCCGTGTCGCGACCGGCCCGGTGCGCGCTGGCGAAGGTTTCCTCGATCGTCTTCTCGGCGGCTGGAATTCGGCCGCCCGCATCGAACAGCTCGAAGCTGAAAACCGCGAACTGCAAGCGTGGCGCGATCTCGCCGAGCGTTTGGCTGAGCGCAACCGCCGCTATGAAACGCTGCTGCGTATGCCACCCGATACGTTCGGCGAAGGCGCGGACCTTGAAAGCTCCATAGCCGCTCAACTCGTGCTCGATAGCGGCGGGCCATTCATGCGCACGCTGGTCGCCAATGCTGGCGAACTGCACGGCGTCAAGGTCGGCTACATCGCCGTGAACGAGAACGGCCTTGTTGGCCGCGTCGTCTCGGTCGGTCAGCATTCCTCGCGCGTTCTGATGCTCGACGATTATAACTCGCGCATCCCGGTCATGGGGGAATCTTCGCGCGTGCGCGCCGTGCTCGCAGGGCAGGCGATGCGCCGCCCGGAGCTCTCGCTTTACCCATACCAGCTCGAAGCGCCGCGCATGGACTTCATCGTCGGCGCCCAGTCGCTACGTGAGGGCGAGCGCGTCATCACCTCTGGCGATGGCGGACTTTATCCGCGCGGCATTCAGGTCGGCGTCGCGCGCCGCGAAGGCAATGGCGCTTGGCGCGTTGCGCTCGCGGCTTCGCAGCAACCGATCGACTTCGTTCGCATCATCCCATTCGTGCCGATCGACGCGCCAGAAACTACCGCCGATCCGAACGCGACGCCGCCGCTCGGTTCGTCTTCGTCAGTGGCGGTGATTGGCCGCGACACGATGGCGCCGCCGCCAAGCGTACCGAGCGCTGTGCCCGCGCCGCGCCCAGCGCAACAGCCGCGCCGCCAAACTGCGGAGAACGAACCGCCCGCGGAAACGCCGCCGCCAGTTCAACCCCAACCGGAAGCGCCGCCGCCAACAGAGCCGCCGGCGACGCCGCCTCAATGAGGGGCTTCGGGGCGCGTGCGCCAAGCCGCGGCGTCTTACGCACTTGGGGCCTGGTGCTCGCTGTGCTGAGCGTGATCTTGCCGGCGCTGCCGCTTGGTCCGTTGTTTTCGCAACCGCCGCTGCCGCTCGCCGTACTCTGGGCCGCTTATGGTTGGGCCGCCGAAGATGAGAGCGGCTGGCGTGCGCCGCTCGCGCTCGCCTTGCTTGGCCTTTTGCACGATCAACTTGCCGGCGGGCCATATGGCTTGTTCGTCGCGATTTATCTTTCCGCCTATCTCGTCGGCCGCATTCTCGCAGTGCTGATGTCGGCGCCGAATTTGGTGTCGCTGTGGGGCGGCTTTATCGGCACGGCGCTGTTCACCATCGGCGTTGCGTATCTGCTCGCGCGCTTCGGTTTGGGCCGCAACGTCTCGGCGCTGCCGTACGCTGAAGCGGCCATCATCACCGCAATCATCTTCCCGATTGTGCGTCCGCTCTACATGGGCGCCTCGGCGAGTTCGCGTCCGCAGGTAAGGGGCCGGCGATGAAGGGCAAGAAAGTCGGCTCAACGCTGCCGAAGCGCGACGCGACGGTGATCTTCAATCGCCGCGCGACCTTGCTGTCGTTCATCGGCGTCGGCGTGCTCGGCGCGATCCTGTTTCGCATGGGCCAGCTTCAGGCCACCAATTTGATCAGCCGCGAATATTCCGACGCCGCTGACGAAAACCGCTTCGACACCCGCATCATCCCGCCGCCGCGCGGCATCATCTATGATCGCTTCGGCGTCGTGCTCGCGCAGACCTCCAAGGATTACCAAGTCGCCGTCGTTCAGAACGATGTCGAGAACATGGAAGAGGTCGTTGGCCGCGTTGCGCAAATTCTCGGCCTCGACGCCGAATGGGCGCGCCGCGTTATCGTTCGCGTGCGCGGCGGTTCGCGCTACGAGCCGCAACCGCTGAAGGATGGCCTGACCTGGGAGCAGTTCAACGCCATCAACGTTCGCCTGCCCGAGTTGCGCGGCATCGTCGCGCAGTCGGTCGATGTGCGCGCCTATCCGTACGATGTCGTCTACGGCCACCCGATCGGCTACGTGCAAAAGCCAACGCAGCGCGATCTTGATCGCGTGTTCGAGGAAGAGGGCGAGGGCTCCTCGCGCGCCACCTATCTGCGCAACCCGCATGTGCGCGTCGGCAAGGCCGGCCTCGAAGCGGCGAGGGAAGACGAACTCCACGGCATCGCCGGTTATCGCAAAATCATCGTCAATGCGCGCGGCGTCGAGCAGGGCGAAGACGAAACCGAGCGCCGCGAGCCGCAACGCGGCTCGGGCTTGGTGCTCACGCTCGATCACGATCTCCAGCGCATCGCTATGCAGAATTTCGGTGAGCAATCCGGTTCTGCCGTGGTGATGGACATTCACAACGGCGACATGCTGGTGATGGCCTCGGCGCCGGGCTTCGATCCGAATTTGTTCGTGAACGGCATCGGCCAGGCTGAGTTCGATGGCTACAATCTCGATGAAAAGAAGCCGCTCTACCACAAGACCGTGACGGGCGTTTACGCGCCGGGCTCCACGTTCAAGATGATGGTTGGCATCGCCGCCAAGCAAGCCGGCGTCGAAGACAATTGGGCCGTGGGTTGCTCCGGTGGGTTCTCGTACGGCGGCCGCGTCTTCCACTGCTGGCGCGCTGGTGGTCACGGCCGCGTCGATCTGCACGACGCGATCAAATACTCATGCGACGTCTATTTCTACCAAGCCGCACTGCGCGCAGGACCCGAACGTATCGCGGCCGTCGCGCGTCAATTCGGTTTGGGGCAGCACTTCGATGTTGACGTGCCAAATGTCCGCAATGGCCTCATCCCAGATCCGACGTGGTGGCGAGAAAATCGCAACGAAGGTTGGACCGGCGGTCTCACCGTAAACTACGGCATCGGGCAGGGCGCGATGGGCGTGACGCCGTTGCAGCTTGCCGTGATGGCCGCGCGTCTTGGCAACAACGGCTACGCCGTTTCGCCGCGCCTCGTGCGCGAAGGTCCCGGAGTCGCCGAGCCGCCGCGTCCGGCGCGTATGGAAGGGATCGAGGCTGAGTTTCTGACGCGCGTGCGCGACGGGATGTACGGTGTTTGTAACGAGCCGGGCGGCACGGCCATGCGCGCCGGAAATATGGAATTGGTGCGGCACCCGGAAACCGATGCGGCAGTGCCGCTCACCAACGAGAACCGCGGCTGGCAGCCAGTGCAGATCGCCGGCAAAACCGGCACGGCCCAAGTGCGCGCGCTCGGCGCAAATCGTGGCCGCCACTATTCGACGATCGAGTGGCGCTATCGCGACAACGCGCTCTTCTGCTGCTTCGGCCCATGGCACGAACCGCGCTATGCATGCGCTGTCATCGTCGAGCACGGCGGCGCCGGCTCCGGCGTCGCCGGTCCGATCGCGCGCGAGATCATGCGCGCCACATTGCTGCGCGATCCCTCGCGCCGCCCGTCCGCCAACTTGGCCGACCTCGAGCGGAATTTGGCGAGGAACGCATGACCACGCTTTCCATGACTGCCGGCCCCAACACCGTGTTCGATCGCTTCGCGAAACTGAACTGGGGCATCATCACCATTCTCATCGCGCTCGCCTTCGTCGGCGTGCTGATGCACTTCTCGGTGTCCTCAGGCGCCTGGACGGACATGCCGCTGACGCACGGCATTCGCTTTGCCGTGCTGCTCGTCCTGATGGTGCTGGCGGCGATATTCTTGGACACGCGCGTCTGGCTGGCGATCGCTTACCCGCTTTACGCCGTCGCGTTGATTTTGCTCGTCGGCGTTGAAGTCGCGGGCGCTACGCGTATGGGCGCAACGCGCTGGCTCGATATCGGACCGCTCTCGTTGCAACCGTCAGAACTCATGAAGGTCGGCATCGTGCTGGCGCTCGCGCGCTATTATCACCAGCTCGATCCGCGCAAGACCGGCACCGTGCTGTGGGTCGTGCCGGCGTTTCTCATGATCGTCGCGCCGGTCGCGCTCGTCATGCACCAGCCTGACCTCGGCACCTCGCTGATGATCCTCTTTGCCGGCGTCTGCATCATGTTCCTCGGCGGATTGCTTTGGCGCATCATTGCAGCTGGCGCGATCGTCGCCGTTGGCGGCGCGATCTTCGCGTATTTTGGCGTTCTCCACGAATACCAGCGCCAGCGCGTCGATGTTTTCCTCGGCATCACCCAAGATCCGCTCGGCGCCGGCTATCACGTGTTGCAATCGAAAATCGCAATCGGCTCAGCGGGACTCTTCGGCCGCGGCTGGATGCAAGGCACGCAGAGTCAGCTCGACTTCCTTCCTGAAAAACACACCGACTTCATCTTCACGATGATCGTCGAAGAATTTGGCTTGCTCGGCGGCGCGCTCGTGCTCGGGCTTTTCGGTGCGCTGATGGGCCTGACGATGCAGGTCGCCTACAAGGCTCGCTCGCTCTTCGGTAAGCTCGCCGCCGGCGGCGTCGCCGCGACGCTTGCGTGCTACGTTTTCATCAACACCGCGATGGTGATTGGTCTTGTGCCGGTCGTCGGCATCCCGCTGCCGATCATCAGCTTCGGCGGCACCGCGATGGTGACCTTGATGGCGGCCTACGCGATTGTGCTCAGCGTTGATCTCCACCGCGATCAACACGGCGCGCGAGGCTGGCTCTGGTGATGGCCTAAACAGGTTGGAATGCGCGCTTCCAAGCGCGCATTCCTCAAGCCCTTAAGGTGTAGCGCCAATGCGCGCTTGGAAGCGCGCGCTCCAACTTGCTACCAGCTCGCCCGATCCGCCATCCAATCCGTCGCGCGCACCAGCGCATCGACGATCCCCGGCTCTAGTGAGCTGTGCCCCGCATCGTGGATCACTTCCAATTCCGCTTCCGGCCAGCGTTGTTTCAGATCCCACGCGCTCTTCATCGGCGTGCACATATCGTAGCGGCCTTGCGCGATGCGGCAGGGGATGGCGCGCATGTGCGGGGTTTGATCCAGCAGCCAGCCGTCGCTTTCGAAGAAGCCGCCATTCACGAAGTAATGGTTCTCGATCCGCGCGAACGCTTCAACGAAACGGTCCTCGTTGAACCGTGACGGCAGCGCACTTGGTCCCGCGATTGAAATCGTCTCGCCTTCCCAGCGCGCCCACGCTCGCGCCGCGCGCACTCGCTCGGCCCAATCGGGTGAAGTCAGACGCTTGCGATAGGCTTGCAGGAAGTCGCCGCGTTCGCTCGGCGGGATCGCCGACGAATAGCGCTCGAATGCGTCAGGATAAACGTGGCTGGCGCCATCCTGGTAGAACCAATCGATCTCGCTTTTGCGCAACAGGAAAATGCCGCGCAGCACCAGACCCGCAACCCGCTCCGGGTGTTTGGCCGCATACGCCAGCGCCAGCGTCGAACCCCACGAGCCGCCGAACACGACCCATTTGTCGATGCCGAACTTTTCGCGCACGCGCTCGATGTCGGCGACCAGATCCCACGTCGTATTCTCGCGAAGCTCGGCGTGCGGCGTCGAACGCCCGCAGCCGCGTTGATCCATCGCCAGGATGCGAAAGCGCTTTGGATCGAAAAACCGGCGCATTTCCGGCGAAAGCCCGCCGCCCGGGCCGCCGTGCAGCGCGACCGCCGGCCGGCCGCTCGGGTTGCCCGATTGCTCCACATAGATCGTGTGCAGGTCCGAAACCTTCAGCATCTCGGTCGCGTAAGATTCGATCGCGGGATAAAGGTCGCGGCGGGGCGGGGGCGTTTGTCCGTACATAAAGCTTGGTTACGGGCGTCGCGCGTGCGGTGCAAGGCTCGCGCTGCGAGCATCCCATTTCTGCTGTCTCGCCGCTCTCCCCAAGCGGTGCTAGGCGAAGCGCTTGAGCGCTGAATCACCCCCGCCATCGATCTTCGCCACGCCCGCCGCGCGCGTGACCATGATCATGTCGGCGCTGTTCGGCACGACCGGCGTCATTTTGGTTTTCCTGCCGCGCTGGCTTGAAGTTGAGCGCGGCCTCAGCGGCGCTGAAATCGGCGTCATTCTCTCGCTAGCGCAATTCGCCCGCACGCTGACCGGGCCGCTGATCGCGTATCGCGCCGACCGCGCCTCAGACCGCGCCGCGCCGCTGAAACTCATCGCGCTGGCGACGGTTTTTGCCTACGCCGCGTTCTTCTTCCTCGCGAGCGGCTTCTGGCAATTGCTTCTGCTCGGCTTCGTCGCGATCTCGCTCCAGCAATCGATGACGCCGTTGATCGAAGCCGCAACATTGCGCGCCACTGCGCAGGGCAAGCTGAGTTACGGCGTCGCGCGCGGCATTGGTTCGCTTGCGTTCATTGCCGCAAATATTTTGGGCGGCATCGTCATTGCGCGCTTTGGACTTGTGGCCGTTGTCATCTGGGTGCTGTGCGGCCTTACGATTACAACTGCGACCGGCTGGTTCGGCCTGCATCGAGATCCGCCACCGGTCCGCACTACCACATCAAGAAGCGGCGGCGCCAACGCACTCCTGCGCAACCGCCGTTTCCTTATCCTGATCGTTGCATGCGGCCTCATCCAAGCGGCGCACGGCTTCTACTACTCCTTCTCCACGATCGTCTGGCGCGGGCAGGGCATCTCACCGGAAATGGTCGGCGTGCTGTGGGCGTTCGGCGTCGCGGTCGAAGTGGCCTTCCTTTGGAGTTTGCCATTCATCGAACGCCGCACCACGCCTGAGGCTTTGATCCTCATCGGCGCCGGCGCAGCTGTCGCGCGCTGGTTCGCTATGGGCTTTGCGCCGCTCGGCTGGGTGCTTTGGCCGCTGCAGGCGATGCACGCTTTGAGCTTTGCCGCCGCCCATGTCGGCGCGATGCGCCTGCTCCAAAGAGAGGCGCCCGAGCACTCGGCTGCCATGGCGCAAACGCTCTACGCGGTGATGTCAGGTGGCCTTCTAATGGGCGCTTCGACGCTGCTGTCCGGCCACCTCTACGATATCGGCGGCGCCATCGGCTATTGGGCGATGGCCGCGATGGCCGCTGCGGGCGGGGCGCTCGCGCTGCTGCTTTTGCCGCCAAAAACGCGGGTTCCCGAAGCAACACATCAGTAAGAATCTACTGGAATTTCGCGTATCGCGGGAACATCGCCCCGAAAGCGCCCCTTGCATCTTTGCCTAATATTTTCTGTTAGCCGGTATCGGTTGATGGGCAGGACGCTCAAAGGGGACTGAATTGGCCACCGGGGCCACATTTGAATTCCGAGACGAGGAGCGCGCGCCGGTATTGGCGCTGCGCGGCGACTGGACGGTGGACACCATCTCCGGTCTCGAGAACGGCTTGTCGGAAGTTTCCGAAAAGTTAAAAGCGGGCGCGGTTGTCGATGTCGCCGACCTTGGCCGGTTCGACGTGGCCGGCGCCTATTTGATCGACCGCACCTTCCGCGAAAGCCCGAGTGGCGACCAAATCCGCATCGCAATCCGCGGCGAGCACGTCAACGCCATGCGGTTGTTGCAAGCGGCGCGCAAATCCTACGCTGGCCCCGCTGCGCCGCCGCGTCATCTCCGGGGGCTGAAAGGCTTCCTCGATCTCACCGGTCACGCGATGGTGTCGATCGCCGACGAGATCACCGAAACGGTTGGGTTCTTCGGCGAAACCCTCGTCACGATTTCGCGCCAAATAATCGACCCGCGCCGCATCCGTGCTGTGTCCATCGTCAGCGTGATGGAGAAGGCGGGACTCAACGCACTGCCGATCGTGATGCTGCTGGCGTTCTTTATCGGCATGGTCGTCGCCTATCTCGGCGCGCGCATTTTGGGTGACTTTGGCGCTTCGGTTTTCACGGTTGAACTGGTCTCGTTCTCGATGTTGCGTGAGTTTGGCGTTGTCATCACCGGCGTTATTCTTGCTGGCCGTACGAACTCTGCCTTCACCGCCGAAATCGGCGCGATGAAGATGCGGCAGGAAATCGACGCCATGCGTGTCATCGGCATCAGGCCGATGGATGCGCTGGTTGTGCCGCGTGTCATTGCCATGTTGGTGATGACGCCGATCCTCACCTTTGCCGCCATGATGGCCGGCATTTTCGGCGGATTGCTGGTGTGCTGGAGCGAGCTTGGCATCAGTCCGGCGATGTTCTTCGCGCGCATCGCTGAAGTCGTGCCTGCGCAGCACTTCTGGGCCGGCTTCGTAAAGGCGCCGGTGTTTGCGGTCGTGCTTGCCGTGATCGCGTGCAAGCAGGGGCTCTCTGTAGGCGGCGATGTTGGTTCGCTTGGTTCGCGCGTCACCACCTCGGTGGTGCAGGGCATCTTCATGGTCATCCTGTTGGATGCGCTGTTCGCACTCTGGTTCCTGGAGATGGACTGGTGAGCGAAGAGATCGCCATTCGCGTGCGCGGCCTGGTTACGCGCTTCGGGAGTCAGACCGTGCATGACGGTCTCGAACTCGATGTGCGCCGCGGTGAAATCCTCGGCGTCGTCGGCCCCTCGGGCACGGGCAAGTCCGTGCTGCTGCGCGAAGTTGTTAGGCTTGATGCGCCAACTGCAGGTGAGATCACCTTCCCATGCTTCGAGCAGGAAGAGCGTGAGCCGCGTCTTGGTGTGATGTTCCAAGACGGTGCGCTGTTCTCTACTCTCACAGTGCTGGAAAACGTCGAGGCGCCGCTGCGCGAACATACGCGGCTTTCGCCCGCGCTTCGGGCTGAGATCGCGAGCCTCAAGCTCTCCATGGCCGGCCTCGGCCCGGACGCGCACCACAAGCGCCCTTCGCAAATTTCCGGTGGCATGCGCAAGCGCGCGTCAGTGGCGCGCGCCATCGCACTGGATCCAGAATTGTTGTTCTTGGACGAGCCGACGGCGGGCCTCGATCCGATCAGCGCCGAAAAGTTCGATCGCATGACCGAAGACCTTGCGCGCTCGCTTGGCCTTACCGTGTTCCTGGTCACCCACGATTTGGACACGCTTCACGCCATCTGCGATCGTGTCGCCGTGCTTTACGAAGGCAAAGTCGCCGCGATCGGTACGATCCCCGAAATCACCGCCAACGCAGAAGGTTGGGTGAAAGAATATTTTTCAGGTCCGCGAGGCCGTGCCGCAGAGCACGGCGCCGCGGGAGGATAAGCCATGGAAACGAAAGCCAACTACGTCCTGATCGGCGCCTCGACGATTGTCGGCGCTTTGCTGATCATGCTCTTCGCGATGTGGATCACCACCGGTGATCTGCGACGGGGCTTCAATCAATACGACGTCGTGTTCGACGATCCGGTGCGCGGCCTAACCGAAGGCGGCGAAGTGCGCTTCAACGGCATCAAGGTCGGCGAAGTGGAATCACTGCGCATCGACTCAGACAATACCAACCGGGTTATCGCGCGGATTCGCGTTTCCTCTGACGTGCCGGTGAAGGTCGATACCGAGGCGCAGCTTGAGCCGATCGGTCTTACTGGCGTGACCCTCATTCAACTTTCGACCGGCAGCGTTGAGGCGGAACTTTTGCGCCCGGCGTTCGGCGCGCCACCGCCGCGCATCCAAGGCCGTGGCAGCCAAATCGATGTTATCGTGGCGCGCGGCGAAGAAGTTGCGATGCGCGCGAGTGAAGCGATGGCGGCAGTGCGCGATTTGCTGACCGACGAGAACATCGCACGCGTGACGCGCTCACTAGAAAATCTCGAAGCCATCACGCAGCAACTTGCTTCGCGTGACTCTGTCGTGACTCAATCGGGCGAAGCGGCGCGCGAACTCGCGCAACTTGCGCGTCAGATGCAAACTGATCTCGCTGACCTCGACGAGGTGCTTGGCGAAGTGAACCAGGCGGCCAGCGTGGCCTCTGGCGAGACGTTGCCAGAATTGGCGCTGGCGGCTGAGGAAATTCGCCGCGCTGCCGCTGGCATCAGCCGCGTTGCAAACAATCTTGAAGAGAACCCATCCGTTCTGACGCCGCGTAGCCCGCGGCCGACCGTGGAGCTTGAACCATGATCCGCGCCGCTGCGCTTCTTGTTGCCGCCTTGATGTTGGGTGGCTGTATAACGCTGCTGCCAGAACCGCCGCCGCCGCCGCGCACCTACGTGCTTGAAGCGCGAGATGTGCAGGAGTCGCAGGGCGCGCCGGTCAATGCGGTGATCGGGGTGGCGCAGCCTTCGGGCGAGCGCTCGATTCTTAGCTCTGATTTGATTTGGCGGACGGGCGATACGATTGCCTATGTCGATCAATCACAATGGTCCGCGCGGGCGTCCGACTCATTGCAACAAGTCTTGGCTGAGACGCTCATTCGCCAGGGACGCTTTACTTCTTCAACGCGTTCGGGCGAGGCGCGGGCGGATTATGAAATCCGCTGGGAAGTGTTGGATTTCGAGGTGCGTGAAGATGACATGCAAGCGCACTTCCGCGCCGATGTTCGTCTGGTTGCGCCGGGACGGCGGATCATTGCATCGCAAATGATCGAAACCGCTGCGCCAGTGAGTGCGCGTTCGTCTTCGGTGGCGGCTGAAGCGCTTGCGCGCGCCGCCCGTGAAGGCAGCGCGCGCATTGGGGAGTTTGCGGCAGATGCAGTGTTGACGGCTCAAGCCTCCGCCAGCACTGAGAGTAACTGATCAGGCCAGAGCGGCGTCGATCAGCAGGTAGGCGCGGACCAGGTCCGAGCCTTGGTCCTTGTTCTCGCTCTTTGCAAGGTCCGGACGTGAGCGGAAGGCGACGGCCGTATCGTGGGCATCGACGTTGCGCTTCATGTGACGGACGATGCGGGTCACGGCGCCTGGAGCGGCGTCGATCACGGCGCGGCGACGGGCGCTAGCGCCGTCGCGTGAGCAGCGGGCGATACGCTCGAGGTCGGCAGCGTGCAGCACGTCATCGAGATCAACACCGGCGTTGGTGACGACATCGACCGCGTCGGTCTTCAGCGTCGCTTCCGTGTTGACCGGTTCGTTGCGGCCGAAATCGGCCAGATCGAACGCGCTCTCATTGGCGGCGACAGGCGCTGCTTCGTCACGCTGTTGCGGGATGAAGTTGCCCCACGAGCCGAAGCCCTTGAACACGCGTTTCGGCTCACGCTCGACTTGCACTTCGGTGCGGGTTTGCGTGTGAACCTCGATGCGAGGGCGCGAGCTACCGCGCGAGACGGCCGCGTTGGCCGCTGCGTGCAGGGTCGCCATCTCTTCGATTTGCTCGTACGCAACCGGCTCTGGCTTGCGCTCTACCTTCTTCACGCTTGCGGCCGAGGCGAGGGCGCCGAGGCGCTTCTCGATCGAGGCGACGTGACGATCGGCGACCGCTTGGCTTTCGCTCGATGCGGTGCGTGCTTCGTTGAGGCGCACCATCGTGTCGTTGGCGGCTTCTTGCATCGCTTGCGCTTCGGCGCGGATTAGCTGAGCTGCGCGCTTCGCTTCGTTGACGGCGCTGCGGGTCGTTTCACGAACGGCGCTGGCCGTTTCGTTAGCGGCGAGCACAGCTTCGGCCGTGGACTTGCGGGCCGTCTCGGTGAGGCGGGTGGCTTCGGCGAGACCGCCGAGCATTTCCGTCATCGAGCCGTTCAGCGAAGCGGCGGCGGCGTTGGCGTGATCGGCTGCCTTGTGGAACTTCGTCGTGTGCTCGCCCAACACGTTGGCCGAAGTGGCGAACGAGGTGAGGTGGGTTTCGAGCGCATGTTCCGCGGCGACGACTTCCGTCTTCACCAGCTTTGAGGCTTCGCGCATCAAGCGGACTTGGCGGCCGATCGAATTGGCGATCACGTCGGTTTGGTCTTTGATGTCGGCTTTGACTTCGACAAGCGCTTCACGCTCGCGAACCAAAGTATCGGCCATCGCTTGGGTGTTGGCGCGCGAGGCGGCGACTGCGTCACCGAACAGAGCGGCATTGCGCTGCGCTGCGGCTTCGAGTTCGGCCAGGCGATCCAATGCAGAGGAGACCGCGTCGTTGAGTTGCTCGATCTCGTTCTTCACGGTGTTGGTCAGGCGTTGGGCTTGGGCTTCGCCGGCTTCGATCGGAAGTGAGGCGGCGTGTACCAGACGCGTCAGCTCGGTTGCGAGCGTGCGCGCTTTCAGCGCTTCGCCGGCGGCCGAGGCGGCAACCCAGAAGAGCAGGGCCGGGCCGAAAGCGAGGGCGATCAAGCCGGCTTGCATCGCCGGGTCCATGGCCATCACGGCGTCGACGCCGAAATAGGTGAGCGGGCCGCCAATGGCGCCGCCGATCCAAACGAACGCCATCAGGCCACCGGCAAAGCCGGCCCATGAGAAGCCCGTCTTGATCTTGGTTTCGCGCGTGGGTTCGACTACCGCCGGCTCGTCGTGCGCCGTGGCTTCGAACTCTTCACGATCGAAGTCTTCTGAATAATCATCCGCGATGGCGTCATTCGTGGTTTCGGCTTCGCCGAAATCTTCGAACGGATCGCGTTCGTCGTCCTCTTGTCCGTAGTACATCGTAAACTCCCGCGCGCCCACGGATCGCGGGCATTAACGGGTCGGCTGCAACGCCCATGCCAACGAGGCGAGTGGGTTTCGCGCCAAAAGCATGCACCAAATCGGAGCAAATCACGCGCCAACGTGCGCTGCGCGCGACAAGTAACGTTAAGCGCACGCGGATGCGCGCCGAAACGTGAGGCGTGACGGCGTGCGGGCGCGCTTAGGTAAACGCTGGCTTTAGCTTGTGTCGGAGAACGCCTCACGCGCGATCAGCGCGAGCGAGAGGATGTCGAGCCCCAAACGCTCGTCGTAGGGGTCGTAGGACGGCCTTCGCGGCGAAGCGAGCGCGTAGCGCCTGGCGACGCTTGGCGAGCGCGCCATTGCGCGGCGCTGGGCAAGCGCGAGGCGGCGCGCGTGCGGCGCGGGATCGTTAAGCACGCGGCGGATGGCTTCAAAGCGCCGGGCGAGCAGGAAGGATGCGGGTCGCCGAGTGCGGGGCGCTGACGCTGGCGGCGGCGCTGGCGGTGCGCTGTTGCCCCAGAGCGCGCGGATGCGCGGGGCGCTACGATCGGGTGGCATGCTGCCATCGCGCGGCAGCGACAGCGAAAATTGCGCGCTCCAGGTTTCGGGGCGCTCCGGATCGACCGGGCGCTGCGTGCAGCACAGCGGGCGGCGCGGGGCGTGGTTAAGCGGCGTCACCAGGCCGGGCGCGCGGATCGGTATTGTGATGAGGCGCGGGCCGCGCTCTGCTTCAGGCGGCGCCAGCGCCGCGGCTTCAGCGAGCAGCAATCTGCGCACGAGACTTTCCAGCGTCAGCAATTGGCGGACGATGTTGTAGCGGGCGCGGCGCGTGCTCAGGGACAGCAACGCAATCGCCGCCGGCGCGCCGACCGCCGCGATGACGCGGTCGAACGTGGCGCGCAGACGATCCCAGATGGGCGTTGATGACGGAGGCGAGGCGATGTGCATGTGCGCCGCAAGTATGGGGGTGCGGCGGATGGGTCGGATAGATTTTGCTCTATCCCCGCTTTTGCCTAGTGATTCCGGCCGCGAGTTGTGCGTTTGGGCATCGGCGGATGCGCCGGATTGACGAGGGCGTGAGGGCTTCGTTCCGGAGACGACTTGGGTTTAGTCGCAATCAAGCAAAGGCAAACGCGAGCTGCACCGGCTCCCGGCGGCGCGAACGGCGCGCTTTCTTCTGAATGACCGGTTCATCAAGCTCGTTTCGCGGCACGCCTGCGAGCGTGATCCAACCTTCGATATCGAAACCAAGGTCAGCCAGCAGTCTGTTCGTTACACGCGTGGCGTGTTCTTGATCATTCTCCGACCACGCCTTGCGGCCGGCTTTGCGAACGCGCCTGTTCGCGGCGTCTTCGCCTGCTGACCGCGCCAGCCTGACCGCTTCGTTGTACGATTTTACCCGCACGATTCCTCGTCCCTTGGCGCCGGTGTACGCCTTGCGTTCGCATGGTCAAGCGGCGATGGTTTACAAACAGTGGACGGCTGACGTACGGGGCGGAATGGGCAATCATCTGTATTACGGCGACAATTTGCATGTGCTGCGCGAGCACCGTGGCGAGACCGTGGACCTGATCTACCTCGATCCGCCGTTCAATTCGAACGCCAATTACAATGTTCTGTTTCGCGGTCCCGCAGGCGATCAAAGCCAGGCGCAGATCGAGGCGTTCGAGGATACCTGGCACTGGAACAACGCCGCCGAGCTGGCCTTCGACGAGGTAATGCAGGGGCGGAACGCGGATGTGGCAGAGGTGCTGCACGCGATGCGGTCGTTCCTCAAAGACAACGACATGATGGCGTATCTCACGCACATGGCAGTGCGGCTGGTGCAGCTGCATCGCGTGTTGAAGCCGACCGGCTCAATCTATCTGCACTGCGATCCGACCGCGAGCCACTATCTCAAGGTGCTGATGGATGCGGTGTTTGGGAAGGAGCATTTTCTGAACGAGCTGTCTTGGAAACGGACTGGCGCGCACGGCAGCGCTCACCGTTGGGGACCAGTCCATGACACGATTTTGTTCTATTCGAAATCTGACGCTTATCGCTGGAATAAACTGCTGCAACCGTACGAACCCGGCTACATTGAAGAAAAGTACAGCCGGAAAGATGAGACTGGTTCATTCCAAGATGTGAGCCTTACGGGGGCGGGAACGAGAACCGGTGAGTCTGGTCAACCATGGTGAACATACAACCCAACAACACTTGGTCGCCATTGGGCTATTCCTGGTGAGGCCGGTAAGGCCATTGCGGGCTTCGAAAAATTTTCGGTTCAAGAAAAGCTCGAGGCGCTTGATGCGACGAACCTGATCTATTGGCCAAAAGCTCGAGACGGTGGCGTTGGATTTCCTCGGATCAAGCAGTATCCCGGCGCAGGACAACCAATCGCAGATATCATCACCGATATCACCGCTCTTAACTCGCAAGCTCAAGAACGCCTCGGCTACCCAACGCAAAAACCAGTCGCGCTCCTCGAACGCATCCTCTCCGCGTCCTCCAATCCCGGCGACGTTGTCCTCGATCCCTTCTGCGGCTGCGGCACAACCGTGCATGCGGCGCAAAAGCTCGATCGCCAATGGATTGGCATCGACATCACGCACCTCGCGATCTCGCTGATCGAGAAGCGTCTCAAGGACGCGTTTCCCGGCATTAAGTTTGAGGTTCACGGCGCGCCGAAAGACCTCGAAGGCGCCCGCGATCTCTCCAATCGCGACAAGTACCAGTTTCAGTGGTGGGCGGTGTCGTTGGTCGATGCCGTGCCTTTCGGTGGCAAGAAGAAGGGTGCGGACGGCGGCATCGACGGTCACATCTTCTTCAAGTCCGGCGCGAAAACAACCGAGAAGGCGATCGTGTCTGTCAAAGGCGGTGGCGTCGGCGTCACGAACATTCGCGAGTTGATCGCAGTCGTGGATCGGGAGCGGGCAAAGATTGGCGTTTACATCTCGCTCGAACCGCACACCGAGCCGATGAGGAGAGAGGCGGCTGGCGCGGGACTCTACGACGGCCCAACTGGCAAGGTGCCGAAAATCCAACTCTTCACGATTGAGGATTTGTTCGCAGGCATGAGGCCGCAAATTCCTCTCATGGAGCGTGGCTTTAAGGCCGCCGCCCGAGAGGAGAGTGATGACCAGAGCGAATTGGATATTTAGGTGTTAGCGCATCATGCACATCGCCAGGCGGGTGGGAGGTCTGAGTCTAGTGCGCGTGACTGCGCCTGTCTTTCCGCCTAGCGTCCCGCTCTCAAGGAGAGCGAGCGATGGCGTATCAAGGCGAGTGTTTCTGCGGCGCGGTGAAGGTTGAGGCTACAGGCGAGCCCGAGGGCATGGGTTATTGCCATTGCAGTTCATGCCGCTCCTGGTCGGGCGGGCCGGTGAACGCCTTTACATTATGGAAGCCAGAGAGTGTGCGCGTCACCGCCGGCAGCGAGCACGTGGCCACGTACAACAAGACGCCGGTGAGCGATCGCAAATACTGCGCGAAATGCGGCGGTCACCTGATGACCAACCATCCGGGCCTCGGTGTCATCGACGTGTTCTCGGCAACGCTGCCTTCGCTCGCGTTTAAGCCAGGCTTGCACATCAATTACGCCGAAACCGTTCTGCCGATGAGGGACGGTCTGCCGAAGTTCAAAGACTTTCCGGGCGCGTTCGGTGGGTCAGACGAACAGGTTGCGGATTGAAGCTGTCGCTTCGGTCACGCTCTCTGGAGAGCGTGACCGTGGGATTTGGGGAGGAGGTGGCCGCGAAGCGGACGGATGAGGGTGTCGGTGTTTGCTTGAAGTGGCGCAGTAAGCAGCGCGTTTCATTTAGACGCAGCGGGACCCTCACCCGTCGCTCGCTACGCTCGCGCCACCCTCTCCCCCACGGGGAGAGGGGACGAAGAGTGCGCCGGCTGTTCGCGGACACCGCCTCTGCATCAAACCAAGTTGCAGCGCGGGCCTCTGGCATCATGCAAATGCGCCAGGCGGGCCGGAGGCCCGCGCTCGGAAAGCAGTAGCGAGCGCATTGCGCCTGAGAACGCTGCGGACGATTTGCGGCGGCGGCGAGCAACGTCCTAGAGCCGCGATTGACGAGGCCAAGTGCGCTGGTGGAACGCAAAGCTCCAACCATGAAAAAGCGTCCTCTGGCGGCAGAGGACGCTTTTCCTTCGCAGTGCGCGCCTGGCGGGGGGACGTTAAGCGCGCATCCCTTAACGCCGTTAGATGTGAAGCGTTGTATTCCCACGCCGAAGGCCGTCTTGTGAGAACGGCGCGAGGGCGTCACGCCTAGTCGTATGACTAGTGATACGCCTAGCGACGAGATCATCAGCCCAGTGCGGCGGATGGAGTTTGTGACCGTCGG
>Ga0163152_10000654_pt1 | contig 58552 bp, 50 predicted proteins | sample OliLakLV19MP8IB2_FD_148635 | JGI IMG/M metagenome (GOLD analysis project Ga0163152, IMG submission 148635) | Freshwater microbial mat bacterial communities from Lake Vanda, McMurdo Dry Valleys, Antarctica - Oligotrophic Lake LV.19.MP8.IB-2 | ecosystem: Environmental > Aquatic > Freshwater >... | reverse complement strand
GCCCCCGCCATGACGTTGGCTCTCGACGACCTGCGTGAAGAGCCCGACACCCTCTACGCCCGCGATCTCCTCGCACGTTGGGCCCCCCCCGATCCCGCGCAATCCGCCGAACGCGATCGCATCGTCGCCTGGATCGACCGCTATCCACTGGACGCGCACCGCCGCGAGCGACGGGAAGGTCACCTCACCGCCAGCGCGCTCGTCGTCGACCTCTCGCGCGGCGCCGCGCTCCTCACCCACCACAGGAAGCTCGGACGCTGGCTCCAACTCGGCGGCCACTGCGACGGCGACGCGAACCTCGCGCGGGCCGCTCTGAGAGAGGCGATCGAGGAGAGCGGCATCGGCGGGCTCACGGTCGACCCGAACCCGCTCGACGTCGACGTCCATGCCATCCCGGCGCGCGGGATCGAACCCGAGCACTGGCACCTCGACACGCGCTTCCTTGTGCTCGCTCCGCCGGGCTCGCTGGAAGTTGTGAGCAACGAGTCCTTGGCGCTGCGCTGGTTCCGGAGCGAGGAACTTGCTCCGATTCCCACGGATGAATCGGTCCGGAGGCTCTTCCAGATCACGTTCGGAGGGGGGTCGAACCCCGGGCGGCTCCGGGCTGGATCGGGCCCGCGCCCGCCGCTATAACGCTCGGCTCATTCCCAGGGGTCGCCCTGGGCGTCTGGGAGACAGGTGCGGCTCGCCGCTGCGCTGGTGCCCGACGATGACCCACTCACGCTCGATCCCTCCTTGGGAGAACACTTGAACATGAAGAAGATGATCCTCGGCTGCGCCCTGGCGCTCGGCCTCACCACGACGAGCTGCCTCGGTCCCAACAACGCCTGGGAGAACCTCCACACTTGGAACCGGACCGTCACGGATTCGAAGTGGGCCAACGAGGCGATCTTCCTCGGCCTGAACATCATCCCGGTTTACGGGCTCTTCTATCTGGGCGACGTCATCATCTTCAACTCGATCGAGTTCTGGGGCGGTGACAACCCGATCGAGCCCAACAGGAAGATGTGATCCGGCCCGGTCTCCTCAGGAGACCGGAACGCGAACGAACGGAGCCCCGCGACGCATGACGTCGCGGGGCTCCGCTGTTTTCCGCGGCGGGTCCGGCCAGGGGCGAAAGAATCGCGGGCGCGGCTCGGCAGCCGACACCCCCACCACGCTTCTGGCCTTTGCGCGCGGCGGCTCGAGTGTGCGGCCGCGCGTCACGTTTCATCCCGCTGCGCGCGCGTCACGCATCCGGAGGCGGCACGACGATTCCGCGCGGATCTGCGGGATCCGGGACAGAGCGCGCAAGGCCGCCCTGGACCTCGCCGGGTTGCGACGAATGCGTCGGCGGGATTCCGCGAGTATTGCGCGGCTTCGGCGCGGCCTTGTCGCTGCACTCGATCACCGCGAGATCCCACACGTCGCGCGCTTCGTCGCGCAGGCCCGGGACGACCAAGCGGAACGGGCCGCCGAGTTCGGGGGACAGCGGCTGACCGTCGCGCGCGTAGACCACGATCGCGAGCGGCTCGATCTCGCGGCGCCACAACGTCGCGACGAAACCGTTGCGACCGCGCACGTTGACGAGGATCGCTTCGGGGTTCGCACCGACGTGTTGCAGGATCGCCATGAGACGCACGCCCGCGAGCGGGGGCCCACCGAGCTTCGCGACGGCGGCGTAGGCGCCGACGTTCTTGACCTGGAACTCGGCCGGCATCGCGGCGAGATCGTCGAACGTCATTCCGAACGACGGCATGTGGACGATGCCGCCGACACCGAGGAGACCGGGACGCGCTTCGACGTGGCGGAAGGGTTTCGAGAGCCAGTACATGTCAGTGCTTCCAGTCCAATTCAGTGCTTCGATTTCCGGTGCAAGGCTTGGTGTTCCGCGTCGTCCTTCGGGCGCGTGTCGCGCCCCGGACGATCGGAGAACTCGAGCCGTACGAGTTGTTTGACGTTGACGCACTCGTCGGGGTGGTCCTGGACGAGGAGTCGGAACGGCCCGCCCTGCGCGGGATCGAGCGCGGCCCCATCGAGTTCGTAGACGACGAGTCCGTGCGCCTGCACCTCGTCGAGCGGGACCGAGACCGCGAAGGCGGGGTCGCGCGAGGTGATGTTCAGGTACCGCGCCGTACTCGGCGGCTCTGCGAGGTCGACGATCGCGGACAAGCGGACTGCGCGCCCCTTGCGACCCCGGACCAGGACGCCGACGTCCGGCACGTGCGCGGTGGGCGGCAAAGCGGCGAGGTCGGCCGTGGAGAGGCGCAGTCCCCCCGCGCGCGCGGACCCCAGGATTTCGAGCGCGCTCGTCACGGACGGATTCGGCAGGGGGCTTGTCGCGCCATCGAAGGGAAGTAGGGTACCCGCGCCTCCGACCCGCCTCCATGCTCCGCTTCTTCCGCATCGTCGTCCTGGGCACCGGGCTCTTCGTCCTGGTCGTCGTACTGGTCGGCTTCTTCATGCCCGGCTCGTGGACGGCGGAGCGTTCGCGCACGTTGCGCGCGCCGCCGGAGAAGGTCCACGCGGTCCTCCAAGACCTGCGCACGTGGGGCGCTTGGTCGCACTGGACGACGCAGCGCGATCCGTCCGCCGTCTTCACGTTCGATGGTCCGGCCGAGGGCGCGGGAGCGCGGATGAGCTTCGAGGGTCAGATCCTGGCCTTCGGCTCGGTGACGATCGTGAAGGCCGAGCCGGCGCGCGGGGTCGAGTACGAGATCCGCTTCCGGGGCGTCGACGAGGTCACGCGCGGCTCGATCGCGCTCGAGCCGGATGGCGCCGGCACACGCGCGGTTTGGCGCGAGGGCGGAGAGCTCGGGCGCAACCCGATGATGCGCATGTTTTCGCCCCTGATGTCCGCCAAGCTGGGTCAAGACTTCGCTGGCGGGCTCGAACGGCTCGAGGCGCGCGTCGTGTCGCCGCGTTGAGAGCGTGTGAAGAAATCACACGCTCCGAGCGTGGCGAAGCGTTGCCACATGAATCTGAGAGCCCGTAGACTCGATTTCTTCACGGGCTCTCAGCGCTGCTGGCGCCGCCGCGCGTCGCCCGTGAACTCCTCACCGGCGCGGAGCGCGTGGCCCTGACCCGGCGCTCCGCGATCCGCCCGCCGACGGAAAGAAGTTCCTGTCCGTTTCTGTCCCGCGATTCGAACTCCGGGTCCGCCGCGTCCGATGGGTGGACGAGGCCGCCCGTCCCGGAGTACCTTGCGCCGCTTCGAACGCCCCCCGCGCGCGCCGCGGAGGGCCGGGAACCCCGCGGCGGGGCCACCGAACTCGAATCCCGAACCGACCGGCCCCGCGCGGGCCCCTAGCCCGACCGAACCCTCGTGCAAGTCACCGTCGAACGTCTCGGCCCCTGTCAGGCCCGCATCCAGTTCAAAGTTCCGAGCGCCGACTTCCAGGCGACCTACAAGCGCGGTCTGCAGAACGTCGCCGCGAAGGCGAACATGAAGGGCTTCCGGCCCGGCAAAGTTCCGCTCCAGGTCGTCGAGAAGCAGTACGGACCGCAGCTCAAGAACGACGCCGTCGAGCACTTCGTGCGGCAGGCGTACGAGCAGGCTGTCAAGGAGCAGGAGCTCAAGATCGTCGGCTTCCAGCGCGTGAACCTGGAAGACGTGAAGATCCAGGATGGCACGGATTGGGACTGCGGCTTCGAAGTCAGCCTGCGACCCGACATCGCGCTGGGTGACTACAAGGGCGTGAAGGTCGACAGCGAACTCGAGCCGGTGATGGAGCCCGAGATCGGGCTCGCGATCCAGAACTTGAAGGCGCAACAGAGTCGGCCCGAAGCTGCGGGTGACACCGGACTGCCGGCCGACGGCATGGCCGTCTGCAAGGTCACGTGGAAGGACGGCGACAAGACGATCCTCGAGCGTGACAACCTGCGCCTCTCGCCCAAGACGCCGACGCCGGGCATCGACGCAGCCGCGTTCGAGGCCGGTCTCGTGGGTGTGAAAGACGGCGAGACGCGCGCGATCGAGATGACGTTTCCGCCGGATTTCCCCGAGGAATCGCTGCGCGGCAAGCCGGGTACGACATCGATCGAGGTCAAGCAGGCCTACCGCATGATCGCGCCGACCGACGCCGAGATCCGGCAGATGCTGAACGTCGCCGACGACGGCGCGCTGCAAGTTTTCGTGCGCGAACGGCTCGAAGACGCGAAGCGTCAGCAAGAGGATCAACGGATCGAGTCGAAGATCCTCGAGGACCTGCTCGCTCGTCACACGATCGAACTCCCGAAGATGATGCTCGACGAGCAGACGCGCGTGCGTCTCGAGTCGGCCGGCCGCGAGATGCAGCAGCAGGGCGTGCCCGACGAAAAGATCCAAGAGGCCTTGAAAGCGCAGAAGCCAGAGGCCGAGGAGGCGGCGGCCAAGGGACTGCGCGCGCTGTTCCTCGTGCAGGCCATCGGGGAGAGCGAAAAACTCCTCGTGACCCGCGAGGACATGGAGGCCGAACTCCATGCGATCGCTGCCCGCAATCGCGCGCAGATCGAAGAGGTCCGTCAGTACTACACCGAGAAGAAACTGTTCGACCAGATGGCGGTCGAGATCCTGGAGCGCAAGGTGCGCGCTTTCCTGCGCGAGAACGCCCAGATCGCGACGCCGTCGTGAGCCGTTCCGGACATTCTTCCGTCCGCTCGCCCGATTCGGCGCGAGCTTGAGATCCGACGCTGGAAGACCGATGGTCTTTCCCGCTGGGTCGGCGTCTCGCTGCCAGCCCTCATGCGCCCCAAGTCCCCCCACGAGTCCTCGAACGTGATCAAGCCCATGACGGAGACCTCCGCCTACTACCCGATCCCGACCGTCATCGAGAAGACCGGTCGCGGCGAGCGCGTCTACGACATCTACTCGCGCCTGCTCGAGGATCGCATCGTCTTCATCGGCACGCAGATCGACGATCAAGTCGCGAACGCGGTGATGGCGCAGCTCCTGTTCCTCGACAAGACGGGTCGGAATCAGGACATCAAGATGTACATCAACTCGCCGGGCGGAAGCGTCACGGCGGGCCTCGCGATCTACGACACGATGCAGCTCATCGAGCCGCAGATCCAGACGTATTGCTTGGGCCAAGCGGCGTCGATGGGCGCCGTTCTCCTGTGCGGCGGCGCTGCGGGCAAGCGCTTCGCGCTCCCCCACAGCCGCGTGATGATCCACCAACCGTGGGGCGGAGCCCAAGGCACGGCGATGGACATGGAGATCCAGGTCAAGGAGATCCTGAAGCTCCGCTCGGCGCTCGAGGAGATCATGGCGCGCCACGCCGGTCGCACGCCCAAGGAGATGGCCAAGGCCTGCGAGCGCGACAACTTCATGTCGCCCGCGGAAGCCAAGGCGTTCGGGCTGATCGACCAGATCATCTCGAAGGAGCCGGACCTTCCGAAGCCGGACGCTCCGAAGAGCTGAGAGATTCGGAGCCGTGCCTCGAAATCTCGACGAAATCAGGGCCGCGTCCCCTCGGGCGCGGCCTGTTTCGTGGCCGCTCGGCCTCGGAACACCGCGAATCGAGACCTCCGAACGCGGGCCCTCGATGAGCCCCAGGATCCCGTAGAATCAAGGACCTCATGACCTCCTCCACCGGCCGAGGGCGCCACGTCGAGCGCTGCACGTTCTGCGAGAAGCGCCGTCACCACGTGGCGAGCCTCATCGCCGGTCCGCCGGGCGTGTACATCTGCAACGAGTGCATCGAGATCTGCAACTCGATCCTGCAGGAAGAACAACGTCGCGCGCCCGATGCGGCGAAGACCCCGGGCGCAGCGAGCACGACTGCGGCCACCGCGGCGCGACGCGCGGGCGTCTCGACGGACGCGACGGGTCGGCGGCTACCGACGCCGATCGAGATCGCGCGCAAGCTCGACGAGTACGTGATCGGCCAGCAACGCGCCAAGAAGATCCTCAGCGTCGCGGTCTACAACCACTACAATCGCCTGCGCCATCAAGCACGCAACCCGGCCTCGCACGGCGAGGTCGAGATCGAGAAGAGCAACGTGATGCTCGTCGGTCCCACGGGTTCGGGCAAGACGCTGCTCGCGCGCACGCTGGCGAAGCTGCTCGACGTCCCCTTCGCGATGGCGGACGCGACGACCCTGACCGAAGCCGGCTACGTCGGCGAGGACGTCGAGAACATCCTCTTGAAGCTCTTGCAAGGCTGCGACTTCGACGTCGAGCGCGCGCAGCAAGGCATCATCTACATCGACGAGATCGACAAGATCGCACGCACGACCGGCAACGTCTCGATCACGCGCGACGTGTCGGGCGAAGGCGTGCAGCAAGCGCTCTTGAAGATCCTCGAGGGCACCGTCGCGAACGTCCCGCCGCAAGGCGGTCGCAAGCACCCCGAGCAGAGCTACATCCAGCTCGACACGTCGAACATCCTGTTCATCGTCGGGGGCACGTTCAGCTCGATCGAGGAGATCATTTCGCGCCGCGTCGGCCGAGACGTGATCGGTTTCGGGCGGCAAATGGCCTCGAAAGAGCTCCTCGACCGCGCCGCGAAGAAGTCGGACGCGCCGCTCGAGCCCGCTCGTCCCGCGAGCGTCGCGAAGGGCACGCGCGACGAACTCGTGCGCTTCCTCACGCCGAAAGACCTGATCGAGTTCGGGATGATCCCCGAGTTCGTCGGCCGTCTGCCGATCATCGCGACGCTCGACACGCTCGACCGCTCGGCGCTGGTCAAGATCCTCACCGAGCCGCGCAATGCGCTCACGCGTCAGTTCCAGATGCTGTTCGAGATGAACGGCAAGGAACTCGAGTTCACGCCCGACGCGCTCGAAGCGATCGCCGAGCTCGCCCTCGAGCGCGAGACCGGCGTGCGCGCACTCCGCGCGATCGTCGAGGACATGCTGCTCGACATCCTCTACGAGTTGCCGTCGCGCCGCGATCAAGTCCGCTTCGTCGTCGACGCCGAGATCGTGCGCAAGACGAAGAGCCTCGCCCTCGGCCTGCTCGGGGACACCGACGAATCCGAGGACGCCGACGCGCCGCCGGATTCCGGCTCGACGCCGCGCATCCTGCCGCCCGAAGAAAAGCGCGAGAGCGCCTGAGAATCGGGTCTTCGCGGCGCGCGCCGCGTCGCGGGCGGGGCCCCCTTCGCTCGACGGGGGCCGACTCCCGCACCACGAGGCGGTCGGGCCGACGCGGCGTGCGCCTTCCTCAGTCGCTGCATCCACGCGCGCCGGTCCGGCCGCGCGAGCACGAGCGCTTCGTTCTCGGACTTCGCGAGCGACTCGAGCGCGTGCTCGACGCGCAGCGCCAAGCCGTGCTCGCGGACCTCGAGCCCTCGTCCGAGACAGATCGGGCCTGAGAGTCGCTCGTCCGTCTACGCAACGTCGATCCGTCCCGCGCGCCACTCCTCGAGCACCGCCTGGGCCTCGATGCCGACGAGCCGGGGATCGTTGGCCACTTCCTCGAGGATCTGGATCGCCAGGCTCTCGTCGAGCTCCAGCGCGTGCGTCGCGGCCCAGCCTCGAACGGCAGTTTCATCGTCCTCGAGCAGATCGAGCAGCGCGCGCTCGCCGTCGGCACCGTGATCACGGAGCGCCCAGAGCGCTTCGACGATGCGTCGGTGGTGCCTGTCCGCGCCAGGGGTGTCGCCGTCGAACGACGCGGCTGTGTGACCGAGCGCGTGCCGTCGGTACGCGGCGACGATCTTCTTCAAGGGTCGGCTCATGTCCGGATACGGTTCGCGCGGATCGTGGTGAGACGCGAGATGACTCCAGCGTACACCGAGGCGCGCGTGTGCCGATCGGCTGGACACACCCGAGCGCGGCTCGGACATCCTGCTGCACACCGTGGCGCGCTCCACATCCGATACTCGGCGCGGATCACGTCTCGACGGTCTGCTTCGCGGCCTCCGACACCTGGGAATGGCACGGCATCAGCTGGCAACGGATCGCCGTCGATGGCGCGGTGCGCGCGACCATGTCGCCACTGCGCGGCCGCGCCCGAACTCGTGCGCAGACGAAGTCCTCGCGAGGGCGTGCTCCGTCGAACCGCGAGCCCACGCCGATCAGGCGGCGTCGCTCCGACGATTCAGGCCCGCGGTGCTCAACCGCTCCCACAGCCGCGCGACGGTCCCGCCTCCGAGGATCAGCGCGCCGCTGAGCACGAGACGCAGCGCGATCGACCCGATGGCCGCGCGGTCCTGGAGTTCCAGGTGCGCGTCTCCGCCCGTCATGCGCCGCGCGAGCGTGGGCGCGGCACGAAAGAGGGCGATGCCGGCGATCGCGAGGAGCACGGCGGCGACGACGTACCCCGCGAGGACGGATTCGATCCCTTCGAAGTGTGGCAGCTGCACGGCGAAGCTCGCGGCCGACGTCGCCTGGAAGAACGCATTGACGCACAGGTAGAGCGCGGCGATGCGCACAGCGAGAGCGGCGATGTCTGTGCGCGTCATGGCGGACCTCGACGGAGTGCGATGACTGGAGAGCGCAGCGGCACGACCCCGATCGTACGGTTGGCGACGGGCCCTATGCCCCACTGGACTGCGCGGACAACGCGAACCCTTGCGGCCGGGAACTGAGGATCTTCACGCAAGAATGAGGGATTTCGTGGACGGCTGGAGTCAGCGCGACGACCTCGCGCGCAGGCTCGCGGGGACCCGCGCGACCCTTGCACACCGGCGCTGAATTGCGCGCTCTGTCCCCAAACTTCTTGGAGCTCACCCTGATCACGCGCTTCGTCCGCATCGCCCTCATGGCCTCGATCTCGAGTTCGTACACGGAATGATCGCGCGGTCTGGCGGGTGCTCGAGCCGAGCGGTCCGAGCTCTACTTCTTGGACTCGAGCACGTCGGTCGAACCGCGACGTGTGACGCACTGCGCTTCGAATGTCCGCGGAATCGAATCTCGCGCAGGGGATGATCGTCGATCGATGCTGGTTTTCTCCTGATGTTCGACGACCTGAGAGTTGGCCGCGCGTTCTATCGAAAGGAGGAGGCGACGGAGCACTCGCACACGCTCATGCAATCTCACTCGCAGTCACACATGCCGTTGCAGTCCCAATCCGTTCGCCAGAGCGAGGTCGTGGCTGCTCCTGTGCGGATGGCTGAAGGGCGGACGCATTGCGACGAGCGAGGCACCGCGGTCGGATCCACGGACAGGGTGGGGCAGCCCCCGGCAGCGCGACAGGGTGTCACCCATGTGCCCGGTCGAAAGTGTTACCCATGCCTCTGGTTGCACAGGTTGGCGCTCGCCGACGCGCACGGTGTGATCTCGCGCCGCGCGGCTCGCGGATTCGAGCAACACGGGCCGACCGTCTTGAACCGCGAACTTCACCGGCGCTCGCGTCGAAGCCCGGGAGCGCGGTGTCGTCGCGCCAGCGCGGTGTCGTCGCGCCAGCGCGGTGTCGTCGCGCCAGCGCGGTGTCGTCGCGCCAGCGCGGTGTCGTCGCGCCAGCGCGGTGTCGTCGGGCCAGCACGGGGGCGCTGACCCACACGAAAGACGGACGCACCAGAAATCGATCTGGAGACATCACAAGCTCTCGCGCCGTAGAGCGGCGGACGTTTCAGAGTGCGACCAGGACGACGAGCGCCTGAGGCCCCGCTCGAAGTCGACATCTCGGGCACTCGCGCGTCTAGCGAGCGAGTTCGGGAAAGCGCTCCCGATACCGACGCATCACTTCCTTCCCGTCCTTGGCGCTCCCGATCCCCTCGGTGAGAACCTGCGCCCTTTCCCTGAGCCACGGATCCCCTTGGCCCTCCCCCGCCGACGCGAGGCTCGCCTGAAGCGCCGTCAAGTTCGTCCGCGCGTCGTCGAACTTGCCCGCCTCCGCGTTCTTCTCCGCCGCGCCGAGCTTGTTCTCGAGCGGCCGCATCTTCTTGTAGGCGCGCGAGCCCTTGCGCTTCTCGACCACCGTGCGCGCGACGCCCGCAGCGTCGAGTCCTTCGAAGCGCGCGAGCACGGCCTCGGCCGCGCGCGTGGCTTGGAGGATGCGACCTTCCTTCTCCAGCGCGTCGCCGCGCGCGAGTTCCGCGGCACCACGGGCTTCGAGCGCTTCGAGCGCGGCCTTCGCGGCCGTCACCGTCGGATGCGGCGCGTCGATCGTCGCGATGGCGCGGTAGTCGTTCGCAGCCGCGGTGAATTCACCGCGCGCCTCCGACGCGCGCGCCTTCTCGAGCGTCGTCGCCGCGGCTTGGAGCTCGGCCAACCGGAACCGCTTCGCCATGTCCGCGAGCGGCTCGTCCAGGTAGCTGCCGAACTCTTCCTTCCAATCCGGATTGCCCTCCCATGCGACGCGGCCGTCGAGTCCGAGCAACTTGGCGTGCGGCAACTGCACCTTCTCGATCGCGTAGGCGGTGAACAGCGCGTTCGAATGGTCGTAGCCGATCGGGAACGGCATCGGATGGTCCTTCACCCAGGCCTCCAAGGTCTCGCGCTTCTCGTTCGAGAGGATCAGGATCGGGATGCCGAGCGCCGCGTAGGACTCCTGCAGTTTCAGGAGCCCGGGGACGACCGGCACGGCCTTCTCCTGGTGCGTGGACCAGAACGCGAGAATGCACGGCCAACCGCGCAGCTTCTCGAGATCACCACCCCCGGGCGCATCTCCGATCCAGCCCTGCAACTGCAAGAGCGGTGGAGCTTGATTCAGGTAGCCGAGTTGACCGCCCGGTGAACGCTCGAGAGGTTTCGCCGCGTCGTCGGCCGTCACCGCGCGTCGTCGACCGATCTCGGTCCGACGCGGCAGGTTCGCATCGAACTCCAGCAACTTGATCTCTTTGAAGCGCGCCTTCCCGACGCCCGCGAGCAGGCCGAAATCGCCTTGCAACGCCGCGCGTGAATCGAAGAGCCACTCGAGTACCTGTGCGCCGTCGAGGTGGACGACGAGACGCGTTCCGGCGACTTCGATGCGCAGCGTGTGCCAGCCTTCGCCGACCTTCGCGTTCGTGCGCAAGAGCGTCTTGCCGTCCGTTCCGAACGACGCGAGGTCGCAGTACCCCTGCGGCAAGAGCGCAACGCCGTGGAAGAGCCCGTCGCCCTTCTTCCCGAAACACAGTCCGCCGAGGGTGCCGCCCTTCGGCACTTCGATCTCGGCCTGGAGAGACCAGTCGCCGGCCGGCTCGACGTCGACGAAGAGACGTCGGAAGGCGAAGGTCGCGGCTTTCTTCGGGCGCTCGAGCTCCGCCGCTCCCGTCGACGGCCCCTTCTCGAGATCCTCGTCGACCGTGATCGTGGCTTCGATCACGCCGTCCGCGACGGCGAAGTCCTTCTCGCCGCCCCCGTAGAATCCCTTCAGAGTCTGTTCGTCGAAGAGGAGTCGCCACGTCTCGAGGCTGGCCCCGCTCTCGTCCTGGATCGCGAAGTAGAGAGCGCGCGCTTCGGCGCTCGGCGGTGCTGCTGTGGCCGGACCGCGCAAGGCGCGCAACGCGAGGCGCGGGAAACCCTTCGTGCGGTAGTCCTTCGCCAGCGCGAGCGCCTCCGCGTGGAACTTCAGGCGCATTTCGGCCAGTTTCTTGGCGCTCGTGTCGAGTTTCGCGATGCGCGCCAAAGCTTCGGTGCGCCGATCGGCGGTCGGGTCGACCTCACCCGGGCGCGGCGCGGTCAACGCCATCCACTTGCGCAACGTTCCGGCCGCGCGGTCGCCCTGCTTGTCCGCCTCGAGTGCCGCCGCGAGCTTCCACGTCGTTTCAGGGTGATCCGGTTCGCGGCGCAGCGAGCGCTCGTAGAGCTCGATCGCACGTGCGGTCTGTCCTTGTTTCATCTGCCGATCGGCGCGGTCCGCGTCACGGCGCGCGGCATCCGCGAGACCCTTGTCCTCGGCCTCGAGCGCGAAGATCCACTCCTTCCAGCGCTTCTCGAAGTCCCCGAGCGTCGCGACGCCCTTCACGGCGGGCTTCGTCACGAAGAACTCGGTGAACCGACCGACGTGGTCCTCCGAGTTGTACTCCTGGAAGTACTCGCGCATCAGCGCGCGATAGAGCAAGCGACCGTCTTCGTCCTCGGCGTTGTAGAGGTGGTAGACGAGTCCCCACCCGAAGGGATAGTTGATGCGGTAGTCATCGACCTCGCCGCGCATCACGTCTTCGATCGCGTGCGGCGTCTTCCCGCGCAGATCCTGGACGAGCGGATACAGACGCCCGGGAACGACGAGATTCCAGGCGAGTTTCCCATTGCTGAGGAGCTTCGTGCCCTCGAAGAAGCTGGCCATCCCTTCGTTGAGCCACGCCGGCACCGCACCGCCGCCGGCGAGCGTCGTGAACTGGTGGCTCGCCTCGTGGAAGAGCGTGTCGAGCATTCCCGCGAGCCCACCATCGCCGCCGTTGCGCGCGTCGTACGTCACGACGTTCGTGCCGTCCCAGTGACCTGCGGCCCATTCGACCGGTTGATCGCCGAGAGTCTTGTACTCCTCGGCATTTTTGAAGATCAGAACGTTCGCGGGCGGAATCGACTCACCCTTCGTCTTGTACTGGTGGAAGATCCGGTAGAAGCCGTGCACCTGCTCCATCGCGGTCGCGGTCGTCTTCAACACGCGATAGCCGGCGTTCGTCTTGATGCGGTAGTGCTCGGTGTCGAGCTCCCACGCCTTGTCCCACTCGCCGTGCTTCGGATCGTTCTCGGCGATCCACTCGGCCGTCACGCCGGACAAGGGATCTACGCCGCCGGTCTCGTCCTCGACCGCGAGTTCGTTCCCGCCTTCTTTCGCGATGCGCGCGAGACCCGCGGCGAGGTCTGGGTGCTCGGGATCCGTCGCCAGCGCCTCGACGAGCATCGCGCGCGCGGCGTGCCACGCGAGGTGATCCATCTGCTCGTTCGCGAGCCCGAGGAGTCGACCGACGTACTCTCGACGCAGTGCATCGTTCCGCTTGCGCAGCGGATCGGCCTCGAGTGCGTAGGCGGCGAGCCCACGCTGCGTCTCCACGAGCCCTGACGGTCGCTGCTTCAGGTGGCGCCAGATCGCGAGGAAACGCCCCGCGTCATCGAGGGCCTCGTCCTGTCGCCCGGCCGCGCGGAACAAGGCACTCCGTCGTGCCAAGGTCGGCAGGTGCTTCGCATCGCGCTCGAGGGCACGCCCGAACGCCGCCGCCGCTTCGTCAGTCTGGCCTTCTTTCTCCAGCGCCACGCCGCGCGCGTGGAGACGCTCGACGAACTCGTCGCGATCGGCGACGGGGAACGCGGCGAGCGCGAGGAGGGCGAGGAGCGCGAGTGCCTGGTTCATGACGAGTGCTTCACGGGGGATTGCGGCGCAGTCTCCGCGAGCGAGAACGCCCGCGCAATCGAGACTCCCGTTCATGCCGGGTGAAGCCGGGGTCTCGACCCGCTACCCTGTGCGCCCAATGCTGCAAGGTCCGCTCACGATCCACTACCACCGGGACTTCGACGGCATGGTGTCCGCCGCGGTGCTCGCCCACGTCCTCCGCGACAAGACTGGCGAACGCGTCCTGTGGAGAAGCGTGAATTACGACCAGCGCGCCGACTGGGATTCGTTCGAGTCCGGCAAGCGCTTCGCGATCGTCGACTTCCACTTCCACCCGCGCGCCGAATGGTGGTTCGACCACCACCCCACGACGTTCTTGCGCGAGGACCTGCGCCGACTCTACGCACCGTCGGATCGGTGGCTGTGGGACGAGACTTCGCCCTCGTGTCCGCCGCTGATCTTGAAGCACGCGCACGAGCGACTCGGATACGAGATCTCACCGCGGTTCGCGGAGATGGCGCGTTGGTCGGACGTGATCGACGCGGCGCGCTACAAGAACGTGGACCAGGCGATCTTCGGTGACGAGCCCGCGCTGCGGATCGCGCGCGCTCTCACGACGGCACCCGGGCAGGATTGGACGGACGTGCTCGTCGATGCACTGCTCGAGGGCGATCTCGCGACGGTGGCGAACCGTGAGGACGTCGAGAAGTCACACCAGCGCGCGAGTCGCAACCGCGACAAGGCGTTGTCGCAGTTCCCCCCGACGGTTCAGTGGAAGAAGGACGGCGTCCTGCTCTACGACGCCAGCTCGAACCAAATCCCGCGCGAGCGCTTCGCGGCGTTCTACCACCACCCCGACATCCGCTACTCGGTCGGCGTGATCCCGACGCGCGCCGGATACCACGTTTCGGCCGGAGAAAATCCCTGGAATCAGCCGCGTCCGGGCGCGCACGTCGGCGAGATCATGGAGACGTATGGCGGCGGCGGACACAAGGCCGTCGGCGGCGCGAATCCGCCCTCGCTCGACGATGCGCGTCGCGTCGCGGCCGAAGTCGCCGAGAAGTTGCGCGCTGCGCTCCTCGCCACGCGCTGATCGCGCGGCCGCGGTCCTCGAACATGGAAGCCCCGAGCGAGGCGCCCCGTCCCGAACCGGGGCCTCCGACTACGACGCGAACCCTCCTCGCGCTCGACGTCGCGGAGCTCGAGCAGGTCTTCGTCGGACTCGGCGCCAAACCGTTTCACGCGCGGATCGCACGCGAAAACGTGTTGGCCAAGGGCCTCGTCGAGTGGGAGGCGATGACCTCGCTGCCCGCGAGCTTGCGATCGGATCTCGCGCGCGAACTGCCGATCCTCGCGGGTCGCGAGACCGCGCGGTCGGCCGCCGTCGATCGCACGACCAAGATCCTGATCGAGTTCCCGCGCGAAAAGCAACGCGATGCTTCGGTCGAGGTCGTGCACATGCCGTCGCTCTCGCTCGACGCCGATCCGGACGAGCGCGACGGCGCGACGCTGTGCGTCTCCACTCAAGCCGGTTGCCCGATCGGATGTCCGTTCTGCGCCTCGGGCCAACTCGGGCTCGCGCGCAATCTGCACGCGCACGAAATCCTCGAGCAATACGTGCGCGGCCGAACTCTGGGGCGACTCTCGCGCAGTGTCGTCATGGGGATGGGCGAGCCACTGCTCAACTTCACGAACCTCCAGAGCGCGCTCGACGCCGTTCACGACGAGATGGGCCTCGGCTCGCGGCGCGTGACGGTCTCGACCGTGGGTTTCCCCGATCGATTGCGCGCGATCGCGCCGAACCGACCGCGGTTCCAGTTGGCGATCTCGCTGCACACGCCGGATCAGGAACAGCGCGACGAACTCGTGCCCGCGATGCGCGGGATCGGCATCGAGGACGTGCTCAAAGCCGGCGACGACTGGTTCGAGAAAACGGGGCGCGAGATCACCTATGAGTACGTGTTGCTCCACGGCGTGAACGACTCCGCTGGGCACGCCCGGAGGTTGGCCGATCGACTCCGCGGTCGGCGCGCGACCGTGAATTTGATCCCCTACAACCCGGTCGCGGAGAGCCCCTACCGCCGACCCGAGGGCGCGAGCGTAGAAGCATTTCGACGGGTGCTCGCGGACGAACGCGTCGTCGCGACGGTGCGCTGGTCGCGCGGAGTGGAGAGCGACGCCGCTTGCGGACAGTTGCGCCTACGGCACGCGCGAACCCGGTAAGATGGTGCGATGGAACGCGCCGCTCTCGTGCCGCTCGCCCTCGTGATCCTCGGGATCTGTGCCGAGGCGCAGCGTCCGTCGTCGCGCCAGAAGGAGACGCCACCGGACGGTTCGGGAGAGCCGTTCCCCGGCGACCAACCCACCGAACAGGGTTTCGCGCCCGACCGAGTTCAACTCGGCGATCCGATCCAGCCGACCGAGATCCAAGTCCGGCAAGGCGGCGCGATCACGGCCGATCCGCGCGCGAAATTGCGGACGGTCGTGCGGATCCTCGTGAACTACGAGCGCGGGCACCGCGATCGCGTCGCGCGGCTCGAGCGCTTGCGCGGACTGTTCGAGGCGGCGGGCGCGAGCGACAAGGTGCGTGAAGTCCAGCGCTTGAGCGAACTCGAGATGGCCCGCTTCACGGGGGCGCAACGCGGCTACGAGCGCGACCTCGGACCCGCGATCTACGCGCAAGTGCGCGCTCTGCTCGAGGCGAACGGCGGCGCGCCGCCGACCGGTGCAGCCGCGAACGTTCCGCCGGCTGGCAAGGTGCCGCCGCCTGGCAAGGTGCCGCCGGCTGGCAAGGTTCCGCCGCCTGGCAAGGTGCCGCCGGCTGGCAAGGTTCCGCCGCCTGACAACATCCCGCCGCCTGACAAGGTTCCGCCGCCTGACAACATCCCGCCGGCTGGCGACCTCCCGCCGGCTTCGAACGTCCCGCCGGCCTCGAAGGGCTCGACCGAGAAGCCCGCCCCGAAGACGCCGCGATGAAGGCGACGATCCTTCGAGGAACACCGGCCCTGCTCGCCTTTCTCGCGGCGTGCGCCCCTTCGGCTCCGCCCGCGACGGAGGGCGTTGGCCCCTCCTCGTCGGCGCGCGCGGTGACCCCGCAATCCCCGCCCAAGGTCGAACTCGCGGCACCCGAGCGTCCGCAACCGGTCGTCGTCGCGCCGAAACCTGAGCCCGTGCCCGAGCCGGCCGTATCGAAGGCCGCCGTGATCGGCCCGGACATCCAGGACCTCGGCCCGTTCGATGTGGTGCGGTGGGACGAGGCGCGTCAGCGCGCCGAGCAACGCATCACGGGGGAGAACGCCGACGCGGAGCTCGCGAAAGTTCGCGGTGAGATCGAAGGGCGACCGTAGTCGCGGGAATCGCGCTGCGCGTCGCCTGAGGTTCAGACCGCGACGCGACGTGCCGGCAAGCACGACGCGATGCGTTCGAGCGCCAAGTCGACTTCGCGCGCCGACACGTTCAGCGGCATGCGGAAGCGAATGGCCTTCTCGCCCGAGGCCAGCGCGAGGAAGCGTTTCTCGCGCAGATCCTTGAGCAGCGCGGTGCGCGCGTCGGGGGTCGTGAGCGTGAACGCGACGAGCGAACCCAGCCCGCGCACGTTCGTGAAGCCGCCGCGGTCCTTGGCCAAGTTACGCAGCCCGGAGATGAAGCGATCACCTTGCTGCGCAACGCTCTCGACCAGCTTCTCCTCGACGATGATCTCGATGAAGCGCTGGCTGCGCACCATGTCGACGAGGCTTCCGCCCCACGTCGAGTTGATGCGGCTCGGCAGGTGGAAAACGTTGTCCTGGACCTCGTCGACGCGGGGACCGGCGTAGATCCCGCACACCTGCGTCTTCTTGCCGAACGCGACGACGTCGGGGCGCACGCCGTGGTGCTGCCACATCCAGGGCTTCCCGGATCCGAAAAAGCCTGTTTGGACCTCGTCCAAGACGAGAAGCGCTTCGTTCTCGTCCGCGTAGCGGCGGAGCTTCGCCAGGAATTCAGGACGGAAGTGGTTGTCGCCACCCTCGCCCTGCATCGGCTCGATGAGGATCGCGGCGATCCGATTCGGGTACTGACGGAAGGCGACCTCGATCTCCTGGCACGAGCGACGCTCCTCGGCCTCGATGTCGTTCGCGATCCGACCGTCGAGATCGAACTCGATCGCCGGGTTGTGCACCCGCGGCCAGCAGAACTTCGGGAACAGCGCTACCTTTTTCGGATCCGTGTTCGTCAGGCTCATCGTGTAGCCCGATCGTCCGTGGAACGCGGCCTTGAAATGCAGCACGGCGAGGCTCGCACCGTCGTCCGTCAGGTTCGCGAGCCCGATCTTCCGCGCCTTCCAATCGAACGCGACCTTGAGCGCGTTCTCGACGGCCAACGCGCCGCCCGCGACCCAGAAGTGGTACGGGAAACCGGCGGGCGTCACGTTCTTCGCGAAGGTCTCGACGAACTCCGCCATGTAGCTCGTGTAGAGATCCGAGTTCGAAGGATTGTTCAGCGCTGCGCGCGTCAGTCGCGCGAGGAAGCCTGAGTCTTCCAGCTTCGGGTGGCGATAGCCGAGCGGCCAACTCGCGAAGCACGTGAAGAAGTCGAGGTACTCGGTACCGTCCTTCTGATCGTGGAGGAACGAGCCGTGGCTCTTCTCGAGGTCGAGGACGAAAGGGAACCCGTCGGCCAACTGGTGGCGCTTCAGGGTCTCGTGAACAAGGCGTGCGTCGATCATGGGCGCTGCGCTCCGGGAGGCATGGGGAACGACCTTCATCGGCCGTTCCGCACCTCTCGATTGTGCCCGTCCGATGGGAGGTGGACCACCCCATGCGCGGCGTGGTCGCAGCGGACATGGAGCGCGCGCCAGAATCCGCGTTCTAGGGGTCCTAAACGGAGGCAACGCGGATATCGCCGTCCGACTACGCAGGAATTTCTCGGTCGAATCGCGCGGCCATGACCTGCGCGCTGCGCAAATCCCCCGCCCGAAGCAAGAGAAGGAGTCCGAGTGCGCGGTGGCTGCGCGCGATTCGCATGGTGGGCTCGACGTTCGTGAAGACGAGCGGGAAGAGCGATCGACGATCCGCGCGACCGGCGAGCAGTGCAGTTGCGCCTTCGTCGAGACCGAGACCGAGCGCGCTCTCCAGGGCCGACGCTTGTGTGGCTACCGCGAGCCCCAGCGGTCGCGACGCGTCGACCCAAGTCTCCAAGATCTCCAACACGACTTCGCTGACACGGGAAAACGCGCGCTCGTGCACGATCAAGCGACCGATCTGGCCCGAGCGTGAACCCGACAGTGCACGCGCACGGCCGATCGATGCGTCGAGGATGCGCACGACTTCGCGCTCGATGTCGTGCAGCACATCGATCACCGCCGTCGAACGCCGAGATCGCGCGACGACGACGTGCGCCACGCAGAGAGGATCCGCGTCGATGCGATCCTCGCCCGCGACGACCGTCGTCGCGAGCGCAGCGCGCCCCGCGGCACGCACGAGCGTGCGCCCGTCGTCGTGAAGGACTTGGAACACGCCCGGCGGCAGATCCTCGAACGCGGCGCGAAACACGTCACCAAGACCCGCGATGCGACCGTCGGGCGCGAAGACCACGGGACGACCCGCGGACAATGCGAACAGCACGGCGCGCGTCGGCGCGTGCCAACCACTGGCCCACGATGGGGCGAGCACGCACGGTCCTTCGCGCGCGCCGAGCGGACCGCGCGCCAGCATCGGCGAGGCCGAGAGTCCTTCCTGTGCCGCCGCATCGAGGCCGGCGAGGTGCACGTCGAGCTCGCCTTCTTCGAAACCGATTGCGCGCGACACGGTGAAGTCGGGATCGGGCGCGTCGAGCAGTGCATCGGCCGCGCGTGCGAGGAGGTCGCGGCGCGCACCCGTGCCGAAGTGTCGCCAAGCGGGCTCCACGCGCCGCGCCGCATCGAGAGCGCGCTCGAGATCGCCCTCGGTCGAGCGCGGCCAGCGACCGAGTCGCTCGCGCCCGTCGGCCGAGGTGAGCTCGAACCACGCTCCGCGCTGCGCTTCCTCCGCGCGGCCATCGACCCAGTTCGTGCCTCGAATCGTCAACGGATCAGCGGGCGCGACGGCGGGCCGCGCGGCCGTACCATACCGGGTCGCGCGCGCCGCCGCGCGACCGTAGTGCCGCCCCTGCTCCCCTTCGACCGTCCGAAGCGCCTCGTGCAATCGGGCGACTTCCAGCGCGCATTCCGAGGCGGGTCGCGGGCACGCGGCTCGATCCTGGTGGTCGTCGCTCATCGAAATGATCTCGCCGGCACACGCCTCGGCCTCTCGATCGGCAAATCGATCTGGAAATCGGCCGTGAAGCGCAATCGCGTGCGCCGGATCTTCCGCGAGTCGTTCCGCCTCGAATATCCATCGCTCCCGGTCGGGTTCGACTTGGTCCTGATCGCTGCGTCGCCGAAGCTCGTGCCCGAACTCGAGGCCACACGACGGGAGCTCGTGTCGCTGGCGAAGAAGGCCGCGCGACGATTCGACGAGAAGATTGCGCTCGAGCGCGCGGCTATCGAGCGAGCAGATCTCGAGCGCGCAGTCCTCGACGAGGCGAGCGCGCCGAAAGGGCCGGAGTGACCCGACTGCGCCGCGTCGCGACCGCGCCGCTGCGTTTCTACCGGCGCTTCCTGTCGCCGCTGAAACCGCCGATGTGCCGATTCAGCCCGACGTGCAGTCAATACGCGATCGAAGCACTCGAAGAGCACGGCATCCTGAAGGGAGCGGGCCTCGCGACATGGCGAATCCTGCGTTGCCAACCCTTCGCGCGCGGAGGCTACGATCCCGTTCCAGAGCGACCGGCCCGCGAGGCTGCCGCCCACGACCGCGACCCCGATCCCCGATGACACGCATCCGCCTCCCCTCGATCCTCCTCGTCCTCCTCGTCCTCCCGTTCGTCGCGTGCGCGCAACCGGCGCCGCATTCGAGCGGCGCCGGCGCACGCGGCAGTTCGCCCGACTCGACCTCCGAGCACGCGGGTCCCTTCGCCGGCCTCACGGCGTGCGATGAGCTCATTCGCGAGGGCGAAACGCACTTCGCGCGATTGTGGCGCGTCACGCGCGGCGTCGAGAACGCGGCCGAGGCCTATTGGAGCTTCGCGGGCGACCGCCTCGTATTCCAAGCGACTCCGAACGGCACGAAGTGCGATTCGATCTTCGCGACGGACGTGCGCGGCCTCGAGCCGACTCGTCTCACGAACGGGCGCGGCGTGACGACGTGCGCGTACTTCCTGCCGGACGATTCACGGGTGCTCTACGCCTCGACTCACGCGTGGCAGATGGATTGCCCGACGCCTCCGGATCGTTCGGCGGGGTACGTGTGGCAAGTGCATCCGGAGTACGACATCTACGTGCAGGACCTCGCGACGGGCCGCGAGACGGCGCTCACCGGCGAGTACGGCTACGACGCCGAGGCCACGGTCTCGCCGCGCGGCGACCGCATGGTGTTCACGAGCACGCGTTCGGGTGATCTCGAGCTGTGGACGTCGAAGCTCGACGGCAGCGACTTGCGTCAAGTCACGCACGAGCCGGGCTACGACGGGGGTGCCTTCTTCAGCCACGACGGCGAGTGGCTCGTGTACCGCTCGACGATGTTCACGGCCGGGAAAGAGGCCGAGGAGCGCACCGACTACGAGCGCCTGCTAGCGAAGTGGCAAGTGCGGCCCACGCGCATGGAGATCATGGTCTCGCGCGTCGACGGATCGGAGCGCCGTCGCGTCACGAACTTGGGCAAGGCGAACTGGGCGCCATTCTTCTTCGTCGGCGACCGTCGCATCATCTTCGCGACGAACCACCACGACGACAAGAAGGGCATGCCCAACTTCGACCTGTTCGCGATCGACGTCGACGGCGCGAACCTCGAGCGCATCACGTTCGAGAAGGACTTCGACGCGTTCCCGGTGTTCAGCCCGGACGGCAAGTGGCTCGCGTTCGCGAGCAACCGCGGTGCATCGAAGCCGGGGGAGACGAACTTGTTCGTGGCGGAGTGGCACTAACCCGCGCGTTCACGCGCGGGTCCACCAGAATTGGTTCTTCCAACCGCGCTACTGGGGTCCTCCTATTTGGGCTGCTCCCACCGCGCCCGCCCCTTTTCGAGGGCTAGGAACGAACCAAACGGGCTCGCACCACGAGGGCTCACACCACGAGACTCAGCAAGGCCCGCGGATCGACGCCCCCACGGCCATCCCATCCCCTCAGTGACCCGAACCCCGCCGTCGATCCCCGCGCAAGAATCCCTCGAGTACCGCATCCGTCCCCCACTCGCGGTCCATCCGCTCGTGGATCTCGAGCTTGCCGAGCCATTCGCCCATCGACGGGCCCTCGCCGCCATTGACGACGCCCGTGTAGACGCGCACTTGATCGACGAACCCCGACTTCAGGTAGTGCGTGAGCAATCGCGGCCCCGCTTCGACCATCACGCGACGCGCTCCCTGATCCCATAGCCACGACTGCACGTCGCGCAAGTTCACTCCGTCGTCCGTCGCGACGTGAAACGCGTGCACGTTCGCGCCCGCGGCCTCGAGCGCGCGATAGCGTTCGGGGGCTGCGCCACCCACGGAGAGGACATGCACCGGCCCACCGGCCTCGTTCGGGCCTGGATTGCGCAAGATCACGGCATCCGTTGGCGTGCGCAGCCGACTGTCGAGCACGACACGGCGCGGCGCCTTCGCCAGGTTGCCCGGCGGACGCACGGTGAAACGCGGATCATCCGCCAACACGGTGCCGATGCCAGTCACGATCGCGTCGACGCGGCTGCGCAGGATCTGAACTTCCTTCAACGACTCGGGTCCGCTGATCCATCGACCGCCGCCGACGCCTTGCGGCGGAACGAGCTGCCCCGTGCGCGTCTGCGCCCACTTCGCGATCGTCCACGGACGCGGGCGACGGATGCGTTCGTTGTCCGTCCACGCGAGGAAATGCGGCGCGACCTTCTTCAGCGGCGCGGCGCCTTCGAGCAGGACGACCTCGATCCCCGCGGCCTGCAGACGACGCAGTCCTTCGCCCTGATGACGCGCGTCCGGATCGAGTTCGCCGACGACGACGCACGCGATACCGCTCTCCAACACGCGGTCGATGCACGGAGGCGTCTTCCCCTGGCTCGTGCACGGCTCGAGCGTCAGCACGAGGACGTCCCAGCGCTCGCGCGGGATGCCGGTGCGCAGGGCTTCCTCGAACACGTTGACTTCGGCGTGCGCTTCGCCCCATACCTCGTGGAAGCCGCGCGCGATGATCTCGCCGTCGGACAAGATCGCGGCGCCCACGCAGGGATTCGGCGCGACATCGAAGCGGAAGGCCGCGCGCCCGAGATCGAGGAGCAGTGCGCTGAGCTTCGACTCGCTCAAGCTGTGTGCGATGCCGCGCGTCATCCGGTTGTCCTCCCTGCCGCTCCGCGGAACGGCCCCGATCCTGCCGATCGACGCAATCGCCCGCGCTCCTTAGAGAATAGCTCACGTCTCGTGCCTCGCAGCCCGACTGTCGCCTCGAAAACCGATCGGATGCTCTTCCTTTCGTCGCGCTGAGCCGTCACGATCCGGCGTTCGCAGGCCCGCCGCGACCCACCACCGAACACCGCTTCCGCACATGAACAAGGCTCCCATCCGTGTCGCCGTGACCGGCGCCGCCGGTCAGATCGGGTACGCACTCCTGCCCCGCATCGCCTCGGGCGAGATGCTCGGCAAGGACCAACCGGTCATCCTCCACCTAGTCGAAATTCCCGACGAGAAGGCCATGAAGGCCCTCGAGGGCGTAGCGATGGAGCTCGACGACTGCGCGTTCCCGCTCCTCGCCGGGATGGTGCTCACGAGCGATCTCCACAAGGGTTTCGACGGTGTGAACTGGGCGCTGCTCGTCGGCGCGCGACCGCGCGGTCCGGGCATGGAGCGCAACGACCTGATCAAGGTGAACGGCCCGATCTTCGTCGGTCAGGGCAAAGCCATCAACGCGCACGCGGCCAAGGACGTGCGCGTCGCGGTCGTCGGCAATCCGTGCAACACGAACGCACTGATCGCGATGCACGCTGCGAAGGACGTCCCGCGCGAACGCTTCACCGCGATGACGCGCCTCGACGAGAACCGCGCCGCGGCGCAGCTCGCGAAGAAGGCGGGCGTCGCCGTCACCGAGGTCACGAACGGCACGATCTGGGGCAATCACAGCGCCACGCAAGTGCCCGACTACGTGAACACGAAGATCGGTGGGAAGAGCGCGGGAGAAGTCGTCACCGATCAAGCTTGGCTGCAGGGCGACTTCTTCAAGACGGTTCAACAGCGCGGCGCGGCGATCATCGCGGCGCGCGGGCTGTCCTCGGCCGCGTCGGCGGCCGGTGCCTTGATCGACCACGTGCGCGACCTCTACGTCGCGACGCCGAAGGACGCGTGGCATTCGGTGTGCGTGAAGAGCGACGGCAGCTACGGCGTGCAGGAAGGGCTGATCAGTTCGTTCCCGGTGACGAGCGACGGTCGCGGTAACTGGAACATCGTCCAGGGCCTGACGCTCACGCCCTTCATGAAGGAGAAGATCGCGGCGACCGTGAAGGAGCTCCAGACGGAGCGCGAGGTCGTGGCGGAACTCTTGCGCTGATCGAGTGCCTGTTCAGAAATCGATGCTACGCCTCTCCGCAGCGAGTTGCGCCGCTTCGCAGGCTCTCTCGAGCCTGCGATCGTTTCACAGGCGCTGAGCCGCCCGCTTGTTGCCCTGGCGGGCTGCCCGCGCGGCCAGCGTCGGATACCCTTGGACGATCATGTCCACCCCTCTCGTCCGCTGGGCCATGGTCGGATTCTTCCTGATCGGTTGCTCGAACGACACGGGCACGGCCACGGGCGCGACCGCGTCGACGGCGCGGTGGTACGTCGACCTCGACGCACCGGTCGGCGGTGATGGCACCTCGTGGTCGCGAGCGTCGCGTGATCTCGCGACGGTGCTCGCGAAAGTGAGCCCGTCGGACGAAGTCTGGGTCGCATCGGGTACGCATCGCCCTGGACACGCTGGCGCGACGCGCGATTCAGCTTTCGTCCTCGTCGAGAGTCTGCGTTTGTACGGAGGCTTCGCGGGCGGCGAGAGCACGCTCGCCGCGCGGGATCCGGCGGCGCACCCGACGATCCTCGACGGGGACCTCGCGGGCGACGACGCGCCGAACTTCGAGAATCGCGCGGACAACGCTTATCACGTCGTCGTGGCGACCGACGCCCACCACGCCGTGATCGACGGGTTCACCATTCGCGGCGGATACGCCGACGGCCTGGGCTTGGGCCCGACGCCCGAGAGTCGCGATCAAGGTTCGGGCATCAACATCTATCACGGCCCGATCACGGTCCGGAACTGCACGCTGACCGAGAACTGGGCGTCGCACCACGGCACCGTGAACGATCACAGCACCGGCTCGATTTTCGAGTCGTGCGCCTTCGTCGCGAACACATCAGCGCAGTTCGGGGCGGGTTTGTACCTGCACCACGAAGCCGCCACGCTCGCGTTCGACTGTTCGTTCCGGGGCAACGAGGCGGGCACGGACGGAGCCGGTTGTTACGTCCGCGCGCATCAAGGCGCGCGCATCGAGCAGTGTCACTTCGAGGGCAACCAGGCCGAACGCGGCGGCGGAATCTATGCCGCGCCGGCGAGCGCGCCGGTCGTCGTCGACTGCACGTTCGTCGCGAACATGGGTCGCACCGGTGGCGGAGGCAGCTACAACGACGAGTCGTTCTCGGAGTTCCAGTCGTGCGAGTTCGTGAGCAACTCGGCCGGTCTCGGGATCGAGGGTGGATCCGCCGGGAGCGGCGGCAGCGGCGGCGGAGGCATCTGGACGAATGGCGGGGCCATGTGCGCGATGGACTGCGTCTTCCGCCGCAACCGCGCCTCGTTCGGCGGCGGTTTCTACGCGATCCACGACGCCGAGGCCTTGGTCACCGGGTGCTACTTCGAGAACAACCACGCCGAGGAAGCCGGCGGCATGTACACGCTGAACAGCCCGGTCGTGTTGCTCGACTCGACGTTCGTGCGCAACGTGGCCGAGAACGGCGCCTTCTCGGTCGGCGGCGGGATGAGCAACTATTTCAGCGACGGATACATCGAGGGCTGCTCGTTCCACGGGAATCGCGCCGAACTCGGCGGCGGCGGCCTCTACGCCGAGGGTGAGGACCCGATCGTGCGCAGGTGCCGGTTCGTCGGGAACACGACGGAGGGACTAGAAGCCTTCGGGGGTGCGTTCTTCTCGGGATACTTCACGCGCGGTCTCGTCGAGGACTGTTCGTTCGTGGGGAACGACGCGAAGTTCGGCGGTGGGACGTTCGACATCGCGTTCAGCGAGACGCGCTACGCGAATTGCACCTACTCCCGGAACACGGCCGCTTCCGGCTCGAACGGCTATGTGGGCAACTTGTCCACGCCGCGCCATGCCAATTGCATCCTCGAAGGCGGCACGTTGCAGCGCTTCGGCGGCCTCGATGCCGATTTCGAGTACGGACTCAGCGAAAGGCTCGCGTTCGGAGCCGGCAACGTCGCCGGGGTGCCGACCTTCGTGCGGCCGCCGAGCTCCGGTCCGGACGAGATCTGGGGCACGGACGACGACGACGGAGGCGACTTGCGGCTCTCCGCGGGATCTTTGGGCATCGACGCCGGATCGAACGCAGCACACACGCGCGGACTCGTGCTCGACCTCGGGCTCGACCCACGTTTCATCGACGATCCGGCTGTGTCGGATGTCGGAGTCGGAGAGGGCCCGATCGTCGACATGGGTGCGTTCGAGCGGCAACCCTAGTGGGGTGATTCCTGATGTCGCTGCGTCGGCGTCGATTCCGATCCGCGAGCGTGAGCACGGCCCTCGCGAGCCTCCTTCTCGTCACCGGCTGCGCTTCGAGCAGCGCGATCGCTCCGAGTCCTCCGGGCACCCTTCTGCTCGTCGCCGAGGACGCGACGTCGAGGCTGGCCGAGATCGAGCCCAACAGTGGACACGTGCGGCACCGCTACCCGGTCGCGGGTCCGGTCGTCTCGATCGTGCTCGCGTGGACGTTCCAGCGCGCACCGCCCGGGTTCGATCTCCACCTCGGACGCGCTTGAACCGACGCGGGTGAACTTGCAGGCGAGCGTCGTCAGCCCACGAGCGAACCGGTCAGCGCGAACGCACTCGCGCTCTCGATCCGCACGTCGGCGATGCGACCGATCAGCCTGGATCCGCCTTTCAGCGCGACGGTGAGTCCGTGCTCGGTGCGACCCAGCACGGTGTCCGCGCCGCGGTCCGACACGACGTCGACGAGCACGCGCCGCGTCGCCCCGACGTGAGCCGAATGACGTCGTAAACCCGCACGTTCCGCGGCGCGGAGCATCCGCTGGTTGCGCTCCTTCTTGACGTCCTCGGGGATGTCGTCTGCGAACCGATCGGCGGCGCTCGTGCCCGGCCGCGGGCTGTACTTGAAGACGTAGTTCACGGCCTGCGACTGCTCGTCGAGGAACGCTTCGCTCGCGTCGAAGTCCGCGTCGCTCTCACCCGGAAAGCCGACGATCCAGTCGCTGGAGATCTCGACGTCGGGCACGCGCGCGCGCAGGAGGTCCATGCGCTTCCGGTAGAGGTCGGTCGTGTACCCGCGCTTCATGGCGCGGAGCACCGCGTCGGAACCGGACTGCGCCGGGAGAGGCAGGAAGCGTTCGACCTTGTCGCAGTCGCGGATCGCTTCGGCCAGAGCCTCCGTCACGTAGCTCGGATGCGCCGTGATCATGCGGATGCGCGCCAAACCGTCGATCTCCTGCAGTTCGCGCAACAAGTCCGCGAGGCCCGGGCGACCTTGACGTCCGCTCCAGCGGCGCGCGCCCTCGATCGGCGCGGGAACGTCCTCGCCGTAGCTGTTCACGGTCTGCCCGAGCAGCGTGATCGCGCGCACGCCCTGGTCCACGTACTGACGCGCCTCGCGGACGAGGTGATCGATCCCGTAGCTGAGCACACGGCCGCGCACAGTCGGAACGATGCAGTACGTGCAGTTCAGATCGCACCCGCGCATGACGGTCAACCAAGCATGGTTGCCGCCGTCCCACGTTTCGCCGCTGCGATCGAGCGCGAGGTCGTCCTCCATGCCGAGCGCGACGACGCGCGCGCGGTGTCCCGTCGCGCGCGCGGCGAGCACGTCACCGACGAGTTCCGGAAGACTGCCGAACTGCCGCGTGCCAGCGACCAGATCGACGTGCCCGGCGCGCTGGAAGATTTCTTCCCCCACGCGCTGCGCCATGCAACCCATGACGCCCACGACGAGATCCGGACGTTGCTCCTTCACGCGCTTCAGTTCACCGAGCCACGAAAACGTGCGCTCTTCCGCGTGCTCGCGCACCGAGCACGTGTTGAAGAGCACGACGTCGGCGTCGTCCATCGACTCGGTCGTCGCGTAGCCCGCGCGGCGAAAGCGACCCTCGGCGAGCTGCGAGTCGTACTTGTTCATCTGGCACCCGAAGGTGACCACGTGAACGCGGCGCGGCGCGGCGCAGCCTTCGAGGAGAGGCGCCGACGCCTTGGACAAGATGCGGTTCGTGGACATGGGGCGCGTTCTCGCGAGCCGCACAGGATCGCTGAGCCGCGAAAAAAAGTCACGGTTCACCCGCGACCAACGCGGATCCCGAGCGTCACGCGAGAGGAGGACACACACCGATGACCGAGAATCCCTATCTGGAGGCCCTCTCCCGCGTGACCGCGGGACGTACGGCCTCGTTCGCCGAACTGGCCCGACTCGCCGGGCGCCCCGCGGCTGCGCGCGCGGCCGGACGTGCCGTCGCGGCCGTCCCGACCGCCGATCCGCGACCCTGGCACCGGATCGTGCGCAGCGATGGCGGGCTCGCGCCGGATCCCGCGCGTGCTCTGATCCAACTGCAGCGCTTGCGGAGTGAAGGCGCGCGAGCGCCGCTGGGTGCGGACGTCGATGCTTGGCTCAAACGGCGGCGCGCGCGCTGCGTCGGGTTGTGGACGAACCGGATGCTGTTCGACGTGGGCGATCCGCGCCTGCCACGCCTCGATGCGGCTCGGCTCGAAGCGATCCGGAACTCCGAAGAGGGCTTCGAGCGCGGCTTCTACATCGCGCCCGAGCCGCGCGGGTTCGCGACGCCCGTCGCAGCCGAGTCGTCGTCGCGCACCACGGCGCGTCCGATGCACGAGCGCGGTGCACGCCCGTCACCGAGGCCCGCGCCGCGCGCGAGGGCGCCGGGAAGTCCGGAACCGGCCGTGAAACTCGTGCGGAAGGTTCCGTCGCAGCACGCGCCGAAGCCCGGCTCGAAACGCCGGTCGGCGACGAAGTAGGCCGCTCCGCGTGACCGCGGGGCGCGTGCTCGCAACGGGCGCGAAGCCGCTCCGAGTCCATCGCAGGACAGGCGCACCTCGAACCTGACCTCGCCGTGGGACGCCTGCGCGCGCCGTATCGAACCCGCAGGAGGCACGCCCCTTGCGTTGGGGCGAGGACCTCGCTCCGGAGCCCCCACATGAACCTTCGCCTGCGTCTCGTCTCGACCTTCGCGTCGGCCCTTTTCGCTGCTTGTCATGGATCGGCCGAGATCGTCGTCACCGACTCGCACCCCATCTACTTCGAGTCCGAACCCAACGATGATGCTCTCGGCGCGGACCAGTTCGGGTTCCTGCACGCGGGTGAACACTTCGGGATCGCGGGCAACGTGCACGACGATCCGTTCGATCCGCAGGACGGTTTCGCGTTCGTCGCGGCCGGAGCGATCGTGGTCGACTTCGAGCTCGAAGCCGCATGCGATTGCGCCGACCTCGATCTGTGGCTCTACGACCCGGTGTTGGACGAGTTCGTCGGCGTGTTCGATTCCAAGAGCAGCACGGAGCGCGGCTCGTTCACGGTTTACGGTCAAGAGTTCCACATGATCGTCGTCTCCGCTCTGGGCGACACGGGCTACCGCCTCGATCTGAGCGCGAGCTCGTTCGAGACCGCGAGTTCCGCGGACTCGTCCGCAGTGTCGGCCGCCACCGACGGGCTCGCGATCGCGCGTGCACGGCTCGACGAACGCGCGCCGACGGCGACGCTCGAGCGCTACCGCGCCGCTCTGCGCAGTACCGGTGCGCCGCAGATCGTCGAGTTCTTCACCATCGATCCCGAGCTCGGAGTCGTCGGCCGGACGACCGTCGCGACCCCGAACTGAACGGAACGACCGGGCCGCGCGCTTCGGGGTAGTTTTCCCTGAGGTCATCCCGCCATGGAACGCCCCCGATTCTCGGGGCGGACGGCGCGCGCCCTCGCCCTGGCGGCCGTTTCCCTGGCCTTTTCCGCGTGCCTCGCGCGACCGCCGGCCGAGTTCGCGACCGCCCGCCTCGGCACCGTGCGCGCCGCGACGAGCGCGCGCGCGGAGCACGTTGCACGTGCGTTCGACGAACTCGCGCCACTCGTCCTGGCGCAAATCCCGGGGGCCCGGATCGAACCCCTCGAGATCTGGGTGCAAGAGACGCCCACGCTCTACGTCCTGCGCGCTTCGACTTACAGCGACACGGACGGCTTCTGGGCCGAGGGCGTGCGGCGCATCCACCTCCGCGATGGGGCCGATCACATCGAGCGCACGTTGGCGCACGAACTCGTCCACGCCAGCTTGGCTCCGGAGTGGGGCGCGCTCCCGGGCACGATCGAAGAAGGGCTGTGCGACGTCATCGCGGCGCGCGTCGTGCCCGACGCGGCGCGGCGACTGCGCTCAGGACGATTGGCCACTGCTGCCGCCGCGTTGGGAGGATTGCCCATCGAAGTGGACCTGTGGCTCGAAGTCGATGAGCCGAACGGAACCATCGTCGCGCGCGGAATCGAAGCGCGCCTGCGCATCGTCGGCGCAGGTGAAGCCCACGTGGATCCACTCGACGTGTTCGTGGTGCGCGCGGGGCTCTCCACGGCCCGTGCCGAACCCGAGGCCAGGCGAGCGTTCTACGGAATCGGGTTCCTCGTCGCGGAGCGCATCGAAGCGCGCATCGGTCTCGCCGGACTTCACGCGTTGTGTGTCGAGACGATCGCGAGCGGCGGACGAGAGATCGCGCCGGCCGCTCTGCTGCGGGCGGCTGAGCTCGGACCCGACGCGGATTCGTTCCGCGCGGCGATCCTGGAGTCGCTCAGCCCTTTGGACCTGCGCGAGATCCTGAGGTCGCACCCGTCGATGCTCGTCGAGCCGGTGGCCGAGTTACTACACGCGGAGATCGGCTCCGATCCGTGGCGCGACCTGTCGTCTGTCCGCGGTCGAATCCGAGTCGCCGGCTTCCCCGCGAGCGCGGTCCAGATCGAAGACGTCACGGCCCTTCGACCGCGCCTCCAAGGCCTGGTCGCCGCTCGGCGCGAGGCGCGATTTGCACTGGAGCTCGGGAAGAACCTCGTCGCGGGGGCGTCGGACTCCGCGCGATGAAGTGGAACACGATTCTCCTCGGTGTGGGCCTGATGGGCCTCGGTGTCGTCGGCGCGACCCAAGGTCTGCGCGCCAGCGAGCCCGAAGCGCAAACGTCCTACTGGGCCAGTGGTGCGCTGCGATCGCGCAGCGAGCTCCGCGACGGGATTCCCGAGGGACTTTCGCAGCGTTGGTACCGCGATGGAACGCGGGAAGCCGAGGGCGGGCTGACCGCAGGTCGGATGCAAGGCAAGTGGGAGTTCTGGCTCCCCGATGGAACGCCGGATGCCCAACGCACGGGTCTCTACCGTGCCGGTGCCCGAGCCGGTGAGGGTGAGGACGCCGCGCGAGGCGGCTGAGTGCGCGCTGCGACACCTCCGGGTGGCGCACGCGCGAAGAAACGGGTGGCGCACGCGCGAAGAAACGGGTGGCGCACACGCGAAGAAACGGGTGGCGCACGCCCGAAGAAACGGGTGGCGCACGCCCAAAGAAACGGCTTCGATCCGGTGGAGGGCCGGGACGGAGCCGTGCTTAGTCACGCTGACCCCGTCGGACACGCGGGGCGAAGCGTCGAGCCTCCGAGGGGATTCACGCGCTCGAGCCCGCACAGAACCGCGCAGTCGTGTAGGGGCCGCGCAGTCGTGGAGGGGCCGCGCAGCTCATGGTGGTGGAGCCGCCCAGCTCGTGGAGGGCTCGTCACTCCGTGATGGTCACGTCGGGACTGGACGGGCGCTCGAAGTGATAGACGCCGCGTTGACCGCTCGTTTCCTCGACGGCCAGACGTAAGCGCAGAATCTCGACGTCGGGGAAGCGTGTTCCCAGACGGCGAAGGAGTTCACGGCCGAACCACGAGGCCAAGTTCTCGGAACTCGTGTTGTTGATCGGCAGGACGATCACGTCTTCGCGCGGTGCGGCGTAGTACCGCTCGAGGTACCGAACCTCGAGGCAACCGTCCGCGCGTTCACCGTAGCGCAGCACAGCATGCTCGCCGGGGATCAACCAATGTTCGTCGAGTTCGTCGCACAGTTCGCGCACGACGGGCTTCACCATCTTGAAATCCAGGACGAGCCCATGCACCGAGAGCCGCGCCTCGATCTCCACGAAGACGCGGTAGTTGTGGCCGTGCAGGCGTTCCGCGCTGCCATCGGGGAAGATGAGGAAGTGCGCGGCCGAGAACTTGAAGTTCTCCTTCGCGAGATCGATCGACCAACGTTCCATGCGGCGGTCAGGATAGTCCGCCGGCTGCGAACGGATCAGTCAGACTTCCCATTCTTCGACTTGCCGTCGGTCGTGGTCGTGTTCGCGATCGAGCTCGAGGCTACCTTCACGAGCGGCGACTTACCCTCGGGCTCCCCCACGTAGGCATTCCCCCACGAATCCGAGAAGTAGACGTCGTAGTCCGGCAAGAACCCGGCGTCGACCAGCATCGTGAGCGACTTCTTCCAGTTCGCGAGGAGCGGTTCGTCCGCCATGTAGAGACCGTTGTAGAGCCCGATCGCCAGGTTGATCGTCTTCAGTTCCTCCAACGTCTCTTCGCGACGGATGGGTGTGAAGTCGACCTGGATCTTGACGTCGTCGTCCGTGTCGAAGGACGCGTCGGGGCCAGAGCTCGTGATGGTGAGCACGTCACCGGAGACTTTGACGCGATATCCGCGCGACCAAGCGTCCGTCGAGTACGGGGAGGTGGTCGCCAGCGGATCCTGCAGGGCGCCGGACACGTATGGCCCGGCCCACCCGGGCGCCGTCGACTTGCGCTCGAGGTCGAGAACTTCCTGCGGCGCCTGGTTCGTGTCGCGGAAGTACTCCTGCGCAGCGGCGCCTACCTGCACCAGCTCCTCTCGCGTCGCCTTGCGAGCTGCGGACGTGAGCGCCTTGGATGCGAGCGGGATCGCCGCTCCGGCGAGCATCGCCATGATGGCGAGGACGATCAGGATCTCGATGAGCGTGAAGCCGCGCTCGGACTTCGGAACAGAGTTCATGCTGCGCATCGACGGATCCTCGTGACCCGGAAACTACGGACCGGGGTGAATGGATCGACCACCGAGTGCACAGGGCTTGAGCTGTCGTACAGGTCCAACTTCGACGGCAGCGACGCGGGCGACCGAGAGGCCTTGGGATCGCAGCGCGAGCGGGATCTCGCGCGAGCGCGAGCGGCACAGGGCGACGACGCGCCGTCGCGACATCGACGCGTGCGGGGCCGACAAGGGCCGCGGAACCCAGCGTGGCTGTTCCGTTTCCGCCTGGGTGCAACGACTCGGCGGGGTCCCTCTCGAGGGCGAATACATCGGCCCCGGGGAAGGGCCGCGCAGCGGATGGTCTCATCGAGGACCAGCGCCAAAGCGTGGGGACGCCGCGCACCGGTACGCCTTTCGACGCGGTTCCGTAGGCCCTTGAGTCCTCAGTCAAGCGTCCAGCGAGTTCGGGTCGATACCGCCTGTCCCCAGGGGTCCCCTGATGCGTCGAGCTGGGAAGTTCCCGTTTCGAACCCGCCCGCCCGGATGGCTGCGACCCCACGACTCCAACGGAACCTCACATGATCCTCCGGTCCACCAAGGGTTTCACCCTCATCGAGCTGATCGTCGTCATCTCGATCCTCGCGATCCTCGCAGGAGCGCTGATCCCGCGCGTCACGAATCACATGGCCGAGACGCGCGATGCGCGTCGACTCTCGGACATCAAGGGAGTCCAGTCGGCCGTCGAGCAGTTCTACATCGACAACCAGCGCTACCCGGCCTCGAAGGCCAACGCGAGCTACGGCGGCTGGGATGTCAGCAACGACGGCGACTTCATCCCGGAACTCGTCCAGGACGGCTACCTGCCCGAGCCGGCGCGCGACCCGAAAAACGATACGACGTACTTCTACTCGTACTACCTGTACGACAAGGGCACGTCGAGCTGCGTGGGTGACGGCAAGTTCTACGTGGTCGGTGTCAAGGCGTTCGAAACGTCGGCCTTCGCCGCCAAGAACAAGGGGTACTTCAAGTGCGCCGACCGCGACTGGTCGTCGGAGCTCGCCTTCGTCTCCGGGGGCGGCGCAGCGCTCGGCGACACCAGGCCGAAGCAGAAGTGACCGGACCCGCGCCTTCTCGACACGATCGAACGACGCCCCGACGGTTCCCACCGCCGGGGCGTTCTGCTTTTTTAGGGGCCGCGGCCGTTAGCATCCGCCAGACCATGCAGAGCGCGACTCGCACCGTGAAGTTCGCCGGGACCGGCCTCGACTTCGAGGTCCTCGCCGGGGACACGATCATCGGCCCGACGATCGAGCGCGGGGCCTGGGAGGAGCACGAGACGCGGCTATTCCGCGCGCACCTCGTCCCCGGAAGACGCGTCGTCGATCTCGGGGCGAACGTGGGCTGGTTCACGGTGATCGCGATCCTCGCCGGCTGCGAAGTGCACGCTTTCGAGCCCGTTCCCTGGATCGCCGACGTGCTGGAGCGCAACGCTCGCGCCGCGGAACGCGTCGGCAGCGGCCGCGCATTCGTGCATCGCGCGGCGGCGGGATCACAGCGCGGTACGGCGCGGATCGCCCTCGCGAACGGCAACTTCGGCGACAACCGTCTGCTCGACGTCGCGGGCGCGCGTCCGGACGACATGGGGCCAGGACGCGAGATCGAAATCGCCGTCGAGCGCGTCGACGACCACGTCACGGGCGCAGTGCATTTCCTGAAAGTCGACACGCAAGGATCCGAATGGCACGCGCTCCAAGGCGCGCGCGCACTTCTCGATGCCAGTCCGCGGCTCGCACTACTCCTCGAGTTCTGGCCCTATGCCCTGCGCGGCGCCACACCGGAGGAACTCGTCGCATTCCTCACGCAGCACGGATTCCGGCTGGGCAAGGCGACGGCGGCTCCTTACCCCATGTCGAGTGAGCGCATCCTCCGCCAGGCTCGCGCGCGTGATCCGGTGAAGGGCGGCCTCGATCTCTACGGGACGCGCGCACTCCCGTTCCACGTCGGCGGTCCCGTCGATTACGCGCGTGCGCTGTGGCGTTCGTTGCGCGAGGATTGAGCACACTCCATGACCCTCGTCGACTTCCACACGCACTTCTTCTCGAGCGTCTACTTCCGATCACTCGCCGCACTTTCGCCACACGAGGGCGACGTGGATGCGCGCCTCGCGGCCGTGTCCGCGGCTGCCGGTTTCGAGCTGCCCTCGGAGTCCGTAGCGGAGCACGCGCAGCGCTGGATTCGCGAGATGGATCGCCATGGCGTGGACCATCTGTGCACGTTCGCGAGCACGCCGGAGGAGATCCCGACCGTGTGCGAGGCCGCCGCGCTCTCGAAGGGTCGGTTCTCGGCCTTCGCCATCGTGAACCCACGCATCGAGGGTGCGGCGACGCGGCTCGGCGCTCTGCTGGCCGACGGGCGCGTGCGCGGCGCCCTCGTCTTCCCGGCGCTGCACCACTGGCGTTGGGACGGACCCGAAGCCAAGGCGTTGCTCGAGGTCATGGATGTTCACGGCGCGATCCTCTACGCGCACTGTGGACTCCTCGTCGTGCGCGTGCGCGACCTCTTGGGCCTCCCGCGCGTGGCGGATCCGAGCTTCGCGAACCCGCTGTCGCTCGTGGCAGCGGCGAACGCTCACCGTCGCGTGCGCTTCGTGATCCCCCATTTCGGGGCCGGATTCCTGCACGAAACGCTGATGCTCGGTGCTCAGTGCGAGAATGTGTTCGTGGACTCGTCGTCCTCGAACTCCTGGACTTCGGTCCTCTGTCCAAAGCCTTCCCTGGCCGAGGTCTTCGCACGATCGCTCGAGGTGTTCGGCCGCGAACGGATCTTGTTCGGCACGGACTCGAATACGTTCCCCGCTGGGTGGCGCAAGGATCGTCATGACGAGCAGCGGCGGGCGTTGGTCGCAGCGGGCGCCGACGACGCGACGGTCGAGTTCGTGTTCGGTGGCAACGCTCGTCGACTGCTCGGCCTCGAACGAGTCGGCTGATCGCGTTCGAGGTGGTCGACGCGAGCTGCGGTCGGTGCGAGCGTCAGCTCGACGTCGGCAGCCCGTCGAGCGCGCGCACGAAATCGTCTTCGAGGTCCCGGATGTCTTCGAGCCCGACCGAAATGCGCACGAATCCCGGCGGAATACCTGCCGCGAGTCGCTCGGCGGCGCTCATCTTCGCGTGGCTGGTGTTGAAAGGCAGGCTGACGAGCGTCTCGACGCCGCCCAAACTCGACGCTTCCAGAGCGAGGGTCAATCCGCGGACCGCGCGCAGCGCCGCCTGATCACCACCGCGCACGACGAGGGAGAGCATTCCGCCGAATCCGTGCAACGTGCGGGACGCGCGCTCGTGTGCCGGATGCGAAGCGAGGCCGGGGTGTAGGACGCGCTCGACATTTCGGTGCTGCTCGAGGCGCCGCGCGAGTGCGAGCGCATTCGACAGATGCCGTTCCATTCGCAAGGGCAACGTCTTGAGGCCACGGTCGAGCAGGAATGCCGCGTGCGGATCCATGCAACCGCCGGCGAGCTGCATCCAGCGGTAGACGCGCGCCATGTCCGCGGCACGCCCGCTCACACATCCGCCGATCAAGTCGGAGTGACCGCCGAGGTACTTCGTCGCCGAGTGGATCGAGATGTCGGCCCCCAGTTCCAACGGACGCTGGAGCAGCGGCGTCGCGAACGTGGCGTCGACGAGGACCTTGGCGCCGACCGCGCGCGCATCCGTCGCGATGGCCGCGAGATCGGGCACGTCGAGCGACGGGTTCGTGATCGTCTCCAAGTAGACGACGTCCGCGCCCGAGGCCAGCGCCCGACGACGAGCCGCCGTGTCGTTCAAGTCGACGAAGTCGGTGTGAATGCCGAGCGGAGGCAGCAGATTCGCGAGCAGATCCCACGTCGTGCCGTAGATCTCGCGGTGGGCCACGATGCGCGAACCGCTCTTCGTGACGGACAGGATGGAGGCGTGGACGGCGGCCATGCCCGAGGCGAAGACCAAGCACCGATCGGCACCTTCGAGCGCGGCGATGCGCGTCTGCACGACGTCGAGCGTCGGATTGCGGATGCGCGTGTAGATCCAAGCATCGGCGGAACGTCCACTCGTCATCGCCGCATACGCTTCGTCGTCGAGCAGGAACGTCGTGCTGTTCACGATCGGGGCCACGACGGCGCGCTGCTCGGCGCTCGCTCGGTAGCCGGCGTGGATGCAGAGGGTGGCGGGGCGCAGTCCGGGGGGATTCGGTTCCAAGGGCCCGGATCCTAGCCGCGTCGAGGACGGCCCCGAAAGTCAGACTTCTTGCTTCGGGCCGCTCGACTCGCGTCCCTACACTCGACGACCCATGGCGATCGCACCGGCACTCGACCCGTCCCAATTCGACCTGACGCGCACGGTCGCGGGGCACTCCGAGATCTACTCGATCCTGAAGCAAAGCGGTCGATTCGCGCTCCTCGATGGGATCGCGTACTACGGCGCCGACGACTCCACGAGCGTCGGCTGGAAGGACATCCGCGCCGACGATTGGTGGGCGGCGGACCACATCCCGGGGCGTCCGCTTTTCCCGGGAATCCTGATGACCGAGGCGGCGGCCCAGCTCGCGAGCTGGGACTACGTGCAGCGCACGCAGGACCGCACGAGCTTCCTCGGCTTCGCTGGACTCAACGACACGCGCTTTCGCGGCATCGTCGAGCCGGGTGTGCGGATGCACTGGATCGCGCGCGTGAAACGGATCCGAACGCGCATGTTCGTCTACCAGGTGGAGGGATTCGTGGGCACCGCCCGGATGTACGAGACCGAAGTCGTCGGCACGATCCTCTGATCGCGTCCACGAGTCTTGGTCCCGCTAGGAGACCAAGAGGACGTCCCGCAAGAGCACGTCCCCTACGGACCGAAGTACGCCTCGAGCCCGTTCGAGAGCGACCACCCGCCCGCTTGGTTTTGATCCACGAGTAGAGCCTGCAGAAAGCGTGAGGTGCCAACGAGGAACGGATCGTTCGGGATCACGAACCGCACAGTTCCGGTTCCATCCGAGGCGACGCGCAACCGCTGCATCTTCGTGATCGGGTCGGTGAGCAACGTGCCACCGCCGAACGGTGCGGAACCGCCGAAATCCGAGTACAGGATCCACCCTGTGCGCTCGCCCACGTCCGGCGCGCTGACGAGGAGGGTGTGCGTCGTCCCGATCGACGGCGGAGTCGTCGCCGACAGATCGAGCACGTTCGCGCCGCCCTGATTCTGTCCGTAGGGGATCCACTGCGCGACCGGGACAGCGGTCGGCAAGCGGTAGTCCCAGATGCCGCGCGCGTACGTGCCGAAGCGCATGACGTCTCGATCGGGGACGCATTCGACCGACCAGAACAGGGTGATCGGCGTCGTGGACTCGAGGATGTTCACCCACGAGCCACTCGTGCGCACGAAGCGCCAAGCCCCCGTCTCCGTCGCGGCGTAGATGTCGCCCGTGCCGTCCTCGGCGTACGCCAGGTCGTAGACGAGCGTGCTCGGCAAACCGGTCGTGAGCGCGGTCCAAGTCGTCCCGCCGTTCGTGGTGCGTCGCACGCCGGCCGTGCTGTAGCCCGAACCGCCGACCACGGCCTCCAGCGGGTTCGTCGGATGCACCGCGATCGAGTTCCCGTAGAAGTAATGCGGGCTCGGACCGGAACTCGCCGACTCGACCCAGTTCACGCCGTGGTTCGTGGAGACGAAGAGTCGTCCCGCGTTGTTCGCGGCGTACATCCGCTGCGCGTCGGTCGGCGCGAACGCCACCGCCGTGAGGTACGTCGCACCGCCCGTCAGGAAGTTGAACGTGCTGTGCTGGCTCGGAGTCCAATTGTTCGCCGAGCGGTTGTAGCGATAGAGCTTCTCGGCGCAGAAGAAGAACGTGTTCGCGTCGAGCGGGTCCGCCGTGACCATCGGCAGCCAACCGTTCACTGCGCCGCTCGGGAAGTCCGCGTCACGCAACACCGGCGCCGACTCGCCCTCCGCGATCAACACGAAGCCCGGGTACGTCGAGTAGACGAGGTTGTGCGTGCCGTTCGACGAGGTCAAGTGACCGTAATCGCCGCTGATCAACTGTGAGAAAGCCGTCGAAGGACCACTGCCCGAAGGTGCTTGGTAGACACCACGTTGATAGCCCTGGTCCTGCGAGCCCGCTTGGATCCGATCGGCGTTCGCGCGCGACGTGTGCGTCGAGTAGTACTGGCTCGTCCCGATGCCGGTGAGCGTCAAGTTGGTCACGGTGACGCCGCCGTTCGAGCTCTCGAAGAGCCCGCCGTCCGTCCCGAAGTACCAGCGCTCACCGCCGCTCGGATCCGGCCAGCAGAAGATGCCGGGCAGGTCCGCGTGCAGTTTTCCGGCGGGATTCGCGTAGTAGTCGCCCCAAGCGTTCACCTTGGTGAACGACACGCCGGCGTTCGACGAGCGCCACGCTTCGAGTCCGCCGTGCATCACCTTCGACGCGTCGATCGTGGATGCGCACAGCGTTCCGTCCCACTCGTCGGCCAAGTTCGCCGTGAAGACGAACGTTTGGCCGGCATCGTCGGACCGGTGCAGTCGCCAAGTGTTCGAGACCTGCACGGCGGCGTACAAGGTCGGCGCTCCGGCCTCGGAACCGGCGAGGATTCCGCGCGTCGCTGCGGCGTCGACGGTACCGCGCGCCGCGAAACTCGTCGCGCCGTTGGTGGACGCGAAGAGCACGCCCTTCTGCAGGACGTAGGCGTGCGAAGCCTGGAACGGTGCCTTGCGCGGGACCCACATCCACCCCGGAAAGTTCTGCGTGCCCGTCCAGCGGTTCGTGAACGTGCGCCCGCGATCCACCGACGCGAAGACGCCGGGCTTCGTGCCGCCTGAGTTGAACTGACCGTAGACGAGGATCGTGCGCGCGGCATCCGCGAGCACGCCGACACCGCGGCACGAGGACAAGGCAGGCAAGCCCGCCGGCGATTCCCACGTCGCGCCGTCGTCGCGCGACACGCGTACACGTCCGCCGTCCGTCGCTTGGAGTACGACGTCCGGTCCGCCCACGATGTCCGAGGGCACGACGACGAGATGGTGCGCGCCGCCGTTCAAGTTGTCGGAACGCGGCGACCAACCCGTGCCGTTCGCGTTCCCGCGCCACGCGCCACCGAGGTCCGCCCCGATCCACAACGGCGATGCTGACGTGCCGCCGTCCACGCGCGCGACGACATGGATGCGACCGCATTGATTCTTGCTGCCGACTTCGGTCCACGCGCTCGAGACCAAGGACTCTTGTCCCACGAGCAATCCCCGTCGACGCTCTTCGCGGCGCACGTTGTCGGCCTCGATCGCACGCCAATCGACGCCTTCCGCGGCTCGGTGCATCTCCTCGATCCAGCGCGCACGACCATCTTTGTCGCGCTCGACGCGTTCGATCGCGCCGCCGGTCGGCAGCGGATGGTGGAGCGCGGCGAGCGACTCGAAAGCGTGCGCCTCGTCGAGCGGCTTGCGCGCCGAGAGCTTCTTCGGGGCCTCGGATGCGGGAGGCGATTCCGGCAGAGGAGTGACCGCACAGGCTCCCACGAACAGACACGGGAGGCCGAGTACGAATACGAATCGACGGAAGCGTTGGATCATGGCGCGGAGGGGCTCCGCATGGAGCTTACCCGAGCCCCCTCAATCCTGGAGATTCGCTCCGAACGTCGCCGGTCGCGGCGGTTCGACCGGTTTCTCGCCCTCGTCGTCGAGGATCGCAAGGACGTCGAGTTCGCGGCACACGCACGGAACCCCGAGGAGGCCCGAGAGCGAGGGACGCGTCGCTCCACCTTCGCCGTGGATGGCTTCCTTCACGTACGTGCCGTGCTCGGTGCGCAGTCGCACGCGCAGTTCGCTGCCGTCGCCGAGCAGCTCGAGTTCGACGAACTCGATCCAACGCTCGCGCTCCTTGTCCGCGCGTCGATGCGCGACGCGCGCGGGCGTCTGCTGGATGACTTGGAGCCGACGTCCGAGAAACGCCGCGAAACTCGCGGGATCGACCGGCCCACCCAGCGCGACGACCGCCTCGTACTCCTTCGCGTGCGGAACTTCCTTGAGCACGCGAATCCGAGACTTCTCGGCCCAGTGCAGTCCGCGGATCTCGAGTCGCCCGACGTTACGGCGATTGATTTCGGCCTCCAGCGCCGCGAGATCGACGTCGAGCACCTTCGGGTTCTCGATCTCGACGACGAACGGGCGTCCATCGCCGAGCATGCGCACGTCGACGTCTTCGCGTCCTGATCCGTGGAAGGTATTGCGACGCGTCTGGAAGGCGGCGCCGAGCACCCAGCCGACGAGTTCTTGCACCGAGTCGCGCGTGAGCTTCCCGAAGCCCTCGCAGCGCGCACAGTCCCGTCGGCGTCGAATGTGACCGCGGCACTCGGGACAGAAGAAGACGGTCTGTGGCAGATCGCGCGACAGCTTGCGGTAGCGCCCCTCGACGAAGAGCTTCACGCGGGGCCGATCCGGCTCGCCGCGTCCCCCGCCGCGTCCCCCGCCGTCCCGCGGGGATCCGTGGCGTTCCGCGCCTGACTCTTCTTGCGTCGTTTCGCCGCTTTCCATGGACCCGTCCGCTCCGTTCGGGGCGGAAGAGAGTAGCGATCTCGGACGAGATCGAGAACGAGCGCGTGAGCGTGGGGTCCGCGCTCCCTAGAATCCGCGCCTCGGAACCCGCCGCCCATGCACCCGATCCTGTTCGAGATCCCCGGCCTCGGTTTCCCCGTGCGCTCCTTCGGGCTCATGGTGGCCCTAGGCTTCCTGCTCGGCTCCTTCGTCGTCGGCAAGTTGGCCGAGCGCTGGTCCGACGACCCGAAGCAGGACCCGGCGCGCTTCTCCAGCGTCATGCTCTGGGTCGTGGTCGGCGTGATCGCCGGCGCGCGGCTCATGTACGTGATCGTCGAAGTCCTGCGCGGATCGCGCACGGGTCAGGGCTTCCGAGACGATCCGCTGTCCGTCCTCTACGTGTGGCAAGGCGGCCTCGTGATGTACGGCGGCATGATCGGCGCAATGGCGCTCGGTGCGTGGGCCGCGAAGCGACACGGACTCCACCCCTGGCGCGCGCTCGACCTCGGACTCGTCGGCGGATTCTGCGGGCAAGCCATCGGGCGCGTCGGCTGCCTCCTCGTCGGCGACGACTACGGACGGGTGGTCCCCGAGCACCTCGCGTGGTTGCCCTTTCCGATCACGTTGCGCGTGCCCACGGAATTGCCGCACGACAGCTTGTTCGGCCTCGAGAACGCCGGGCGACTCCTGTATGCGACACAGCCGTTGATGTCGATCAAGGCACTCGTGGTCGCGTTCATCGGCTGGCAGGTCCTGAAGCACCGACGCTACGGCGGTCAAGCGGCCCTGTGGATGATCACGAGCTACGGGATCCTGCGTTTCGGCGTCGAACTCCTGCGCGGCGACTCGGTGCGCGGCGTATGGTTCGGCGGCGCGATTTCGACGTCGCAGATCGTCTCGATCGTGATGGTCGTCGTCGCTGGCATCTTGCTCGTCCGTTTCCGCGCTCGACGCGACATGCCCGCAATCCGCGCGACATGACGCCCCGCCGACGAACCGTGGACCTTGGCGCGAGCCTTTTCGCTGCACCGAGTGACGCGGCACCGTTCGAGGAACGACTGGGTGTCATCGCTGGATTGGACGAGGCCGGATTCGGGCCGCTCCTCGGCCCGCTCACGATCGGTTGTGTCGCGCTGCGCACCGCGGACGCGGGCCTGGATCCGTGGGTGCGCCTCGCGCCGATCGTCGGTCGCGCGGACGAGCGCGACGCGACGCGACTCGCGGTCGGTGATTCCAAAGCCGTTTTCGAGCGCAACGCGCGCGGGCGAGCGCGGCTCGAACGCACAGTGCTCGCCTTCCACTCCGTGCTGCACGGAGTCCCGGAGGACGCGCGCGCGTTCCTCGACGCGACGCCGCCTCCTTGCGGTTGCGACGAGATCCGCGCGGAGTTCTGGCGTGCCGCGCTGCCGACAAGGCTGGAAGGACTCGAGGACGGCACGACAGCTCGAACCGCGGCCGCGCTGCGCGGTGCGCTCGACGCTGCCGGCCTCGAACTCGTCGTGTGCGGAGTCCGCGCCGTGCCTTCGTCGCACCTGAATGCGTCGTTCGCGCGAACGGAGAGCAAAGGCACGACGCACTGGGAACAGTGCGCCCCATTCCTCGCGCGGCTGTGGAACGAGTTCGGGTGCGAGGGCGTCGATCTCGTCGTCGACCGACACGGTGGACGGATGCGCTACGCAGCGTTGCTCGCGACGACGTTCGCCGGTTCGAACGTGAGCGTGCTCTCGGAAGTACCGGAGCGATCCGTCTACTGGATCCACGGTCCGGGCGGGCGCCGCGTGCGCGCGACCTTCGCGGAGAAGGCCGACACTCTCTCGTTCCCGGTCGCGCTCGCTTCCTGCTGTGCAAAGTACGCGCGGGAACTCGCGATGACGGCCTTCAACGCGCACTTCATCGAGCTGCAGCCGGCGCTCGCCCCCACAGCCGGATACGTGACCGACGCGCGGCGTTGGCTCGCGGAAGCCGGTCCGGCGCTCTCCCGCGCGGGCTTGGCGCCCGTGGACCTCATTCGAACGCGCTGAAGAGCGGCGCGCCCTCGAAACGGCTGGTATCGTTCGCCGATTCACCTCCGGAGTTCCAAGCTTTGAAGATCGCCATCCTCGGCGCCGGCGTAACCGGCCTCTCCCTGGCCCGATTCCTCGTCGAGGGCGGGTTCGACGCGGACTCGATCCACCTCTTCGAGGAGAGCGCGGCTCCCGGCGGACTGTGCGCCTCGAAGACGGTCGACGGTTTCACCTACGACGTGACCGGCGGCCACATCCTGTACAGCAAGGACAAGCTGGCGATGTCCTGGATGCAGGACGCGTGCGGTGGACCCGACGCGTTCGTGCGGAAGGATCGGCACACGCGCATTCGATTCGGCCAGCGCTGGGTGAACTATCCGTTCGAGAACGGACTCGGCGACTTGCCGCCCGAGGCCAACTTCGAGTGCTTGCGCGGTTATGTCGCGGCCTGGCACCAACGGCAGACCACGAAGAGTTCCGCGCCCAAGGAGTTCGGCGCCTGGGTCCGCTGGCGCTTCGGCGATGGGATCGCTCAGCACTTCATGGACCCCTACAACACCAAGGTCTGGAAGCGCGATCTCGACTTCCTGACCTCGGATTGGGTGGCAGGTCGCGTGCCGGACGCACCGGTCGACGACGTCATGCGCTCGTCGGTGGGCATCCGCACCGAGGGCTACACGCACCAGTCGATGTTCTTCTATCCGAAGGACGGTGGCTTCCAGGCGATCACGGACGGCATCGCGAAGCCGCTGACGTCACGCATCCGACTGTCGACGCCCGTGCGCGAGATCCAGAAGAAGGGTGAGAGTTGGCGCGTGAACGGCGAGGATTTCGACCTCGTCGTGAACACGTTGAGCTTGACGTTCTTGCCCGGACTGCTGCCCGCGATGCCGGCCGAAGTCGAGGCCGCGTGTCGTGCGCTCGAGTACAACGGCATCGTGTGCGTGCTGCTCGCGCTCGATCGCGCAGCGCACCCCGACCTCTCGTGGATCTACCTGCCCCACGATTCGCAGGGACCGACGAACCGTGTGACGTACATGTCGAACTACGCGCCGAGCTTGGCGCCGAAAGGCCGGTCGTCCCTCCTGTGCGAAGTCACGACGCGCGGTGGCGAGCCTTTCCCGGGCGCAGAGCTCGAACGCGACATCGTCGACGGACTGGCTCGATCCGGGCTCATCCGCCGCGACGAGGTGCTCTTCCACGATCGCACCACGACGAAGCAGGCGTACGTCGTCTTCGATCACGGTTACGCGGCGCGCAGACAAGCGATCTTCGCGTGGCTCGATGGCATCGGGCTGATGACACTCGGACGATTCGGCCGATTCGAATACGACAACTCGGACCAGTGCGTCATCAAGGCTCGAGAGTTGGCGGGCCGGCTCCTCGAGCGTGCGGGCAAGGGCCGATAGCCCTTTCTTCATTTGGGCGGGCCGGGCCATACCTGTCATTTCCAGCCGGGCCCGGAGAGTGTGTGGAGAAATCGAGGCTACACGCCCTCGGACTCCATCTGCGCCGCTCCGAGGCGCTGAGCGTGCGGATTCCTCGAACGCTCCGAGTCAGCGAATTCCCCCGGAATTCCGCCGTGGACTCCGCAACGGGGTAGGGTTCGGTGAGAAGAGTTCTTGCCGCGTTTTCGGGCACTTTCTGCTCGGAAGGCGTGGCCCCCCATCACCTCCGGATCACGAGCGAGCACGATCGACCGCCGAGGTCGACCGCGTGCGCGTTGGGATTCCGGCACGCCGTGTGCGGGAACAGACTCCATGGAAACGAATCAACGCCGACTGGCACTCGCCTTCGCCTTGTCGACCTTCGCCGCATGCGGTGGAGGATCGGGCGGAGGTTCTTCGACCGAGGCGCCGTCGAACCTCGACTACGCGGACGGTTTCGTACTCGAACTCTCGGGTGTGGACTTCGCGCCCCGCGCACCCACATTCGATGGAGCCGTCGAGTCTTTCGAGGTCGAGCCCACGCTCCCTGTCGGACTGACGCTCGACACGCTCACAGGTGTGCTCGATGGTTTCCCGAGTGCTCCGGCTCCGCGTCGCTCGTACACGATCACGGCTCGTAACGCCGGTGGATTCGTCGCGACGGAGATGATCATCGAGATCGCCGGACCGCAGCGATTCGTCCTCGTCAGCAGTGCCACCGATGGAAGCATCGCGACGATGCCCGTGGATGCGCTCGGTAACCATCTCATGCGCGGGCCGTTGGCTTTCCCGACCCTCGGTAACGCCGGATCGGAAGGCGCAGTCGCTCACCCGAACGGTCGCTTCGTCTATGTGACGTACTCCGATTCCAACACGCTCGGCACTTGGCGCTTCGACGAAGCAACGGGCCGTGCCGAGTCGATCGGCTCGAGTCCTCTCGACGCCGGTTCTCACGCAGCGGCGATCGCGCCGAGCGGCGATTGGCTGCTCGTCACGTGCCGTCTGGCCGATGTGGTGCGTGTGTATGCGCTCGATCCGCTGACCGGCGCCGCCACGCTTTCGCACGTGACACCGCTCGGCAAGGAACCGTCCGATCTCGCCTTCTCTCCCGACGGGGAACGCGTCTACGTCACTCACGCGGGCGTCGAGTCGAACGGCCTCGGCAGCTCGCTCGCGTGCTACTCATTCCTAGCGGGATCCGGCTCGGTCCAGCTGGTCGGCGCCCCGCTGGCCCTCAATGGAGGTCGGCCGGTGGCGCTCGCGGTGGACCCGCGGGGTTCGCACGTCTACCTGACTTTGAGCATGTTCGACGCGGTTCTTGCCGTACGAGTCGGCGCTTCAGGCCTGTTGTCGCCGATTGCTCCCCTCCACCCTGCTGGCGACGATCCCGTCGACATCGAAGTCGATGCGCGCGGCCGTTTCGTCTACGTCGCTGCGGCCACGGACGACGCGATTCGCGCCTTCGAGCTCGATCCGGTCACCAACGCGCTTCGTGAGAACGGCTCGTTCGAGGCCGGCGAGTCCCCGCGCAACCTGCGGCGCGATGCATTGGGCGGGCGCCTCTTCGCCGTCGCCCAAGGCTCGGCGGAACTCTTGACGTACACGATCACCGCCTCTGGAACGCTCGAGCAAGAGAGTTCCATGGCGCTGCGTCCCGGCGCGTCGCACTTGGCATTCGTGACGGGCGCGAGGCCTCTCGCGTTCGCGCCGCGCTTCGTCCATGCCGCGAACGAGGGGTCCGACGACGTGCACGCGTTCCGAGTGGACGTGGTCACGGGTGCGCTGACATTCACGGGTCAGGCCTTCACCGACGACGCGCCGACGAGCCTCGCGATGGATGCGCAGTCCCGCTTCGCACTCGTCGTCGCCACGGGGGCGCGCACGGTGCAGAGGTTCACGGTTTCCGCGGTCGACGGAACGCTCCTGGCCGCGGGCCCGAGCCTGCTCCTGCCGGGAACGCCCGTTCACGTGACGATCGAACCGTCGGGCCGATTCGCCTACGTCGCCACGCGCGACGTCTCGGCAGTGGGCGATGGACGGATCTTGACGCTCGCTCTCGCCGCCGGACCCGATGAGTTGACACTCGTCGATCAGCGCAGCGCCGGAGCCTCGTCGTGCCACGTAGCCGTCGCGCCGACGGGCGAATTCGTCTACGTCGCGAACGCCGGAGATGGCACGGCCGGCTCGGCCACCATCGCGACGTTCCGCATGAACCCTTCGAGCGGGATCCCCACCCAAGTCGGTTCGCCCGTTTTCGCGGCGGGAGTCGCCGGGCTCGCGTTCCATCCGGATGGTCGCTCGGTGTACGCCGTCCTGCGCGGCGCGGACGCGCTGGCGCGCTACGCCATCGACGGTTCGAGCGGCTCGTTGACGTTGAGCCCGCCGTCGGCCGGCACGGGTTTCGAGCCGTCTTCCCTCGCGGTCGATCACCGCGGACGCTTCGTTTGGGCGGCATACATGGGGAACGCATCGGCGGGCGAAATCAACGTTCTCCCCGTGCTGGCCGATACGGCCCTCGGTGATCCGATCCAGCAGATCGTCGACGGCAACGACCCGATCGCGCTCTCCATCGAACCGTCGGGACGGTTCCTGTACGCGGCGAATCGGACCTCGCACGACATCTCGGTCCTCGCGATCGACCCGGCGAACGGATTGCTCCAGGCGCGTACGCCTGCCCTGGCTGGAACGGCGCCGAGCGCCATCGTCGCCACGGGAACGATGCAGTGAATAGGAGCCAGCGGTTCGTCAAGCCCGCTGTGCTCGAACGCCCGACGCCTCGCGGCCGTCGGTGACGTTCGCGACGGAAGTCTCGCGGCATGCGAGACTTCGCGCATGTCCATCTCCCTACTCGCGACGCTTCTCCTCTTCGCCGGTGACCGCATCACAGGTCGCGAGTTCGCCTCACGATCCGAGGTCGTGGCGCGCAATGGGATGGCCGCGACGAGTGTGCCGCTCGCAACACAGGCCGCGCTTGAAATCCTGCGTGCCGGAGGCAACGCGGCTGACGCGGCGATCGCGGCGAACGCGGTGCAATGCGTGCTCGAACCGACGGGTTGTGGGGTGGGCGGAGACCTGTTCGCGCTCGTATGGGATCCGGTCGGGAAGAAGCTCCACGGACTGAATGCTTCCGGTCGCTCGCCAGCGAGCTTGTCTCTCGAAGAGTTCACGCAGCGTGGCTTGAAGCGCATCCCGAGCCACGGACCGCTGCCCGTGTCGGTGCCGGGATGCGTGGACGGTTGGTGCGAACTTTCGGCGAAGTTCGGCAAGTTGCCGCTGGCGCGCGTACTCGAACCGGCCGTGCGTTATGCGCGCGACGGTGCGCCCGTGACCGAGCTCGTCGCCTACTACTGGGGGCGCAGCGTCGGACTCCTCGGCAAGTTCGAAGGTTTCACGGCGCAAATGACGCTCGAGGGACGCGCGCCGCGCACGGGCGAGATCTGGCGCAACGCGAACCTCGCGAACTTGCTCGAGCGAATCGGGAAGGAGGGTCGCGACGCGTTCTACGCCGGAGACACGGCGCGCCGCATCGAGGACTACATGCGGACGCAAGGCGGGTTCCTGACAGCCAGCGATCTCGCCGCGCATCGATCCGATTGGGTCGAGCCCGTGTCGGTGAACTACCGCGGTTACGACGTGTGGGAGATCCCACCGCCAGGCCAAGGCATCGCGGCCCTGCAGATCTTGAACGTGCTCGAGGGCTTCGACGTCGCGAAGATGGGTTTCGCGAGCATCGAGTACGTTCACGCCTTCGTCGAGGCGAAGAAGCTCGCCTTCGAGGACCGCGCGCGCTTCTACGCAGATCCTGACTTCGCGCGTGTGCCGACGAAGGGTCTGCTGTCCGACGACTACGCCTCGAAGCAACGCGCGCGGATCGGCGATCGAGCCGCGCGGACGCTCGAAGCCGGGAACCCCGCGCTGCAGGACGGCGACACGATCTGTCTCTCGACCGCGGACTCGGCCGGGATGATGGTCTCCCTCATCCAGAGCAACTACCGCGGGATGGGCAGCGGCATGACGCCGCCGGGACTCGGCTTCGTGCTGCAGGATCGCGGCGAGATGTTCGACCTCGAACCCGGTCGCGCGAACAGCTACGCGCCGAAGAAGCGCCCGTTCCACACGATCATCCCGGGTTTCGTGACGAAGGACGGCGAGGCCATCCTCGCGTTCGGTGTGATGGGCGGCGCGACGCAACCGCAGGGCCACGCGCAGATCGTCGTGAACCTGGTCGACTTCGGGATGAACACGCAGGAGGCCGGTGACGCGCCTCGAATCCTGCACGACGGGTCGAGCGAACCGACGGGCGAGCGGATGAGTGACGGCGGCAAGGTCTCGTTGGAAGAAGGCTACGCCTGGGAGGTGGTGCGCGGCCTGATCCAGAAAGGTCACGTCGTCGGCTGGAACTTGGGCGAATACGGCGGTTATCAGGCCATTCGCCGCGATCCGAAGTCGGGCGTCTACTTCGGCGCGAGCGAGTCGCGCAAAGACGGGCAGGCGGCCGGATACTGATTCGACCGCGCGCGCGGTCACTTGCGCGCCGACGCCTGCTTGAGGAAGTCGCGCTCCCCCTTCGAGAGGCTGCCGATCCCCTCGCGGCTGATCTTCGCGAGGAGATCGTCGACGCGCGAGGCGTCCGACTCCTTGCGCTCGACCTCGTGGACCGCGCGCCGCCTCTCGAGGATCTCGACCGGGTCCTTCTGAACGAGGCCACTGCGGACCGCCAGGAAGCCGTAGACGATCCCGCCGAAGTGCACGAGGTGCGCAGTGCCCGCCGCGCCGTACTTCATCTGCACGAGACCGGAGAACACCGTGATGACGAGGATGATCAACGCCAGCCACTTCAATGCGATCGGCACGAAGAGCAGATAGACGGTGCGCGCCGGGAACATCGTCGCCACGGCGATCATGACGCCGTAGCACGCGCCGGATGCGCCGACCGCGGGCGCGGTGCGCATGCCGAGCCAAGCAGCGACGAGGAACACCGCGGCGCCGGCCACCTGGGCCGAGACGTAGGTGAGCAGGAACCGGCGGGTCCCGAGCTCTTCCTCGAGCATCGTGCCGAAGAAGTAGAGCATCAGCAGGTTCCCGAGCAGATGCATCACGTCGACGGTGCTGTGCAGCAGCCCGTACGTGAAGACTTGCCACACGGGAACGAGCGGGAACCCCGCCGTCCACGCCTCGGGATCGAGTTGGAGCGGCGTGATCACGCTCTCGTAGAGCGAATCGCTCGCCATGAACAAGACGAAGGTCGCGAGGTGGATCGCCGCGAGCGCGATCAAGAGTCCTTTGACAGCCGGCGTCAGTCGCGGGAACGAGACCTGCGGCATCGACGGCGCACCATCTCGATAGATCGGCGGCGCGGCCATGTCAGCGCTGAAGCGCCGCGGCGGGAGCGGCCGCGCGCTCGGCCGAGTGCAGTGTGTTCGCGAGGAGCATCGCGATCGTCATCGGCCCGATCCCGCCCGGGACCGGAGTGATCCAGGCGGCGCGCGCGCTGGCCGCCTGGAAGTCGACGTCCCCCGCGAGGCTCCCGTCCGGCATCCGATTGATTCCGACGTCGAGCACCGTGGCACCGGGCTTCACCCAATCGCCTTGGACGAGCCGCGGGCGTCCCACGGCCGCCACGAGCACGTCTGCACGCCGACAGACGCCGGCGAGATCCGCCGTGCGCGAGTGCGCGATCGTCACCGTGGCGTTCCGCTCGAGCGCCAGCAGCGCGAAAGGCTTTCCCACGAGCATCGAGCGGCCGAGCACGACGACTTCGCGGGCGGCGAGGTCCAGGCCATGTCGATCGAGCAGTTCGATGCAACCCGCCGGCGTGCACGGACGCATTCCCGGTCGCCCCATCGCGAGCAGAGCCACGCTCGTCGCCGTCAAACCGTCCACGTCTTTCGCAGGGTCGATCCGCTGGATCACGCGATCCGCGTCGAGCCCTTTCGGCAACGGTAGCTGCACGAGGATTCCGTGGATCGCCGCGTCCTCGTTCTGCGCATCGACGAGCGCCTCGACGTCGCCCTGCGAGGCATTCCCAGGCAGACGCAGCGTGCGCACGAGGAAGCCCGCTTCGTGCGCGGCCTTGTCCTTGTTCTTCACGTAGACGTGGCTCGCCGGATCGTCGCCGACGAGGATCACTGCGAGCCCCGGAGTACGCGACGCGAGCAGGAGTCGCGCACTGCCCGCTGCCACGTCGGCGCGCACGAGCGCGGCCGTAGCTTTCCCGTCGAGGATCCGCGCCCCGCTCGTCATCGTGTCTCGGCAGCGCCGGCTTCCGAACCGTCCACGCGAGCTTGCTGTGCCGCGGGCGGCGCACCTTGCTGACCTTCTTGCGGTTCGACGCCGTCGTCCGTGTAGCGGTGCAAGCTCTTCTGGCTGTCGGGCAGGTAACCGAACACCTGGAACGTGAGGAAGACGCTCAGCGCGCCCGCGACGAGCGCGCTCATCGCCTTCGCGCCGCGATATCCGCCCAACATGCGCAGGTGAATGTAGATCACGTAGACGAGCCACGTGATCAGCGCGGTGTTCTCCTTGCTGTCCCAGCCCCAGTAGTTGGCCCACGCTTCCTGCGCCCAGAACGCGCCTTGCCACAGGCCCGCGGTGAGGAACGGGAACCCGACCGCGAACGCGCGGAAGCTCACGTCGTCGAGGTCCTTCTCGAGACGCAGCACCATGTCCGGTCCCGGCACGCGCCCGAGCGCGAGCAGTCCCGCGAAGACGATGCCCGACACGAGGAGCATGGGAATGGTGACCAAGTGCGCGAAAGGCACGACCAGGAGGCCGACGAGGATGAACGCTTGGCTCTTCCAACTCTGACCGCCGCGCCAGACGCCGCTCCAGAAGCGCGTGAGGAAGTAGACGAGTGCGAGCAGCGCCGCGATCCCCATCGTTGCGTAGCTGAAGATCAGGCAGGAGAGGTGCGGGGCGAACCACCAACTCTGCAGGGCCGGCGGCAAGTCGCGCTGCGCCGTCGCCAAGGTGCGGATGTGACCGTGGGTGTAGATGATCCCGACGAAGATGAGGACGACGAGCACGTCCTCCACGATCGCCCAGTTGTGGCCGCGCTTGCGCAGGTTCAGCACGAACCACAGGACGATCATCGACACGCCCAGGGCCAACGTGAACATCGCCAGCACTTCCGACATCGTCTGGCTCGGGAAGTGGTTGACCTCGACCCAACGGAAGCCGACCGCCGTCGCGATCGCCGTGGTGGCGAGGACGACGAAGAGCAGCGGCAGTCGCGCGACCCACGACGGCCGCGATCCGTCCGCCGTCGGCTTCGCGTGGAAGAGGATCGAGACGATCGAGGCCAGGACGCCCAGTCCGCAGATCACGTCCGCGAGGACGAGGATCCGCGTCGATATCAGGACGTCTTGCTGGAAGAAGAGTTCGAACGGATTCATGCCGCCACCTTGGCGCGTTGTGCGCGCGCACGTGCAATCGGTCGCAGCACGAAGGCCACGACGGTGCCGAAAATCGTCAACCACATCCCGTAGAGGACGAACGGGATGCCGGGGTCGTAGACCACGCCGATGCCCGAGTAATCCGGGAACCGCGCGTCCGCGTTCGTCTGGAAAAAGCGATAGCCGCGATGCACGAGGTAGTCGTTCACGCGGATCTCGCGCTCGCGCGGATCACCCACGTCGACTTCCTGGAGCACTCCGCTCGTGTCCTTCTCGTGGACGCGCAGCACGCTGCGCCATTCGAAGGGCATCGCGGCCGAGTTCTCGAAGTAGCGGATCCAGAAGCGCTGGTCGCTCGAGGACCAAGCGTTGGCGCGCCCGGTTTCGGTCGAGGCCATCCGGAGGACACGCGTGGATTCCTGCGGAGTTCCGCGCTCCGTCGTGAGGCGCAGCACGGCGCCGGTCGGACTGCGCGAGTAGAAGTCCGCGTCGTACGCGGGCCCGCTGATGTAGTCGGCCGCGGGGTCGTACTCGATCGGCGTCTCGAAGCGCACGTTGCGCAACATCTCGCGCGCCGTGAGGCGCGTTTCGCCCGGGAGCGGCAACACGTCGCCCGGCTTCACCGGGACGGAATTCCCCTTCTCGGAGACCAGCGCGGGCTCACGATCCGGGCCGTACGCGAGGACGTAGCGCGGCGGACCGGGCGAGGTCCAGCGTTCCCACTCGAGGTTCAGCGCGAGGTCGGGATACGCGAACTCCTTCTGCATCCCCATGCTCTCGGCGTCGAAGCTCTCGCTGACGACGCGGCGCTCGGACGTGCCGCCCGCCTGCAGGATCTCGACGACGATGCCGGGATTCTCGGGGTACTGCTGATCGAGCGGCCGTGGATCGAGGATCTCCGACTTCGTCTTCGGATCGAAGCGCAGATCACCCGCGGCTGCGACGACGCGGACGCGATATCCGGCCGGTCCGTCGACGGTCTCGCCCACGCGGATCGGAAGCACGATGGGCTCGACATCGCCCGCTGCGGCGACGCGCATCGCGAGCCAACCGATGCGGCCGTCGTGCTCGGGATTGGTGAGCGCGCGAATCCGTTCCTCGGAAAGGCCGTGAGCCACCGCGAGCCGGAATTTCCAGGCCGGATCGAGATACGGCGGCATCCGCGGATCCGGCGTCAGGAACACGGAACGCGGGGGCACGTCCGGTTGCGCGCCCTCTTGGCTCGCTGCGGCGACCCCGGCGCGATCGAGGGCATCGAGGATCACGAGCGGCCCTAGACCCTCGGGATCGTCAGGGTTCTCCGCATCCCACCAACGCGGCGCACCGACGACGGCGCGCTCGTGGACTTCGAGGACCTCGACTTCGATGCGCGGTCGTTTCTTGCCGCCGTCGGACTCGACGTGATCGAGCGCGAGCTTTCGCCCCGGCCACAACGTGTACTGCGGCGGGTTCGACTTGAAGTCCTCGTCGAAGAACCCGATCTCGAGCGTCTTCCAGTCGCGGCGCGCGAACTCCTCGAGCGACAGCGCGAACGGCATCCGACGCGGCTTCGAGGGATCGTGGAAGCCGTCGTACACGTCGCGTGGCGCCTTGCCGATCTCCAGGTGCAGGATGCCGCGATCGGTATGGAGCTTGCTCCACAACCCTCCGCCGAGGAGCGTCAACACGCCCAGGTGCACCAGCATGTAGCCGCCCTTCTCGAGCGTGAACCACTTCGAAGGTCCGCCTTTGAAGGTGTTCGACAGCACGCCCAAGAACAGCAGTCCGAGCAACGTCGCGAACCAGTTCGACTTGTACGTGCGATTCAGGTCGAGGGCCGTGCAGATCTGGAACGCGCGCCGGAACGTCGGCTCGTTCTCGCGAATCAATGCGCCGATCTCCTGCGACTTGATGCGGCCCGTGAACGCGGCCGTCATCTGCTTCTCGCGGTTGTCGCGTTCTTCGATCCCGTAGCGATCCTCGAAGCGATCGAGCTTCTCGTCTATACCCGGCGGAAACGCGGCCTCGGGCATCCCGAGGCCGTAGATGTGCAGCATGTGGTAGACGAAGAAGCCCTCCGCCCAGCGAAACGCGGCGTATTCGTGCTTCCACTTCTTCAGGCGCGAGACTTGGTCTGCGGTGAGGCTCGCAAGCGCCGGGTGGTCATCCGGCCGACGCCGGAAATCCTCGTCGGATTTCGCCTTGGGAGCCGGGACGTAGGCCTCGAAGACATCCCGCGGGATGTCGCGGACGTCCGGGACGCGCTCGGTCGGATCCTCGAAGCCCGTGATCTGCGGCACGAGGACGCCGACGCCGACCGCGAGGAGCGACAACGTGACGAGCGTCACGCCCACGTGCATCGTGCGGAAGAAGCGCAGGACACCCTCGCGCTGGATCACGAGGAACACGGCGGTCGCGAGCACGAAGCCTCCGAACGCGGCCGACTGGAGCGGCGTCGCCGCGCCGTCGACGACGAGTCCGAGGACCGACAACGCCACTTGACCGGCGAGGACGAGGCTCACGATCAGGGCCGCGGCCGATGCGAAGCCCCAGCGGAAGGGCTTGCGGGGAACGGGCGCGCCGGCGTCGTCGGACCGTAGGCCTACGTGCTCGACTCGGGGCTTCTCTTCGTGCGGGTCACTCATGTGGTCGTCTACCAACGTCGTTCCAGTACGTAATCGGCGAGGTCCATCAACGCGTCGCGCGCGCTCGACGGCGGCAGCGCTCCGACGCGTGACTTCGCACGCGCAGCGAACTCGCCGGCACGCGCCATCGCCGTCTCCACACCACCGAGGAGATCACACTCGGCTCGCAACAGCGCTACGCGGTGCGCGAGTCCAGGCTGAGTATAGATCTCGCGAATGCGCGCTTTCACTGGTGCTTCCGCGCGTCGGTACGCGTGGAGCACGGGCAGGGTGACTTTGCCGTCTTCGACGTCGTTACCGACGGATTTTCCGACGACGCTCTCCTCGCCGACGACGTCGAGGCAGTCGTCGACGATCTGGAACGCGAGGCCGACCTCTTGGCCAAAGTTCCAGAGTTCGAGGCCGATCTCGTCGCGGCCGTTGGGATAGCGCGCGCCCAGTTCGCAGGCCGCGGCGTAGAGGGTCGCGGTCTTCGCCCCCGCGATGGATTCGCAGCGCTCGTCCGTTTGGTCGAAGTCGTAGCGCAGCGTGCTCTGCTCGATCTCGCCGACGCAGATGCGCCGAGTCGCTTCGGCCAGCGCGCGGCTGGCCAGGCGCGACGAAAGGTCCGTCGACAGCGCGAAAGCTCGCGCGTACAGGAAATCGCCGAGCAAGACGGCGACCTGGTTGTCCCAGCGCTGGTGGACCGTCGCGACACGGCGACGAACGTCCGCGCCGTCCAGGACGTCGTCGTGGACGAGCGTCGCCAGGTGGATCATCTCGACGATCGCGGCGATCGAGGGATGTTCGTCCGTCGAGTTGCCGGTCGCGTCTCCGGCGAGCAGCACGAGCGCGCCGCGCAGTTGCTTCCCGCGGAATCGACCCACGTGACTGGTCATGTCGGCCACGGCGTGCGAGCGCTCGGCGAGCTGTCGCGCGAGGACCTCACGCATGCGCGCCATCCCGTCCGCGACCGGCGCGACGAGGCGTTCGAGGCGCGCGTCGGAGGCGCTCACGAGCGGACCTCGGCATGGAGGGCCGCGCGCGCGCGCGCCAGATCCGCGGCCGTATTGACGTTCAACGTCGCATCGCGGTCCGCGCACTCGGCGACGTCGATCGTCGCGAGCTGCGATCGGCGTCCGTCGGCGAGTGGATACGAGAACAGCGCGGTCATGCGACGTTCTCCGGCGGCGAGTGCGCTTCGGATGCAAACCGCCAAGCGCGTGTGGTAAACGCCACACAAGGGTTCCGGACCGCTGGCGCTTGCGAGGACCAACGCATCGAGGTCGTTCTGCTCGGCACGCTCGGCGAGAGTCGCGAGCACGTTCGAGCCGATCGCGGGCATGTCCACCGCGAGGACCACGACGCGCTCGTGCCGAGCAGCGCGCAGTGCCGCCTCGAGACCGGCGAGCGGTCCGAGGTCTCGCTCGACATCGAGCACCACCGGCAATCCGAACTCGACATAGCGCGGTGTCGGCCCGGTCGCGAGCAACACTTCGTCGACCACCGGCCGAAGCGTCGCGATCGCGTGCGCGAGGAACGTCGTGCCGCAGAGGAGCTCGAGCTCGGCCTTGTCCCGTCCCATCCGCCGACTCGCGCCACCACACACGACGACGCCCGTCCGTCCGGGCCCGAGGGCGAACGGCGGCACCCGGCTCGATGGCAGCGGGATGGCCAGGGTCACGGATCGGCCCTCGAGCTCAGAGCTCGTGAAGAATTCACGGGCGACGCGACGCGCAGCGGCGCAGATGGTGTCTGAGAGCGTGTAGGCTCGATTTCTTCACACGCTCTCAGAGCTCGTGAAGAATTCACGGGCGACGCGACGCGCAGCGGCGCAGATGGTGTCTGAGAGCGTGTAGGCTCGATTTCTTCACACGCTCTCAGAGCTCGTGAAGAATTCACGGGCGACGCGACGCGCAGCGGCGCAGATGGTGTCTGAGAGCGTGTAGGCTCGATTTCTTCACACGCTCTCAGAGCTCGTGAAGAATTCACGGGCGACGCGACGCGCAGCGGCGCAGATGGTGTCTGAGAGCGTGTAGGCTCGATTTCTTCACACGCTCTCAGAGCTCGTGAAGAATTCACGGGCGACGCGCCGCGCAGCGGCGCAGATAGCGTCTGAGAGCGTGTAGGCTCGATTTCTTCACACGCTCTCAGAGCCCGTGAAGAATTCACGGGCGACGCGCCGCGCAGCGGCGCAGATGGTGCATGGGAGCGTGTAGGCTCGTTCTTCACACGCTCTCAGAGCTCGGGCGGCTTCTCGGACTTCGTGACCGTGGGGTTCCCGGCGGCGTCCTTCCCGCCATCGCTCATGCCCTTCTTGAACTCGTGGACGCTGCTCCCCATCGAGCGCGCCAACTCGGGCAACTTCCGCGCTCCGAAGAGCAGCAGGATGGCAAACACGATCAGGAGGATCTCCGGGAGACCCAGTGCAACTGCGATCGGCAACATACGGTTCCTCGTGGGTCCGGTGGTGGGGTTCGAGCCCGCTCCGGGCCAAACACCAGTCTAGGGCATCGAACCGCGCGGATCCTCTGCCTGCGCGCCAAATCGACCTTCTTTCGTGTCGGCCCCGGAGCGAGCCGCGAGGCGGCGTGCAGTGCCTGGATCGAACTCCGGGAGGTCGAGGTCCGGGGAGGCCACGGTCCCCTCGCGCTTCTCCCCGACACGGGCGCCCCGGCCGACTCGTAGACCGGCGTCGAGGAGCCCCAGGCGAACTTCGGTCGCCGCGCTGTAGGTCGACAAGCGACTCCCCGGTGCCATGCGGCTCGCGACGACGGCGAGGAAACCGCGGGACCACAGATCGGGTTCGACCCGCGGCGAGAACGGGTCGAGGAAGACCGCGTCGAAGCGTACCTCTCCGTGCAACGCCTCGAGCTGTGTGCGCGCGTCGCCGAGTACGAGGCGTAGACGTCCGTTCGCGAGCGGAACGGGTTCCGTGTCGCGACGAGCGAGCGCACTCGCGAGGGCGGTCCGCACCGGCTCGTGCCAACGCTCGAGGTCGGCCGGCTCGCGACGCGTCGCGACGACGTGCGCGAGGAGTTCCGCGTCTCGCTCGAAGCTCGTGGCTTCGAGCACCACGCCGGTTCCATCGAGCGCTTCGAGAGCGGCCGCGAGATTGAGCCCGAGCCCCGTCCCGATGTCCAGCAACCAGAAGGTCGTGGCGCCGGACCGCGCGAGTTCGAGCGCGCGCTCGCGCAGACGACACTCGGTCGCGTACCGCTCACGCGCCTGAGTCCACGCGCCCGACATCGAATGGAACGTCTCCCCGTGCGCGCCGTGCGCGAGTGTCGACGAGCCGTCGGCCGTCACGCGCTCCACCCACGGCGAAGTCATCGCGGGCGAGCTCGCACTGCGCGTCGGCGTTCTCGAAACGGACGATCCAACCAAGCCACGCCGAACCCGGTGAGGACGAGGAGGACGACCGGAGCCGCGAGCCAACTCGGCGGAAATCGCTCCGCGCCCGTGATCGCGTGCTCGCCGATCGCGACGAAGAGCGCGGCGAGCATGACGCACAGCGCGAGGCCGACGACGTCGAGGAACACGGCGAGTCGCCCCATCGTCTCCGCGCGACGTTCCGGCGCGAGCCAATATTGCTTCTCGGGCAGGTTCACCCACGCGGCCGGAATGTTCGGCAGCCAGGTCGCGAGCCCGCCGAAGAGCGCTGCCGTTCCCGCGAGCATCCCGAGCGAGAGCGCCATGTAGCCGGTGCGTCCCATCGCATCGCGCGAACGACCTCGGAAGTCGAAGCTCGTCGCGAACTGCTCCGGCAGCGCGCTCCAGCGCCACGTGAACCACAGTAGGACGAGGACGAGAGGGAAGAAGAGCAGCGCACGACGCAGGGGCATGGCTCGATCAAGTTAGCGTCCCGGATCCAACGCGGGTGGAACCGGGGCGCTCACGCGTTCAGGCAGTCCGATCGACGCCGGCACGAAATGCCGCCGGACTCTCGCGCCACACAGCGACACCTCCACACTTGGGACTCGCGCGGAGGCGTTCGGATCGACTTCAAAAGGCGACGAATCAGCCGATGGGAACAGCCGCTCTGGCGCTCGCGAGCAAGCCGGCGGCGGTGAGCGCCTTCTCCATCTCTTCGCCGAGCCGCGCCGGGCTCTTGCACATGCGCACGCCGGCCTTTTCGAGTGCCGTCACCTTGTCCGCGGCGGAACCTTGCCCGCCCGAGATGATCGCGCCGGCGTGACCCATCCGACGTCCGGGCGGAGCGG
>Ga0163152_10000646_pt1 | contig 58931 bp, 46 predicted proteins | sample OliLakLV19MP8IB2_FD_148635 | JGI IMG/M metagenome (GOLD analysis project Ga0163152, IMG submission 148635) | Freshwater microbial mat bacterial communities from Lake Vanda, McMurdo Dry Valleys, Antarctica - Oligotrophic Lake LV.19.MP8.IB-2 | ecosystem: Environmental > Aquatic > Freshwater >... | reverse complement strand
GGGGACGGAACGTCTTAGATCCGTAGCCCGAGGGCGCTTACGGCTGGCTTACGGGTTCACCGGACCGGGCCGGCTCGCTTCCTGGCTCCCCCCCGCCGGTTCGCCTCCGACCCCCTCCGGCGCGGGTCGGAAACAACTTCCCGATTTCGCTCTGGGGGCGGATTGGGCGGGATTCCGCATTCGGCCCGGTCGCGCTGCCGGCTCGACGCCAAGATGGCCGCCGACCGACGAGGATCGCTCCACCCGCTCCTGCTCGAGCGTGGCTACTGGGCGAACCGCCTGCGCGAGCTCCGACTCTCGCGCGTCTCGCTGGTGATCATCCCGCGCCCGGAGCTGTCCTCGAACGGGATCGAGGTCGACGAGTTCCGGGTCCGCGCGCACGACGGCGTTCGCCTCTGGGGCCTTCGGGCACGCAGTCGTTTCGGGACATCCGCCGCTCGTGTGCGCGTCGTCGGACCCTCCGACCTGCCCGAAATCGATCGACGAGCCATCGAGCGCGGCGAGGTCGAGTTCGTCTTCCAGGAACCGGCCGGGCGCCGCCTCGAGGACCGGGTCCTGGACGTCCTGCGCGTGTGCCAGGTCGCGGTCGAGGTGGGCACGCCCGCCGCGCGGGTCGAGCTGGTCGCGTCGGAGGGTTGCCCGGCGCCGGACGAGTTCCTGATCGCGACGCAGCTCCTGGCGGACGAGAGCAACGCTCAGCCTTCCGCGAATGCGCCGTTGGACGACACCGCCGGCTGGCCTGCTCGGAACTGACGGGACGCAGTCTCTCGGAACGGTGGCGCCGCGCGGGATCCCGCGCGGCGCTTCAGTAAGTGCCCGCGCCCTGCGCGCCGGACACGATCGCGACCGACGCCGAAGCACCCAGCCGCGTCGCCCCCGCCGCGATCAGCTCGGCCGCGTCCTTCTTGTCGCGGATACCGCCCGCGGCCTTCACGCCGAGCGCCGGCCCCACGACCGACCGCATCAATGCAACATCCTTGACCGTGGCGCCGCCCTTGGAGAATCCCGTGGATGTCTTGACGAAGTCGGCGCCGGCCGCGACGGCGAGCTGACACGCGGTGACCTTCTCGGCGTCGGTCAGCAACGCGTTCTCGAGGATCACCTTGAGCTTCGCTCCCAGGCGGTGGCACGTCTCTGCAACTGCCGCGATGTCGCGGCGCACGAACTCCTTGTCGCCCGACTTCAGCGCGCCGACGTTGAGCACCATGTCGATCTCGCACGCGCCGTCCTCGATGGCGCGGCGCGCTTCGTAAGCCTTGACCTCGGTCACGCTGGCGCCGAGCGGGAAACCGACGACGCAACAGACCGCGACGCCCGAGCCGGCCAGGATCTCCGCGCAGCGCCGCGCCCACGTGCCGTTCACGCAGACGCTGGCGAAGCGGTGCGTGCGCGCCTCGTCGCACAACCGGTCGATCTCCGCCGCGGTCGCGTCGGGCTTGAGCAGCGTGTGGTCGATCGCGCCGGCCAGGTCGCCGAGACGGGCCGAATCGCCGGGCCGCACGCCGACGCGGCAGGCGCCGGCGCGCACGACCTCGTCGACGTGCTCGGGACAGACCTCGACGCAGACCGACGAGCAGCTCCAGCCGCCGAGGCTCTCGGCACCGTGCTCCAGGATCTGCCGCGCGACCTCTTCGAGGATGCGCTCGAGGGTGGCGGGATCCATGGCGGTCGTGGCGGGGGCGCTCATGGGCGCAGAAGATAACGTCGGGCGCGGCTCGGGACCCGCTGACCTCAGCCGCCGGTGTAGCGGCGCTCGATCTCGGTGATCTTGGCCACCCGCCGACCGTGGCGCGGCTCGCCCTCGGGCGTGCCCAGGAAGGCCCGAACCACCTTCCGCGCCTGCTCGGGCGTCAAGTGCTTCGCCCCCAGCGTCAGGACGTTGGCGTAGTTGTGCTCGCGCGCGTTGCGCGCCGTCGCCTCGTCCCAGCAGTTCGCCGCGCGCGCGCCCGGCACCTTGTTGGCCGCCATCGCCGAGCCGATGCCGGCGCCGTCGACCACGATCCCGAAGCGCACGTCGCCGCGCGCGACGAGTTCCGCCGCAGCGCGCGCGAAATCCGGGTAGTCCACCGGGCTCTCGTCGCGCGTGCCGACGTCGATCACCTCGCAACCGATCGCGCGCAGCTGTTCGGCGATCTCGCCCTTCAGCTTGAAGCCGCCGTGGTCCGCGCCCAGCGCGACGCGGACGCGGCCGCCCGAGCCCGTGCCGGTGTCCTCGAGACGGATGTGGCGCCGGAAGGCCTCGTCGCGCGCGAGGTCCGTCACGATCGCGCCGGGCGGGATCGGGTACACGCCGCCGTCGGGCACTCCGGCCAGGTCGCGCGCGCTGACGAGGTCGACGCCACGTCGCGCCGGTGCCGCGGCTTCGTCGCGCGCGGGCCGCGGCGCTCCGCCGGCCGGCTCCATGGACACGAAGACGCCGGCCGGACGCTCGACGCCGCCAACCTCGGGACGACCATGCGGGTGCCCGCTGCGGCCGCGCTCGGCCATCACGCGGCCGACGACGCGTCGCACGAGGGCCTTCAGGTCGGGGACGGCGGACATCGCGCCCAGTCTAGTCGCTCAATGCACAGGGGTGAGAACCAACGTCGCGTAGAGCAACGAGAGGATCACGGTGATCAAAGCTTCGCCGGCGATGAAGCCCGAGGCCAACGGCAGCATCCAGATGTCCGTGCCCTTCGGATTGCGGCGCTGGCAGAACCAGGCGATGCAGGCGCCGACGAACATGCTGGCGACGGCGGAGATGGGCACCAGCATCCCGATGCCGATCCCTGTGGGCGACGGCACCCAGGTCCGCTTGCGAGGGTCCTGCTCCAGCACGGTGAAGAGGATCCCGAGCAACGCTCCGATGCCCAGAGCCCACAGAGCGGTCGGGTGCAGCGTGTGCACGCCCTGCCCGAGGAGCTTGGCGAAGCCCACCCACTTCTGCGAGATCGGGCTCGGCAGCGCGTCGGGCCCGGTGAACCCGAAGACGTCCCGCAGGATCGGATAGAAGATCGCGACGGCACCGGCGCCGACGGGAACGGCGAGCAATTGGATGTACGTCAGGTAGCGCGGCCGCGACCCGATCATGTCGCCCGTCTTGTAGGCCTGGATCAAGCCTTCAGAGTCGGCGACCACCGTCCCGGTCAAGCCGCTCGCGACCATGTTCGCCTGGATGTTGCCGGGCGCGATCGCGCCGAACACGCCCTGCATCAAGTTCGAGAGCGCGCTGATCGGCCCCCAGTTCGTCTCACCCAGGACGCGCAGCCCCACGAGCATGAGCGGAATCGTGAAGACCAGCGCGACGAGCGTCATCCAGATCGGAAGTCCGAGCCCGTAGTACTGCACCAGGACGATCGAGACGATCGCCAGCACGGATCCGAACGCCACCCAGCGCAGGGGCATGTCCTCGTCGTCCGCGCTCGGGCCCGAGAGCTGGGTGAACGTCCGCGAGAGGATCCGCCACTTCAGGAACAGGGCGGTGAGCCCGCCGGCCACCATCATCCCCGTCGCCGGCCACATGACCCACAAGAGCAGATCCCGCTTCGAGAAGCCCGGGGCCATGATGCCGTTGTTCGAGAGGATGACCGGCGCGATCACCCACGAGAGCACGGCGCCGAGGAGCATGTTCGCGCAAATGCGCAAGCCGATGATCATCCCCGAGCCGATTGTCAGCAGGCTCCAAGAGAAGCCGACACCCGTCACCGCGGAGTGCGCATTGGCATGGATCGGCAGGACCTCCGCGATCAGGCCGCGCATGTAGGCCAGGGTCACGAGCGCCGACGACAGCAGGCCGGCGTACAGCGAGCGGATCGCGAGCTTCGCCTGGGCACCGCGCGAGTCCAGGACGATCAGCGTTTCGCCGGCGGCCAGTCCGTCCGCATAGGGCAGCTTCTCGTCGACGATGAAGTGCCGTCGCATCGGCACCGCCAGCAGGACACCGAGCGTGCCGGCCGAGGTGAGCCACAAGAACGTCTGCAGGCGCGAGATCCGCAGATCGACGCCCGCCGTGGGATCCATGCTCAGGATGTCGAACGCCGCCAGCACGACGCACATGAACGACGTCTGTCCCGCGATCGTGCCGGCCGCTTGCGCGAGGTTGCTCTCCCAGCGCAGACCACCGCCCCGTGAGAAGATGGAAAGAGCCAGGTAGCCGAAGAACGCCGAGACGACCGCGATGTTCGGTCCGAAGCCCAGCTTCAGCACGACGTACGGGTACGACGCTCCGATCACCGCCGCGACGAGCAGCGCGACGATGACGCCGCGCAGCGTGAACTCCCGCGCGCCGGGCGGTCGCACCTTGGCCTGGGACAGGTCGACATGGCCGGACGGAGCGGGGGGGCTGCTCATGAGTGCAAGGTAGCGGCGGAGCGCAGAGGAAAAAGCCCGGCGACGCTCAGGCGACGGCGGCCAGCCGCGGCACAGCCGCTTCGAGCAGATCGCAGAAGCTCTGCGCCGCCTGCTGGCCGACCGCGACAACCTCGGCGTGGTTCAACGGACCGTGCGACAGGCCGGCGGCGAGGTTCGTGATGCACGAGATCGCGGCCACTCTCAGGCCCGCCGCCCGCGCAGCTTGCGCTTCGCACACCGTGCTCATCCCGACGGCATCGGCGCCGAACGCGGTCAGCCAGCGGATCTCGGCCGGCGTCTCGTAGCTCGGACCGAGCACGCCGGCGTACACGCCGCGCTGCAGCGGCACGCGCGCGGCGGTCGCGGCTTCGTCGAGCGCGTTCCCCAGCGCGGGGTCGTAGGGGTTCGCAGCACCCTCCTCGCCGGGCAGGAGCGCCGTGCGCCCCTGCAAGTTCACGTGATCGGTGATCCGCATCAGCGTCGGCGGCGTCCACGTGCGCCGCAACCCGCCGGCGGCGTTCGTCAGCACGAGCGCGCGCACGCCGACGCGCGCGAACGCGCGCACGGCGCGCGTGACCTCGTGCGCGCTCCAGCCTTCGTACAGGTGCACGCGGCCCTGCTGCACCACGACCGGAACTCCGCCGACGCTGCCGAGGATCAACCGTCCGGCATGGCCCGGCACGGCGCTCTGCGGCATGCCGTCGATCGCGGAGAACGGCACCGCGCGCGCGTCTCGGACGCGGTGGGCGAAACTCCCGAGACCGGATCCCAGCACGAGCGCCACGCGCGCACCTTCGACGCCGTGCGTGCGCAGCGAGCTTGCGAGCGCGTCGACCGCGCTCCGGGCCGCGATTGCGCTCACAGGAAGATCCCGGCGACCGTCGCCGTCATCCAGCAAGCCAGCGCGCCCGCCAGCATGGCGCGCAGCCCGAGCTTCGACAGGTCGGCCTTGCGCTCGGGCACCAGCGCCGAGATCCCGCCGATCTGGATGCCGATCGACGCGAAGTTGGCGAAGCCGCACAGCGCGTACGCAGCCAGCTTGGCCGAGCGCACGTTCTCGAGCTGCAGCGCCGGGTCGGTCGCATGCAGCGTCTGCGCCAGACCCTGGAAGGCCACGAACTCGTTGATCGAGATCTGCGTGCCCAGCAGGCCGCCGACGATCTGGCAGTCGTGCCAGCCTTGCACGCCGATCGCCCACGCGATCGGCGCGAAGATCCAGCCGAAGATCCGCTGCAGCGAGAGACCGCCCTCGATGTCGAACGCGTTCCCGAGCGCCTCGAGCGGCCAGTTGATCAGCGCCACCAGCGCCACGAACGCGATCAGCATCGCGATCACGTTCAACCACAGCTTGAGGCCGTCGGTCGTGCCGTTCGTCGCGGCCTCGATCACGTTGCCCGCCGACTTGTCGAAGCGCAGCGGCACGGCACCCGAAGTCTGCGACACCTCGGTCTCGGGCAGCAGGATCTTGGCCATGATGAACGACGCCGGAGCAGACATCACCGACGCGGTCACGAGGTGCGGCGCGATCTCGGGGCCCAGGATCTGCATGTAGACGGCCATCACGGAACCAGCGATCGTCGCGAAGCCGCCGGTCATCAGCGCCACCAGCTCGGAGCGCGTCATGCCCGCCAGGTATGGCCGCACGACGAGAGGCGCTTCGGTCTGCCCCAGGAAGATGTTCGCCGCGCTGGCCATCGACTCGCCGCCGGACAGCCCCATCACGCGGCTCATCACCTTGGCCATCGACCACACGAGCACTTGCATGACTCCGATGTGGTAGAGCACCGCCATCAGCGCCGAGACGAAAATGATCACGACGAGGCCCGTGCCCGCGAACGCGAAGACGAAGCCCAACGCGTCGGTCGGTCGCGCCAGGCCGCCGAAGACCATCTCGGCCCCCGGCACGGTCATCGAGACGAGCTTCGAGATGAACGCCGCGACGCCCTCGAAGAAGACGCGGCCGGCGCGCGTGTTCGTGATCGCGGCTACGACGACGATCTGAAGCAGCGTGCCGCCCACGATCACGCGCCACGGGACGCGCTTCTTGTCCCACGACAGCAACCACGCCAGGCCGAGCAGGATCGCGATGCCCAGGAGCGCGCGCGGGAGGGTCACGTCGTGACGCTACCCGGCCAGATGCCCGAGCACGAGGGGCGTCGGCTCGAACGCCGCGCCGAGCGACGTCGCCGCGGCGAGGTGGCTCTGGCAATCCTCGAGACCGCGACCGGCCTGATGGTGGATCTCACACAGGACGTCGCCGCGCTCGACGTGCTGGCCTGCGCGGCGCCGCCACACGAGGCCCACGGCCGGATCGATCACGTCCTCGATGCGCGCGCGACCGCCACCGAGCGACGCGGCGGCCCAGCCGACCTCGCGCAGGTCGCGGAAGCCCAGGACGCCGGCCTGCGCGGCTTTCCACGGATCGACGTGGCTCGCGCGCGGCAGCTTCGACGGATCGCTCACGACCTTGGGATCGCCGCCCTGCTCGCGCACGACGAGCTCGAACACGCCGCGCGCGCGGCCGGAGTCGAGCGCGTCGGCGATGCGGCGTTTCCCCTCGTCGAGCGTCTGTGCCGCGCCCGCCAGGCGCAGCATCTCGCCGCCCTGCAGCAGCACGAGCTCGCGCAGGTCGGCCGGACCGCCGCCCTCGAGGCACTCGATGCTCTCCGCGATCTCGAGCGCGTGTCCGACCGCCGCGCCCAGCGGCCGGTCCATCGCCGTCTGGAACGCGCTGGCGCGCAAGCCCATCGAGCGCGCCAGGTCGAGCATCGTGCGCGCCAGCTCGCCGCCGCGCTCGACCTCGGGCAGGAACGCGCCCGAGCCGAATTTCACGTCCAGCACCAGCGCATCGAGGCCCTCGGCCAGCTTCTTCGAGAGGATCGAGCTGGCGATCAGCGGAATCGACTCGACCAGTCCGCACGCGTCGCGCAGCTGGTAGAGCTTGCGGTCGGCCGGCACGATCTCCTCCGTCTGCGCGCCGAACACGACGCCCGTGCTCGCGAGCGTGCGGTGCATCTCGTCCTCGCTGAGCTTCACGCGGAAGCCCGGGATCGACTCGAGCTTGTCGAGCGTGCCGCCCGTGTGCCCGAGCCCGCGACCCGAGATCATCGGCACCGCGAGCCCGCAGGCCGCGACCGCCGGCGCGAGCGGGATCGACACCTTGTCGCCGATGCCGCCGGTCGAGTGCTTGTCGACTTTCTTCTGCGGCAGCTCCTCGAACGAGAGTTGCCGACCGGATTCGAGCATCGCCCGTGTCCACCGCGCCAGCTCGGGCGGCGTCATGCCGTGCACGAAGATGCAGGCGGTCAACGCGGCGGCCTGATAGTCCGCGATCTCGCCGCGCACATACGCGCCGAGGAACCAGCGCATCTCCTCCTCGGAGAGTTCCCCTCCGTCGCGCTTCGTGCGCACGACCGAGCGGGCGTCCATCAGCTCCACCGTCCGTGTGGCGTCGAGCGGAACTCTCGCGCTCGTCGGAAACTCCGCGCAGCCACCGGCGACAACAACCCTAGGCCCGTGGTGAGGAGTCCGCACGTCACGAGCACCGTGAACCACAGGTAGGCGGCTGGCAGGAACATCCAGAAAAAGACACCCGCCAGCGCGAGGACCAGGATCCCCGATGTGATGCGCGCCCATTCGCTCGCGCACCAGATCCCGAAAGCGCACGCGATCAGCAGGACTCCGTCGCTCGCGACGACCCACGACCACGGCGGCACGGAAAGCTCGAAGCCGGCGGGGATGGTGAACACCCCGATCAAGCCCAGCCACAGCGCGTGAGGCACGTACTTCGCCGCGCTGTCATGCCCGTGGTAGCGCTCGTCCGCGGCAGCCGACAGCGTGCGATTCCCGCGAGGGCTCATGGGTGCTTCAACCCGCGATCGTTTCCAGGAACGACCGGCCTGGGCCGTCAGGCTTGAGACCGAGCGCCTCCTCGACCGTCGCGCCGATGTCGGCGAACGAATCGCGCGTACCGAGCGGCCCGCCGCGCACGCGCTTGCCCGCGGCCAGGATCGGCACGTACTCGCGCGTGTGGTCGGTCGTCTCGTGCTTCGTCGGATCGTTGCCGTGATCAGCCGTCATCAGCACGAGGTCGTCCGAGCCCAGCTTCGACTCGAGCTCGATCAAGCCCTTGTCGAACTCCTCCAGCGCGCGCCGGTAGCCGCGCGCGTCGCGGCGATGGCCGTAGAGCATGTCGAAGTCGACCAGGTTGACGAACACGAGCCCGCGCTCGACCTTCGTCGCGAGATCGATCGTCGCGCGCATGCCGTCGAGGTTGCCCTCGGTGTGCACGGACTCGGTGACGCCGCGCCCGGCGAAGATGTCCTCGATCTTGCCGACGCCGACGACCGGCTGTCCGGCGGCAACCAGCCGGTCGAGCACCGTGTCGCGCGGCGGCGGCATCGAGTAGTCGCGTCGGTTGTACGTGCGGCGGTACGCGCCGGGCTCGCCGACGAACGGCCGCGCGATCACGCGGCCGACGCCGTACGGATCCAGGATCTCGCGCGCGATCCGGCAGCAGTCGTAGAGGCGCTCGAGCCCGAAGTGCTGCTCGTGAGCCGCGACTTGGAAGACGGAATCGGCGCTCGTGTAGACGATCGGCTTCCCGGTGCGCGCGTGCTCCTGGCCGAAGCGCTCGATGATCTCCGTGCCCGACGCGGGCTTGTTCCACAGGATCCCGGGCACGCGCGCACGCTGCACGAACGGCTCGATGATCTCGGGCGGAAAACCCTCGGGAAAAACCGGGAAGGCCGTCTCCAGCGGGCAGCCCATCATCTCCCAGTGCCCGGTCGACGTGTCCTTGCCCGGCGAGGCCTCGAGCGCACGACCGAAGCCGCCGCGCGGAGACCTGGCAGCCGGCAGGGAACGCACGCCCTCGATCGAGCCAAGCCCGAGCTCGAGCAGACGCGGCACGTCGAGCCCGCCCGCCGCCTCGACCAGGTGGTCGAGCGTGTGCGCCCCCGTGTCGCCGAACTCTCCCGCGTCGGGCATCGCGCCGACGCCGAGCGAGTCCAGGACGATCAGGAAGACGCGCCGCACCTTATTTCTTTGCCGCCAGCGCCTTCTGGATCGTGAACCGGACCTGGCGGTCCATGTCCTCCACGAACTCGTCGCCGAAATCGCGCTCGAGCAGGTCGCGCTCGCTGAACTCGTAGCGCCCGGAGCGCGGGTCGAAGTCGAACTGGTAGTCGTGCTCGCTGCCGTCGTCTTCCGTGACCATCACGAGGACGATGTGGTTGGGGGCGTCGAGCTCGACGCGAAAGGTGGCCATGGGTGCTCCGAGGGGGTCCAGCGCGCATCGTAACCCCTGCCGGACCGACGCGAGCTTCGGGAACGTCGTCACGCGGATGGCGGGCCCGTTCAAGGGGTCCGCACCCGCAGCGAGCTTGCGAGCGAAGCCACCGGAATGGGCGGACCCGTTCAAGGGGTCCGCATCCGCAGCGAGCTTGCGAGCGAAGCCACCAGCATGGGCGGACCCGTTCAAGGGGTCCGCATCCGCAGCGAGCTTGCGAGCGAAGCCACCAGCATGGGCGGGCCCGTTCAAGGGGCCCGCCCGCCGCCCGCTCGATCCGCGCCAGTCCCATGCAACAACTCTTGCGCGAACTCCATTGCCGCAACGATCCGCGATGCGCCACGGGCGCGTAGGCTGAACGCGTGCGAGCACGGACCCTGATCCCCGCTGTCGCAGCAGCCTGTCTCTCCGCAGCCTGCTCCACCTGGAGCCGCGTCGAGACGTTCCCGGGCTGGTCGCTCTACGCCGAAGAACCGGAGTCGGTCGACGTCCGCGCGTTCGAGCGCGCGTACGAGCCGGCGATCGTGGCGGTCGAAGCCGTCTTCGGTCCGTTCCAAAAGCCGGTGCGCGTGCACGCCTGGGAAGGGGACCAAGGCGGCGTGTCGTCGGTCGGAGAGGTGCACGACGTGCCCGGCATCGGTCGCGCGCGCGTGCGCGCCTACCACGCGCGCGGAGAAGGGCCGTTCGGGCCGGCGGCCGGCATCTACGCCAGCACGGCCGACGCCGGCACGGCCGTGCACGAGCTGGTCCACGCGCGCATCGCCGAGGAAGTGCCCGAGCTCCCGTTGTGGTTCGAGGAGGGCGTCGCCTGCGTCCTGGGCGACGGCTTCCTCGACGGCGATCGCTGGGTCGTCGACGGCCTCGCGTGCTGGCCCATGCGCGAGCTGCGCGCCAGCGCGCCGGACGTGCGCGAGCTGGCGCGCCTGCTCGCCGTGCGCGCCGAGCGCGGCACGGACCTGCGCCAGAACGTGCTCGTGCACTTCGTCGGGTGGGCGATCGTCTTCGACCTCTACCGCGCCGACGGCCGGGTCGACTGGCCGAGATGGTTGGAGCGCGCCCGCACGATGGGCGCGGTCGAGGCGCACGAGCGGATGATGCGCACGCTGGCGCCCGAGACGGAGGCTGCGTGGCTCACGCGGCTCGGTCACGAGGATCGCGGCGTGCGGCTGGCCACGGCCAAGGGTCTGTGGAAGCTGCGTTCGCCGGCCGTGCTGACGGCGCTGCTCGAGCGCTTGCGTCGCGAGGAGGATGCGGAAGTGCAGGTTGCCCTGGCCGTCAACGCGCTCGCGGCGGCAGGCGAGCGCACACCGCCCGGTCGCATGTCGGGACGGTTGTGGCGCACTGTGTGGCCCATCCTGCGCGATTCCGAGCTGGGCGACGCTGGCGAGCAGGCCGCGGTCGATCGCCTCATGGCGTCGTTCCGCCGGCGCGGCGGCAGCGATTCGGACGCGGCGCTGCAGGATCTCGACCGATTCTGGGCCGAGTGAGCCTTCTGGGCCGAGTCAGCACCTCGCGAATCGAACGGGGGACGGATCGCGTGATCCGCCCCCCGTTCCGAAGCCGCGCGCCGGGCTTGGCTCCGTGCGCGATCAGCCGGCCTTGGCCTTGGCCTTGTCGACGACCTTGTTGATCTCCGCGATCATCGCGTCGACGCGGGTCTTCAGGTTGTCGTACGAGTCCTTCGTGGCCTTCTTCATGTCGTAGTCGTTGAGCGTCTTCTGCAGCTCGATCTTCTTGGCCTGGAGCTGCTCGATCAGGTCGTCGAGTTCCTCGCGCTGATCCTCGGTCTTGGTCGCGGCCTTGGCCTTGAGGTCGGCGACCGTCGTGTCGAGGCCGGCGAGCCGGGTTTCAGCCGACCGCTTCAGGTCGGCGAACCACGTCGACGCCTGCGCGGTCATGTCCTTCGCCTTGTCGCCCATCGTGGTCGTGCCCGAGGTGCTCGACGGCGGCGCGGCCTTCGTGCTGTCCGCGCAAGCCGTGGCCAGCGAGACGAGGAGTGCGGCGGCGAGTGTCAGGTTGACATTCGGTTTCTTCATGTGGGGAACCCTCCGTGTACAAATGGAACGGTGTTGGACGAGCTCGGCGCCCGCATGGCACCGCTCCCGCGGCGGGCCTGGTGGTGAGCACCGGCCGGAGCCTGGCGGTGCAACAATCGGACCCGAGCAACTCGAGAACCCGCGGAACGGCGCGGTTCCCGAGGCTGCTGAGGGCCCCGGGGCGAGCCGGGGTGCCGCGCACGCAGCTATACTCCGCGCTTCACCCGACGCCGCCTTGTGCCCACGACGTCCTCCATGCAGACCCTCACCCGGCCGACCTTCGACCAGCTTTCGACGAACTTCCACCACTGGGAGAAGACCGGGGACCTGATCGATCAGTGCATCGATCTGATGCTGAACCTGCGCCAGTCCGGCCATCCGGGCGGCTCGCGCAGCAAGGTGCCGTTTCTCGTGGCGTCGACGTTGGGGGCCGGGATGCGCTTCGACCTGCGCCATCCCGAGAAGGCGTTCGGCGACCGGTTCGTGCTGATCGCGGGTCACTGCTGCCCCGTCGTGTACGCGCTGCTGGCCGTCTACAACGAGGCGCTGCGCGCGCGCTACGAGATGACCGGCGACGAGCGCTTCCTGGTGCCGAACGCCGAGGAGCGCCAACTGACCTGGGAGCACCTCCTGTGGCTGCGCCACAAGGGGGGGCTGCCGGGCCACGCCGAGATGGAGGGGCGCACGCTCTTCTTCAAGTTCAACACGGGGCCTTCGGGCCACGGCGCGCCGGCCGCGCTGGGCGAGGCGATGGCGCTCAAGCACGCCGGCGTCGGCGACGTCAAGGTCTTCGCGATGGAGGGCGAGGGCGGTCACACCGCCGGCGCGCACCACGAGGTCAAGCACTCGGCCTGGGGCCTGGGCCTCGACAACCTGATCTACCTGTTCGACTGGAACGACCACGGCATCGACCCGCGGCCGTGCTCGGACATGGTGCACGGTACGCCGCGCGACTGGTTCGAGCCGTACGGCTGGCGCGTGGCCGGCACCGAGAAGGGCGAGGACTACGCCGAGATCACGCGCGCGCTGCTCTCGATCGCGCACGACGAGGATCCGCGCGGGCGCCCAGGCATGGTCTGGATCAAGACGCGCAAGGGCCGCGGCTACCACAAGTTCGACTACGCCAGTCACGGCAAGGCGCACGCGCGCAATTCGGAGCTGTTCTGGACGTGCCGTTCGGAGTTCGCGGCCAAGTACGGTGCGTCGTTCGCCGGCCACGGCGACACGAAGGATCCGGGCGAGGAGGCGTGCCGCGAGCAGACGAAGGCCTGGCTGCAGACCGTGATGCAGGTCCTGCGCGACGACCCCGCGCTCGTCGAGTACCTGTCGGACACGCTGATCGAGCTGGGCGAATCGGTGCCGTCGCAACCGGCCGGCTTCAAGTTGACGTCGAACGTCAACATGGCGACGGACCGCTCGTGGCTGGCGCAGGACAAGCTGCCCAAGGAGCTCTTCGTCGCGCCCGGCACGAAGATCGCGAACAAGGAAGGCTTCGGGAAGTTTGGCGCGTGGCTGAACGCGCTGGCGAAGGAGCGCATGGGCCGTCCGCTCGTGCTGGCCTGCTCGGCCGACCTGGCCGAATCGACATCGATCTACGGTTTCGCCCAGGATTTCGGCGGCACGAAGGGCTTCGGCTGGTACGAGCGCAACAAGAACCCCGGCGGTTCGCTCCTGCCGCAGCAGATCACCGAATTCACGAACTCGGGGCTCATGGCGGGACTCGCCAGCGTGAACATGAGCGCACGGCCCGAGGAGGAGTTCCTGGGCTACTGGGGCGCGCACTCGACGTACGGATCGTTCAGCTACTTGATGTACGGGATGATGCGGCTCTTCTCGCAGCTCGCGCAGGATTGCCCGCTCAAGGTCGGCCGGATCATCTGGGTCGCAGGCCACTCGGGTCCCGAGACGGCCGAGGACAGCCGCACGCACTTCGGCATCTTCGCGCCGGGGACGACGCAGCTCTTCCCCGACGGGCATGTGATCAACCTGCACCCGTGGGAGCACAACGAGGTCGCGCCGATGCTGGCCGCGGCGCTCTCGACCGACGTGCCGATCATCGCGATCCACCTGACGCGGCCCAACGTGGCCGTGCCGGACCGCGCCGCGCTGGGCTGCGCCTCGCACTTCGAGGCGGCCAAGGGCTGCTACGTGATCCGCGACCACGACAAGCTCCGGCCGAAGGAAGGCACGGTGCTCGTGCAGGGCACGAGCACGACGGAGTCGGTGTTCCAGCTCCTGCCGCGCCTCGCGAAGCCCGGAGCGCCCAACGTGAAGATCCTGGCCGCGACGAGTTGGCAACTGTTCCAGCGGCAGACGCGCGAGTACCAGGATTCGGTGCTGCCGCGCGCGGACTGGCTCGACTCGACCGTGATCACGAACGGTGCGCGGCGGCTCATGCACGACTGGCTCAGCTCGAAGGTGGCCGAGGCCTACGCGATGAGCCCCGACTTCGACGACCGCTGGCGCACGGGCGGGACGGTGGACGAGCTCAAGAAGGAGGCTCAAATCGACCCCGACTCGCTGTGGGAAGGCATCCAGCGCTTCGCCCGCGAGCGCGAGAAGCGCCTGCAGCGGCTCGCCCACCCCGGATAGCGGGCTTCGGCGGGGCGCGCGCGGAGCGCGCGCTCGGCGCGCATTCGCGCGCCAAACGGGTTGGAGCGCGCGGTTCAAGCGCGCTCCCCGCGGGGGCTTGACGGATGCCACAGTTGTAGCAGACAATGCTACACATGTCGCATGAGACCCCGTTGACCGAGGCCGAATGGACGGTGATGCAAGCGGTCTGGAAGCGCTCGCCGGCCAGCGTCCGTGACGTCCTGGAGGAAGTCGAGGCCGAGACCAGCTGGGCCTACTCCACCGTCCGCACCATGCTGGCGCGGCTCGTGGCGAAGGGCGTTCTCACGGAGCGCCGGCGCGGCAACACGAGCTTGTACGGGCCGCGCGTCACGCGCGAGGAGGCGCGCGCTTCGGCGTTGCGCGGGCTGCTCGAGCGCGCGTTCGGCGGCTCGTTCGGTTCGCTCGTGCAGCACATGGCGAGCGAGGAGCGCCTGACGCGCAAGGAACGTGAACGGCTCGCGAAGCTGCTCGCCGAAGCGGACGGACCGGAGCAGCGGTGAACGCCTGGCACGCCGCGGCCGACGCGTGGTGGTCCTGGATCGGACCGCTCTCGGTTCAGTGTGCCGTGCTTGCGCTCGGCTTCGCGCTGGTCGACCGCCTCCTGGCGCGCAGCGCGCCAGTGCGTGTGCGAGCCGCGTTCGGCTGGGCCCTGCTGGCGCGCGTTGCATTGCCGCCCGCGCTCGAATCCCCTGTCGCGCTCGTGCGACTGCTCGGCGATCAGCCCGTCGCGGAGGAATCAGGCGCGCTGGTCGGATCGCAGGCGACGCTGGCGCTGTTCGTGGTCTGGCTAGCCGGCGCGCTGGCGCTCTCCACAGCGCTCGTCGTGCGCGCTGCGCGCGACCGGCGCACGTGGATCGCGGCGGCGCGGCCAGCGGACGTCGCGGTCCTGGCCGTGGCGCAGCGCGCGGCCGAACGGCTCGGTTTGCGCCGCGCGCCGCGCGTTCTCGTCGCATCCGGGGCGCTCGGGCCGGCTGCCATCGGCCTCCTCCGTCCCCTCGTCGTGCTCCCGACCGAGATGGCCAGCAATGCGCACTCGCGGCAACTCGAGCACGTCCTGCTGCACGAGCTCGCGCACGTCGCGCGGCGCGACGCGCTCGCGGCGCTGGCCTGGTCGATCGCGCGCGCCGTGCTGTGGTTCCACCCGGCCGTGCACCTGTACGCGCGTCACGCGGCGACGCTGCGCGAGATCGCCTGTGACGAGCGCGCCGCGTCGGCCGCGGGCGACGTCGCGCACTATCGCCGCTCGCTACTCGAGATCGCGCGTCCCCTCGCCTCGCCCGGCCTGCTCGGCGCGACCGCCTTCTTCCCGGTCGAGCCGCAGATCCTGGCGCGTCTGCGCGCCCTCGAGCGCCTGCCGCGCAGCTCGGGAGTGCGCCAGCGCGCCGCCGCGATCGCCACGTTCGCGCTGCTGGCCGCGTGCTGCGTTCCGCTCGCGCGCCCGCACGCGACCTCCACGACCGACGCGTTCGCCGGCCTGGAAGGCTGCATGCGCAAGCGCCTGGCCGTCATGGCCGCGATGGCGGCCGAATCCCGCACGACCCCCGACCGCTGAACCCCACGAACGGAGAGAACCATGAACATCCTCGCTCCCGCCGCCTGTCTCGTCGCCGGCCTCGTGCTGGCCTCGTCACTGTCTTCCCCGCTGGCTTCGTCCCTGTCTTCGTCGCCGGCCCTCCCCGCCGCTCCTCCGCAGGACGGCATGAAGGAGATGATGGAGAAGGCGCAGCTCTGGACGAAGCCTGGCGAGCAGCACAAGGGTCTCGAGCGCTTCGTCGGGAAGTTTGACATCGAGCTGCGCATGTTCATGGGCGACCAGGCGACTCCGGCCGAGAAGGGCACCGCCGAGGTCCGCTGGCTCATGGACGGTCGGTGGCTCGAGAGCGATTGGACCTGCACGATGATGGGCATGCCGCTGCGCGGGCATCTGATGTTCGGCTACGACAACTTCAAGATGAGCTACGTGATGAGCTCGGTGTCGAGCTTCGACACGGCCATGGCACGCTGCGAGGGCGACATGACGCCCGACGGCAAGGCGATCGTCATGTACGGGACGGTCGACGAGTACCTGACGGGCGAGCACGACAAGATGGTCAAGTACATCTGGCGCTTCATTTCGGCCGACGAAATGCGCTTCGAAGTCCACGACCTGCCGATCGGCGAGGTCAACACGAAGGTGATCGAGCTCTCCTACAAACGGGCCAAGTGAGCCCATGGCCCAGATCAAGGTCGAGAAGCAGGTGCGCGCGCCGGTCCAGCGCGTCTTCGCCGTCGCGACGAACCTGCGCGACGGAGCCAGGAACATCCCCTCGATCACGGCACTCGAGGTGCTGACCGAGGGTCCCGTTGGCCTCGGCACGCGTTTCCGCGAGACGCGCAAGGTCTTCGGGCGCGAAGCGACCGAGGAGATGGAGATCACGGCCTTCGACCCGCCGCGATCGATGAGCCTCGGCGCCGAGAGCCATGGTTGCCGCTACCGCAACGATTTCCGCTTCGATCCGCGCGACGGCGGCACCCGGATCGAGATGACGTTCAACGCCGAGCCGGTGTCTTTCGGGGCCAAGGTGATCGGCGTGCTCATGCGGCCGATGATGAAGATGCTGATGGCCGAATGCGGCAAGGACCTCGACGCGATCGCGGCGACGGCCGAGCGCGGCTGATCGAAGCTCAGAACGCGAAGGTCGCTTGGGGCTCGCGCACCACGTCGACCTTGGCTACGCGGCATGCGTCGAGCAGGTCGGACGGGATCCAGGCGAAGAACCGTTCGCGCGGGATCGGCGTCGACATCCAGGACTGATCGGGCGCGGGCCCCAGGAACAGCTCGCGCGCCGTCATGAGCCGCACCATGGGCTCGCTCGCCGCCGTGCCCTTCTTCGTGATCCAGCGCAGGGCGCGCGCCGCCACGATGCGCTGCGCCACCTCGAGCGTCATCTGGCAGTCGCCGTGCACGTACTCGATCACGCGCGCGTGATCGCCGCAGCGCCAGGCGATCGGCGCCTCGGCTCCGTGCATCGACTTCTTCTGCGCGATGCCCATGCCCTCGGCGACGGAAGCCAGCGCGACCGGGAAGCCGCGCGCGTGGAAGACCTGCAGCATGGGGTCGCACGTCTCCAGCGCGACTTCTCCCGCCAGCCTCAGGTCGCCGGCCGCGTGCCCCAGCCACTTCAGGTCGAAGCCGACGCCGTTCCAGGCCACGACGCACTCGCCGTCGAGCTGACGCTGGCGCAGGTGGAGCAGCACGGCGCGCGCGTCGGCCGCGCTCATCCGCGCCGCCGGCCGGTCGGCCTCGACGCCGTGCCATGTGCACGCACCGCCCTTGTCGTCGCGGCAGGCTGCGACGGACAGGTCGAAGGGGCCCAGGGAGTCGAGGTCGCCGCCAGGCGGGATCTCGACGACGGAAGCGAGCTCGATATCGAAGGCCAGCATGGTCCGAAGCTAGCGAACGCACGGACCGGAATCCGCAACGGCGCAAGCGACGGCCAGCCGTTTCCCCAGTTCAACGAGCGACGGCCAGCCTTCTCCCCGCTCAGCGCGCGGCCAGCACGGCCGGCCCGCGGCCCGGCTGGCACATGCACGGGGCGTGGATCTTCGTGTCGGCGCGTGCCCAGGCCGTCCGGAACCGCGTTTCGGCGCCACGTGCCTCCTCTTCGCGACCTTGCGCGCGCAGCGCGCGCGTCAGGCCGAAGAGCGACCAGCCGTTCTCGGGGTACTGCGTCAGATCCTCGCGGAACGCGCGCTCCGCCTCCTTCCAGCGCTCGGCCTCGAGCAGCATCGCGCCGTAGGGGTGCCGGACCGGCATCATCCAGTCGGGCGGCTCGTCGTAGACGAGCTGATCCTCGATCGCCACGGCCTCGGCCGCGCGCGCGAGCCCCTCGTCGCGCTGGCCGCGACCGAATGCGATCTCGCCCGCCAGGAGGAGCTGCGGGATCTTCATCACGACCCTGGCCGAGTTGTTGCCGATCGTGCGCTCGTCGAGCGCGGCGACGATCGCATCGAGCTGCTTCAGCTCGGCCTCGGCCTCGTCGGGCCTGCCCAGCGCGTTCAGCGCCGTGCCGCGCGCGTAGTGGCGCACGCCGTTCGCGACGGTGAACTCGGCCGGGAACGTCGGGTGATCGAGCACCTCCTGCCAGCGTCCGAAGCGCACGAGCGTGTGCATCACGACGGGCATGAAACCGTCGACGAGGGGGCCCGCGGCCTTCACGAACTCGGGCGGCATCTCCGTCAGCATCGTGCGCGCGGACTGCAGCGCCGCCTCGCTGCGCCCTTCCAGCATCGAGCTGAACGTCAGGAAGTGCGCGTTGTGCGCCATGTACACGCGGTAGAAACCGTCGCGCGGGAACTCGTCGCGGTGGCGGCGATCGGCCGCCATCGCCAGCTCGTTGGCGCGCGACGCATCGGCCAGGCGCGCCGTGCGCAAGTACGTGTGCGCCGGCATGTGCACCAAGTGTCCCGCGTCCGGCGCCATGTCGATTAGCCGGTCCGCGGCCGCCAGCGCCAGCTCGGGCCGCGGCGACGCCTCCGTCGCGTGGACGTACAGATGGTTCGCCAGCGGGTTCATCGGATCCAGCGCGAGCGCGCGCTCGAGCTGCGCCAGGATCTCGAGCGCGCGACCCTTCGGCGCGCCCGCGCGCGTCCACAGGTCCCACGGCTGCAGGTCCATCGCCGCCTCGGCCGTCATCGCGGCGACGTCGGCGTCGTCCGGGAAATCGCGCGCGACGGCGTCCATCGCGCGCGAGTAGGCCTCGTCCAGCGGCCGGCGGTCAGCCGGCATCGAAGCGCCCCAGCGCTGGGCTTGCGCCGCGACCAGCGCGCGCTCGACCGGCGTGCCGCCCGTGGCCAGCGTGGTGGCGCGTCGCACGGCCTCGCGCGCGAAGCCGTCGCGCTCGGGCGGCACCATCGGGTTGTTGATGTGCGGCCCGTTCGCGCAGGCGATCCCCCACCACGCCATCGCGCAACCCGGATCGATCTCGGTCGCCTCGGAGAAGCAGCGGATCGCCTCGTCGTGGTTGAACGCGTAGAGCCACGTCAGGCCGCGATCGAACCAGCGCTGCGCGGCGGGCGAGCTCGTCGTGATCGTGCGCGAGTGCGAGCCCAGGTCGACGTCGGCGCCTTCCGTGCCGGGACGCGCGGTGGACGCGCAACCGGCGCCGAGGAGCGCGAGGGAGAACACGAGGGCGAGTGTGCGACACATGGCATTTCCTCCGGATATGCGCACAGGATGACGCCGTCGCGCCACGAACGGAATAGCGGCGCCGTGGGTGCGCCCCTGGGACGGGAGCGGCATCACGTCGTGCCCGCACGCGGGCCCGCGAGAATGCTCGAGCGCGGGGCCTCGTTTTTCGCGAGGGCCCCGCGCCCGTTCCCGTCCCCAGCCTGCGCGGCTCCCCGGCCGCGCCGATTCACGGACCGCCGAGGAACCCGCTGGCGTCGCCTTGAGGCGCGCCGTTCGGGTCGATCCACGAGTCCAGCACGAGCCCGTTCACCGGGTCGGACAGGAGCTGGATCAGCGTCGCACCCAGCGGTCCCGCCATCGTCGGGTCGGCCGCCCCGTCGCGCAGGATCGGGCCAATGCTCGTGTCGAACAGCTGGTGGTTGTTCGAGCCGTTGACCAGGCCGCTCGGCTCGACAATGCGGTCGAGGTTGAGTCGGACGTTGGCCGGGTCGAACACCGCGGCGGGCGCCACGCCGTCCGCGCCCACGCGGTTCGGGTTCGTGTCGAGCGGGTTGACCGGCGCGCCGTTCGCGTCGAACAGGAACACGCCCGAGCCCAGGCCCGCGACCATGTGCACGTACAACGGCGAATTCATGCGGTTGCCGGTGTTGCGTCCGAAGTGATCGCGCAACAGATTGAAGTCGAGCGCGCCCCAGTCACCCGAGGCCATGGCCGTCCTGAAAGCGCCGAACTCTGAGCTGTACTGCGCCACGCCCGTGTTCGTGTTGTGGCAGGCCACGCAGTAGCGCGGACCTTCGCGCGTGGCGTCGACTTTGCCGCGAATCGAGTGCGCCAGGATCGCGTTGTGCGCCAGCGACGGGAAGCCCGACGGAGCGCCTCCCGGGTTGTTGCCGGTGCCGCGGCGGTCGCTGAAGGAGAACCGCTGCGACAGCTGGTTGAAGCGGTCTTCCCACTGGAAGAAGACCTTCGTGTTGGCCGAGAGCTGCGTGATCTTGCCCTTGGGGCCAACGCCCAGCTGGAAGAACAGCGGCGACTGGTACGTGAAGTCGGCCGTGCGCTGCCGCGAGACGATGCGCTCGCCGGTGATGTTGCTGAAGTTGTTGCCGGTGTTGTACTCGCCGCTCAAGTGGCAGCCCATGCACGTGTTCGTCCACGCTGCGTGGCACGAAGCGCAGTCCATGCGGTCGGTGTGGCTGAAGCCCACCGACCCGCCAGCTGTCTGCTTCGGACCCGTGCCGTTCGACGCGTCGTTGTCGATGCGACCCATCGCGTACGACGCCTTGTCGCTGTAGAAGGGCTGTGCCGTCAGCGGATTGATGCGGCCGTTGTCGACGACCGAGTCGCGGGTCTGCGGCACGACGTGCAGGTTGCCGGTCAAGCGGCTCCTCAAGTACGTGTTGCCGTCCGGCGCACGGTAGACGTGCCGCAGCAGGTTGCCTGCCGTGTCCGACGCGACCTGAGCCGTGGTCCCGTCGTAGAGCGTGCCGGCGACGACCGGCGCGTAGGCGTCGATCGTGCCGTGGCAGCTCTCGCACGAGATCGCGGACTGCTGCTCCATGCGGCTCTTGATCGTGCCGTCAGGGTTCGCGGCGTTGCCGCCGTGCATGTCCCAGCTGCCGTGGCAGTCGATGCAACCCATGCCCGACTGGTAGTGAACGTCCTCGGGCGTGTCGTCGCGACCGTCGCCGTCGTAGTCCTCGCGCAGCAGGTACTGGTTGTGGTTGCGCCCGTTGAACGTGTTGTTCTGCTCGAGCACTCCGAACAGACGCGTGTCGTTCTGCGTGGTCTGGTGCGAGACCGGGTTGGCCGGGTACTGGCGGCCGTTGCGCACGTCGGCGTTCTGGTCGAGGCGGATGCCCCAGTACTGCATGACGGTGCGGTTCGAGCCCTGGTGGCAGCCGGCGCACGTCGCGTCCTGGATGCCGGGCACCACCGCGCCATTCGAGAGCGTGCGCGCGACGCCGTGGATGCGGTGCGTCCGCGGGTGCGAGCGCTCCGGCGCGTCGATGTCGTCCGGGTCGATCGGCTCGGTCATGTTGATGTTCGGGTCCGAGCTGAAGCTGCGGCCACCGAGGCTGTAGGGCATGTGACACGCGGTGCAGCCCGATGAGCGGTAGTCGCCCGCGCGGTTGTTCGCGCCGGCGCTGCCCAGGTGGCAGTCGCCGCACGTGAACGCGACCTGGTCCATGAACAGGTTCGCCAGCGGCGAGCCGGTGATCGCGCGGCCCTCCGCGTCCTGGTCGTCGGCCAGCGCGGCGGCGTCGTAGGCCGGGTTGTTGAAGACCGCGTTGGGCCCAGTCGCGCCGAACACGGCGGCCACCGGGTGCTCGATGAGGCGCGCAACGGCGCCCACGACGCTGCCGGGGCCCGTGAAGTTCGGGTTCGTCTGCGCGCGGAAGCCCGTGTCCGATGCGGTGTCGCCGTACAAGTCCTCGCTCTCCGGCACGAGGCTGTCGATGCCGGCCGCGTACGAAGCGCCGGACAGGACGCCGGCCGCGGTCGCGAGCAGGCTCTTCGAGACGACGTCGGCGTGACCGGCGTGGCACGCGCCGCAGCTGCGGTTGTTCTGCACGACGCGCAGGTCGCCCGGATTGATGAACTGCAGGTAGTCGATCGCGGTGTACGTCTGGCCGCCCACCACGTAGTCGGGCCACTTGTCCATGCCCGCCAGCGTGAGGCGGTTGAAGTACGCGCGCGCATTCGTGAGCTGGAACGCGTCGTCGCCGATCTGCGGCGGCGGCGGGACGTGGCTCGTCACCATGTCGGTGCCGTTCGGGTCACCGCCGTGGCACGTCGTGCAGGTCACGGCCGACGCACCCGGGAACGGGTGCGGATTCTCGATGCCCGGCCCCGAGTAGTCGTTCCCGAGCGAGCCGTTGTGGCAGAGCATGCACGACTCCGCCGTCTGCACGCCGAGCGTGCTCGTCTCGCCACTGCAGCCTGCCAGTCCTGCCAGGCCGAAGGCCGCGAACCACCCGAAGTTGAGCCGTCCCATGTCTACTCCTCTGTCGGACGTGGGCGCGTCTGCGAGTCCGCGTCCGTTCACCGTCCGTCCCTGCCGCTGCGCTGTCCTTGCCGGACCCGCTCGCGCCGATCTCCCCGCGTGGTCCTTCGGGCACGGGACCAATCGATCTTGAGCCGGCTTCGAACGACGCTCGTACACGGATGAGGGTCCGGTCAGAGGCCGAGAAGGAATCGACGCCTCTGCGCGCGGTGCCGACCGCGCCGCAGCACGCTGCGATCCTTCCTTTCCCCTCTCTCAGAAGGTGAGGTGGACTCGAACCCTCGGCGCGCCTCTAAGAGACTGAGAAGAATTCGAAGTCTCTCGCGCCGCGGAGCGGCGCCACCAGGATCGGAGAGGCCGTACGATCGATTTTTTCTCGGCCTCTCAGGGGTCGTTGATTTCCGCCTGGTTCCACGTCCGCGGCAGGTGACAGCGGTCGCAGCGGTCGGTCCAGCCCAGGCCGGCGTGGTTCGGGTTGTTCGCTCGCGCCAGGTCGTTGGCGTGGCAGGTCAGGCATTCCGTGTCGGTCGGCACGAAGCGACCGACCGGCGCGCCGGGGTGGCAGCGGAAGCAGGCCGTGGTCGCGTGCACGCCGAGCAGCGGGAAGCGCGTGCGGCGGTGCAGCTCGTACTGCCCGACCGGCCACCAGGTCGACTCCGTGTGACAGGTCGTGCAGTTGGAGCCCAGCGTCCCCTGATGGATGTCCTCGTGACATCCCATGCAACCGCGCGCGGCGAAGACGCCGGCCGGGCCGCGATCGTTGTGACAACGGATGCAACTCGCGTTCTCGTGCGCGCCGTGGAGCGGGATGCCCGTGTGGGCCTCGTGGTCGAACACGAAGTCGTCGCGCACGCTCGACCAGTTGCCGCCCTCGTGGCACAGCGCGCAATCGCCGGGGAACGTGTCGTGCGGCAGCACGGGGCCGAAGCCGGCCCACCACAGCCGCAAGGCCGCGCTGTCCCGGCCGTGCGAGACGCACGCCGCGACCGCGAGACAGAGAACGGCGGCGAGCGCCAGGCAGCGTGTTGCGATCCGCGACACGCGTGACGCGCGCGAAGCAACCCGTGATCCGTGGATGTCGGACATCAGAAGCTCCTCTGCGCGTAGAGACCCGCGGTCCAGCCGTCTTCCTCGTCGTACAGGAACAGGTCGGCGTGGAGCGCGAAGCTCCAGCCCGACGCCGTGTTCCAGTCGAAGTCGAGCCCCACCTTGTGCTGCGGCAGCTCGTCGTTGTTCGCCGTGAAGCCCTGCTGCTTGTTGAGCACGAACTCGTACCCCAGGTGCCACCCCACGTGGTGCCCCGAGTGGCCGAAGCCGGCGCGCCAGCCGCCCAGCGTCGTGTAGCGACCCTGCGTGGCGAAGACGCCGCCGTCGATGAGGATCCCGTCGAAGATCAGGTCGTCGAACTCGAGGCCCAGCTCGCCGTCGCCGCCCTCGTCGTCCTCGTCGATCCAGGCGCCGACATCCTCGAGCAGCGCGACCTTGCCCATGTCCTGACGCGCCGACATGGCGACGCGATCGAGGTGGTCGTCGGCCAGCTGGGCGTCCGTCACCGGCCGGTACTCTTCCGTGTCCATCTCGGGGAACGCCTGGTGGCGGTAGCTGAAGCGCAGCGAGTGGCCGCCTGCCCACACGCGGCCGGCCGACACCCAGGCCTGCGTCACCTCGGCGCCGGCGCCCTTCGCCACGTCCTCGCCCGTGTAGAGGTCGATCCAGGCCGTGGCCTGGAGCGTCCACGCGTCCGGCGGGAGCCAGTGCGCCTTCAGCACGAACAGGTCGCGGTCGGAGTTCAAGTCCGTGAACGTCTTCTGGTAGCCGGCGCCCAGCGAGAGGATCTCGCTCTCGTCGCGCGACCAGCGGTACCACAACGCGAGCTCCTGCTCGCGGCCTTCGTCGCTGAGCGTGTCCCACTCGGGCTGGAAGCCGGCGCTCGCGCCGTACGCGCCGCCGCCGGTGACGTGGTGGTTCCACTCGATGCCGTCGACGAGCCCGAACTCGGGCATCTCCGAGTGGAGCAGGCGGCCGACCTCGAAACGGTCGGGCGCGAAGCGGTGCCCGCCCCAGCTGTAGGAGAGTCGATCGAGCAGGAAGCGCGTGTCGTTCTCGCCGTCGTTCGCCCCGTCGTTGTCCGAGACGTTGACGTCGCGGTGGTCCCACTCGCCGTCGAAGTGGAACGTGCCGCCGCCGCCGAACAGGTTCACGTACTCGAGGCTCGCGCCGGCGCGGAAGAAGCTGCTCGAGCGGTCGTCCTCGCTGTTGTCCGTGATGTCGCCGGTCGCCCAGAGCCGACCGGTCAAGAACGCATCCCGCTCTTCGGGCCGGAAGGGTCGCACTTGCGCGAGCAGCGGCATGTCCGCCGTCCACTCGTCGTCCGTCCGCTCCCAGGGCGGGTGCTCGGGCGGCGTGCCGCTCGGCACGGGCTCGCGCGGGAGCGTCGGGTCCTCGATCACCGCGAAGCGCGAGGCCGGGATGCGCGCTTCGGCGCGCATCCCGGGCGGCGGGACGAAGTCGGCGTCGTCAGGCACGACGATCGCGCCGCGGTCTTCGACGCGCGCGACGCGGCCCCAGCGCTCGACGCCGTCGCGCGAGCGGAACACGACGCGGTCGCCCACAGCCAGCCCGTCGGCCGATCCGCGGTCGACGATCGCGCGCCGCGGGTAGCTGGCCTTCACGCGCATCTCGAGCACCGTCGGCTCGCCCTCTTGCGCGTAGGCGGCGCCGGCGCAGCAAGTCAGCGCGATGCAAAGCCCGATCTTCGGTTGGAACATGTCGCTCCTCACTTCCTCCGCCGGCGGATCAGGACGTCCTCGCCGACGCCGTGACAGTCGACGCATTCGGTCCCCAGCGGGCGGTAACGCACGGCCTCGTCGCCCGACGGCAGCGTCGCGGGCAGGTGACACGCGGCGCACTCGAGCTCGCGGTGTCGTCCATCGAGCGGGAACCGCGAATCGCGGTCGTGGTCGAACGACAGGTACGCGGGCCGGTCGCTGGCGTGGCAGCGCGCGCAGTCGGCCGGTCCTTCGACCTCGAACTGGCCGCCGTGCGGATCCGGGTGACAGTCCGAGCAGGCGCCGCCGTTCGAGCGACCCCACGTGCGGCCCAATGCGTCGGGCCGGCGCAGCGGCGCGTGACAGGCCGCGCACGACGCTTCGCCGTGACCCTCGATCAGCGCAAAGCCCGTCCACGCGCCGTGATCGAAGCCGCGCGGGAACTCGCGGAACGACGTCTCCTCGTGACAGCGCGCACAGCCTTCGCGGTCGAAGACGACGGCCGGCAGGTCCGGTCCGTCGAACTGGCCCTCGTGCGGGTCCACGTGGCACGTGACGCACCCGCGGAACTGGCCGAAGTGATCGGCGACGCGGCCGAACGTGCGGTGCGTGTCGTCGCGCGTCGCCATCGAGGGGTGGCAGCTCGTACAGTTCTCCTGCGCGTGCGCGCCGAGCACGGGGAATCCGGTCCAGCCGGCGTGGTCGAAGTCCGGTGCGGGCGGTGCGGCGAACCCGGCCGTGGAGTGGCAAGCGGCGCACGCACCGTGCTCCGGCAGCTCGGTGTCGGCCTGGCGCTCGTCGAAGAAACCCTTGTGCGCGTCGGCGTGGCAATCGCCGCAGTTCGACGAGATGCCGCGGAAGGAGCGCGGCTCCTCCGGTGCGGGGATCGTGTGGCAGGCGTTGCACTGCGTGTCGAGGTGCTTGCCGTCCAGCGGCAAGGACGACAAGGCGTGCTTCTCGAGCGTGAACGCGTGCGGCTCGAACGCTTGGGCGTCGTGGCAGGCCGTGCACTCCTGGCCGGAGAACGGCCCGGCGTGGAACTGGCCACCGTGCGGGTCGGCGTGACACGTGCTGCAGGCCTCGGCCTCGCGACCCGGGTGTCGCGCCTGGAAGGCACCCGCGGCGGGATCGTGGCACTGCTGGCAGCCCAGCCCCGAGTGCGGCGCTTCGAGCGGGAATCCGGCGAAAGCGTGCTGCCCGGGCGTGAGGATCGAAGCCGACTCGCGCCATGTCACGTGCTCCGCCGCGTGGCAGGTGACGCAACCGCGGTCCGTGCCGAAGCCCGCCAGGCGCGCTGAGAACGTTGCGAAATCCTGCTTGTGCGGCGATTCGTGGCACTCGGCGCACGTGCGCACCTCGGCGCGGCTCTCGCTCTCGCCCATCAGCTCGAGCGCGTGCTTGCCCTTCTCCTCGTGGCACGTGCGGCAGGCGACGTCGCCGTGGCCGCCGACCAGCGGCAGCTGCCGCTCGTGACCCTCGGAGTGAAGACCGTCCCACGTCGTCTGGCCGTGGCAGCTCGCGCACGAGACCTGCATGCGGCCTTCGTGCGGGTCCTCGTGGCAACTGCCGCAATCCTGGTCCAGCCCCAGGAAGCGCGGCTGGCCCTCGGCGAGGATTGCGACGCGCGCATTGTCGTGGCAGTCCGCGCAGCCGATCTCGAGGTGACGACCGTCCATGTTCCAGCCGATGCGCGCGTGATCGAACTTCAGCGGCGACGGCACGCCGGCCATCACGAAGCTGCGCACGTTGACCAGGTCGAATCCCTCGCCGTGGTGCTCGCTGTGGCACGCGGCGCAGTTCTGGCCCGTCGCGCCCTCGAGGATCCCGTGCAGGCCGTGCGAGTTTTCGAGCTGCTCCGCGATCGGCTCGTGGCATTCGAGGCACGACTCGGTCATCGACGAGAACCAGCCGCCGTGGCAGGCCGAGCAGCTCGCGCCGCCGTCGACGGCCTCGAGTTGCCCGTGCACCGCCGCGACCGGTCCGGGCGATTTGCGGTCGACGTCGGTGATCGCCATCAGCACGACGGCGGCCAGCGAGCACACCGTGACCCAGACCTTCGGGCTGCCGAGCTTCAAGTGAGGCCTCCCGACGAGAACGTGGTGCCGTAGCTCAGCGCGACGATGACGTGGATGACGAGCAGGAGGACGAGCGCCAGCGCGACCCAGCGGTGCAGCCAGCGCCAGGCTGCGACGAGGCCGCGCACGTCTTCGAAGTGCGCGGTCGCGAGCGCCGTGCGATGCGCCTCGCGTGCCAGCACAATCGTCTCGTCGAGTTGGTCGGCCGGTATCCCGGCCGCGTGTCCCTCGACGCGGAGTTGCGAGAGCACTTGCGAGAGCTCGCGTTGTCCCAGCGCGAGCGCCGCCAGGCGGGCGGGCAGCGAGCTGCGCCACTGGCGCTTCTCGACCAGCGCCGCGACGGCCGCGCGCGCACGATCGCCGAACTCGCGCTGCGTCCCGGTCCACGCGTCCGCGAGGCGGCCGAGGCGCACGCGTACTTCTTCCAGCTCGAGCTCACGGCCGTTCGCGGCGCGCGGCACGTAGGCGTACAGGTAGCGACCGACCGCGCCGCTGGCGAAGAGCACCACGAGCGCCAGGAACGCGTGACCGCCGATCGAATCGCCGGCCGACATGCCGGCGTGCAGCAGCGCGCACAGCAAGGCCAGGATCCCGGTCGCGACGTGGCTCGTCATCCACGCGCGCAGCGATCCGAAGCGCAGCCAGCGCACCTTGGGCGAGCGGCGCGCCAAGTACATCAGGTTCCCGGCGACCAGCGCGGCGGCCAGGATGCCCAGCATGAGCCCCGTGCCGAGGCCCGGACGCAGCACCGTGTGCTTCTGGTGCATCGGCCGCGCATCGGCGGGCAGGCCGTAGTAGTCCGAGTTCCAGATCGCCCACGACAGCGCCGCCACGGAAAGGCACAGCCCGATCGCCAGCGCGCGCACGAGACCGCTGCCCTGCTCCGCGATCGGCGCGGCCACGGGGCGCTGCGAGGGATCGAAGGAGACGCCCGACTGCTCGAGCAGCGCGAAGGGCGGGATGCCGCCGGCCATGACGAACACCTCGTCGTTCGGCAGGTTCCACGCGCTCTCGACGCCCCCCTCCGTGATCGCGATGTCGACGGAATCCTCGCGGATTGCGAGCACGCGGCTCGAGAGGATCACGCGCACGCGGCCCTCCGCCACCAGCGCGTTCAGCCGCTCTTCGGTGCGCTCGCGCAAGCGGAAGAACGTGTCCTTGCGGTACGAGAGGGTGACTTCGTTGCCGGGTTGCTCAGCCAGAGCGAGCGTTGCTTCGCCCGCGGTCTCGCCGCCGCCGACGACCAGGACGCGCCGGCCCTGGTACGCGTTCGCGTCGATCATCGCGTACGAGACCTTGGGCAGGTCCTCGCCGGGTACCTCGAGCTTGCGCGGCGTGCCACGCCGGCCGAGCGCGAGGCACACGTGCTTCGCGGGCCAAGCCTCGGTCGCCGTCCGTACGAGGAATCGTCCGCGCGCGTCGCGCTGGATCGCAGTGACGGACTGGCCGGTGCGGAGCGGCAGTTCGCGCTCGCGCGCGACGCGCGACCACATCTCCATCAACTCTTCCTTCGTGTACGACTCGCGGTCGAGACGTCCACCCTGTGGCAGCTCGACGGACTGCGTCAGGATCAGCTTGCGGCGCGGGTAGCGCGCCACCGTGCCACCCACGGTCGACTCCTGGTCGAGTGTCACGAAACGCAGGCCCAGACGCTGCGCTTCGAGCGAGCAGGCCAGACCCGCCGGTCCGGCGCCGACCACGAGCAAATCGAGCACGTCGACGTCGTTCTCGCCTTGGGGTGGCGTCACCTCGCTACGGCGCGCGACCTCGGCTGCGACTGCGGTGCCCTGCAGGATCGCGTTGCGGATCAGCGCGCGCGCCGTGACCTCGCCGGCCAGGAACAGGTTGGGCGTGCCGACGGCCTCCAGCGATTCCGAAACCGCCGGGATGTCGCGTCGCGTCGCCGTGTCGGTCAGCGCGACGGTGATCGCGCCGGTCGGGCACTCGGCCTCGCAGGCCGACACGCCCGTGCAGCGCGCGCCGTTCACGACCATCGCCTGGCCGTGCACGAGGTCGAGCACGCCGTCCTCGGGACAGACGCGCACGCAAGCGCCGCAGCCCACGCAGAGCGTCAGGTCGACGATCGGGTGCTGGAGCTGGGCCTGCGCGCTGCCGAGGCGGACGGCGCGCTCGCGCTCGCCGAGGCGGCGCTCCATGCGCACGAGCTCCATACGACGCAAGAGCGCGGCGCCCAGCGCCGCGCCCAGCGCCAGGACCAGCGCGACGAGCAGGATCCAACTCATCTGTCGTGCGACGCGTGCGTCGCGCGGACCGGATCAGGAACCGGAGGCGCTGCCCGGACGGGGCGTCGACTGCGGCTGGGGCTCGACCGGAGCCGGCGGGTCGACCGGCGTGTCCGACGAAGGCGCCGGCTTCGTCTCGGTAGTGGGGGTCGGGCTCGTCGTCTTCGGCTTCAGCGTCGAGACCGGCTTCTTCTTGGCGAACGGGTTCGGCGCCGTCTTCGAGGACGTCGTCGTAGAGGTCGGCTCCGGGTTCGCCGTCGCTTCGGCCTCGTCGCCCATCTGGCCGTAGATCGCGGCGGACTCGACGTACGCGCGCGCCGCGGCCGTCGTGGCGTCGAAGCGCTTGTCGAGGTCCTGGATCTGCTCGTTCAGTAGGCGCACGTCGCCGCGGATCGTCTCGACCGACGTCGCGTTCAGGTCGTGGCGCAGGAAGAGCGCGTGGTCCTTCAGGTCGTTGTTGTAGGCGTCCAGCGCGATCTGCGCAGCCTGCGTCGCGCCGAGGATCGACTGGTAGCGCGTACGCGTCTCGTCCAGGCGAGACTGGCTGCGCGTGCGCATCCGCGTGTTGCCGAAGTTCTCGAGGTCCTTCGTCCAGCGGTGGAAGAGCTCGTCGGCCGCGCGCTGCATCGGCTCGACGGACTTGGCCAGCACTTCACCCTGTTGCTCGGACAGCTCGGCCGATTCGAGGAACTCCGCGAACGCCGGCGCGGCGTCGCCCTTGAAGCTGGGCGACACGAGGGCGCACAGGTCGGACAGGACCGCGTGAGCGGCGTCCTTCGCGACGGCGGTTTCGACCTGGACGCGCTCGATGTGGGTCAAGAGCTCGTCCACTTGCTGGACGCTCTGGCTGCGTTGGGTCTGTCCCGCGCACGCGGTGAACGCGGCGCCGGCCGCCAGGGCGGCGACGAACGAACGAACTGTGGACGTGTGGACCACGGTGAATCCTCCTCTTGCTTCTCTCTTGTCCCCGCGAGAGGGCGATGCCTCCGCGCACAAGTCACGATTCGGCAAGACTTGTGCGTCGAATTGAGATCAACGCGGATCTGCGTTCGGCACCGGCGCGGAAGTGCTGGGCAACGCGGCCGGAATTTCTTCCAGGTCGGGCTTCCCGCGGCGTGCGCGCGCAGGCCGCGCCGTGGCCGTCGTCGCAGCCGCAGGCGCTTGGTCCGCGGAAGAACTCATGGACTCGCTCGAGACGCTCCCGAGGCCCTTGCGCGACTTGCGGTCGCGCAGCCACGCCAGGCCGCCGAGCCCGACGATGCCCCACTGGACGCCGTAGTACGTCCACAGCGCCGTGTGCACGCCGCTCGTGAAGCCGTAGCTGTGCAGCCCGACACCCAGGAGGTTCACGCCCCACCACGAGAACGCGACGATCGTGCCGCCGAACGCGGCCGCCATGCACGTTCCGGGATCACGCAGGAACCCGCCGCGCCGTCCGTGGACCAGCGCGATCTGGCTGATGCAGATCAAGAGCGCGCCGTTCTCCTTGGGATCCCAGCCCCAGAAGCGGCCCCAGCTCTCGTTGGCCCAGATGCCGCCCAAGATTGTGCCGACGACGGCGAAGCACAACGCGAAGCACGTGACGCCGTACACGGCGCGCGCCAAACCGTGCTGGGCGGCCGCGTTCGCGCGCGAGCCGCGCACGAGCGACACGATCAGGTAGACGCTGCCCAGCAGCGCCGCCAGCATCCCGGCCGCGTAGCCCAGCGTGATCGATGTCACGTGCGTCGAGAGCCAGAAGTTCGTATCGAGCACGGCGACGAGGCTCGGCATCGTGTCCTGGCCGTCGAGACGCTCGTAACCGTTGGCCAGGAAGATGCCGCACGCGCCAAACAGGCACGCGGCCGCGATCGCGACGCGCGTGCGGTGCACCCACTCGACGCCCAGCGCGACGAGCGCGCCGGTCGCGGTGACGAACAGCACCGTTTCGTACAGGGTCGACACCGGCGGCCGCCCGCGGATCCAGCAGCGCATCACGATGACCGCGATCAGGAGGCTCACGGCCGCGGCGGCGGCGAGCCACTTGCCCGAGTTCAGCGCACGACTCTTGGGTCGCAGCCAGGCCAGCGCCGTCAGCGCGAAGCCCAGAAGGAACGCGACGAGCGACCAGCTCAGCAGGCCGAGGCGCTGGTAGACGACCTCGGTTTCAAGCTGCGCGCCCTCGCCGCGTGCCGTTGCGAGCGATAGGACGCGGTCGTGGAGCTGGACCAGCGCGATCTCGAGCCGCACCGGATCCGTGCGCCGCGACGCGACGTCCTCGGCCGCGCGCAATATCGCCACGTGCGCCTCGTCCACGGCGACGCCGCGGCGCGCAGCCAGGACGAGATCCGCCGGCGTCTTCCAGTTCGGGTCCTCGTCGACGGAGACGCTGGGCGGAATCCAGGCCAGCATCTGCGCGTCGGCGCACAGCTCGGCGGCGCCGCGCCACAGGGCTTCGACGGCGCCCTTTTCGCGACCCTCGTCACTCGATGCGAGCTCGCGCTCGAGCGCCGCGAGCGCGGGCCCGTGCGCCACGATGTCGGCGACGCTGACCTCGGCCTGGTCCGGGAAGACGTTCGCGGCCCGCGTGCCCATCTGCAGCGGGATGTGCTCGCGCGCGAAGTCGAACGCGCGGCCGAGGCGCAGGATCGTGAGCGCGCTCTCGGCCAGCCTGATGGTCTGCGCCTGGATCGGCGTGCGCTGCGCGGCGTCGATGCCGGAGTCGGCCTGCGCGCGGTCGAGGATCTGCGGCAGCGCCGGCATGAGCTCGGCGTAGCTCCAGCGGTCGCGCTTCTTCTTGCCCTCGTGCGGCAGCCCGACGGCCTCGACCGCCTGGACGTCCTCGACGAGCACGACCGGATCGCCCGCCGCCACCTCGGGGAAGAGGCACAGGCGCAGCAGCCACTCGGTCGATTCGTGCGCGGCGCCTTCGGCGTCCTTCGCGCGTGTCGAGCCGGCGATGCGCAGCAGCGTGAAGCGCGCGAAGCTCGCGATCGGCTTCACGCGACCGCCGTCCTGGATCGGCAGGCTCTCGAAGCGCTTCACGACGGACGGCGGGAAGCTCGCGGCCGTCGTGGGCGGCGCGTCACCGGCCAGGACGGGGCCTGCGAGCGACGCGAGCACTGCGATCGCGAACATGTGTGCTCTCACGTGCCACCTCGCTCGATGCGGACGTGGCGCGCCAGCTTGCGCCCGAAGTGCGTGAGGAGGCCGACCGCGATCACGATGCACGCGATCAGCGGCAGGGAGTCGGCCGGGTTGCGCACGACCGCGAACGTCGAGTAGAGCGCCGTGCCCGGGCCCGCGCCTTGCGGACCCCACGACGCCTGGTACACGACGAGCCCGTCCGCGCGCAGCGGCTCGTTCATCGAGATCGTCAGCGCGCGCTCGGCGCCCGCATGCGCGACCGCGACGTCGCTCTCGAAGGATTTCGGCATGTTCGAGCGCGGGTGGTCTTCCTTGCGGAAATCCGCCAGCTTCAGTGTGAACGGCAATGAGTAGCGCTCGCGGCGCAGCTCGAGATCGAAGAGGCGTCCGACCGCCGTCGCGCTGAACGGCGCGTCTTGTGCGCCCCACAGGAGCCCGTCGGTGCGCTGACCGCGCGGGTCGACCAGCGTCACGCGCGCGCCGGCGATGTTGCGCGCGGCCTCGGGCTCGCGCGGCACGGGCCGCAACTGCACGCCGTCGGCGCCCTTCTGCGGCCGCGAGTTGCCCATCGACTCGAGCACTTCGAGCGTGAAGGGCAGGTCGGGGGCCTGGATTCGCACGGTCGCGCCCTCGGCCGCGTGCGCGAACTCCTCCTGCGCGACCACGTGCTCGCGCGCGGTCCCGTCGCCCAGGTTCTCGCGGATCGCGATCTCCCAGCGCATATCGCTCTCGAACCAGCTCGAGCTCTGGCCTTCGTAGAGCGTCACGCGCCCGTCCTGCGACGCGTGGTGCTTCACGAACGCGGCGCCCAAGAGGAGCAGGATGCCGACGTGCACGACGAGAACGCCGGCCGTGCTCGAGCCCTTGCGGATCCGCACGAGCCCGCCCACGACCAGGTTCAGCGCCAGCAGCGACAGCACGAGGTTCGCGCCCGGCAGCGGAATCGAGATCGGTCCCACGTCGTGCAGCAGCACGAACGACTCGAAGTACTTGCGCTGGACGTCGTACAGGCCCGAGTGCACCTGCTCGAGCGTGCCGAGCCACGTCAGGAGCCCGAGCAGCACCAGCAGCGCGCACGAGAGCCCGAGCGACGAGAAGACGCGCAGCAGCGTCGCGCCGATCCGCCGGGTCACGCGTCCTCCAGCGTGCGGCACAGCTCGTGGAACAGGGCCGCGTGCGCCGCGAGCCGAGGGCCCGGGCCAGTGAGCTTGACGAAGACCGAGCGGTCCGGCGCGACGCACAGCACGCCCAGGATCGCGCGCCCGCCGTGGGCCGCGGTGCCCGCGAGCCAGACCTTCAGCGCATCCGCGCCGAGCATCTTCACGCGGTCGAGCTGAGCGAATTCGTCGTCGGTCATCGGTGCAAGCCCGAGCTGGCCGCGCCAGCGGTCGATGTTCGCCCGCGCGCCGCCGCCTTCGCCGCCCAGCACGGTGATGGAGCACTCGACGTCGTCCTCGACCCGCAGATCGAGCGCGCGCGGCGGCTTCTCCGGCACGCGCTCCCAGTTCGACGGCACGTGGACCACGAGTCCTGCCGCGCGCTCGACGCGCGTCGCGCCATTCGACTCCGACGAGAGGACCGTGCCCGCCGCGTCGTACGGCTCCGACGAGAGGGCTGTTTCGGTGCCGGCCTGTGCGCCGTCGGCGCCGGCGGGCCGCATCGAGCGCGCCAGCGCCAGGAACGCCTCGCGCTCGCGTGTCACGATCGCGCCGGGACCGACGAGCTTCAGGAATGCCGAGCCGTCCGGGTCGACGAACAGGAGACCCAGGAGCTTCTGGCCCGCCTTCGACGTGGTGGCCGACATGCCCGTGAACGTGCCTTCGGCCTCGAGCAGGACCGCGTCGCGATCCAGGAGCTTCGCGCGCGGCAACGCGTCGAGCTGCGCCGGCGAGAGTCCCGGCTGCGCCAATTGCGCGAGCCAGCGGTTCACGTTCGCGCCCAGTCCGCCGGCTTCGCCCGGCAGCACGGTCAGGTAACACTCGGCCTCCGCGTCGCCGGCGGCCAGGAAGTTCGCGATGCGCATCGACGTGGGCGGTCGCTCGACCCAGCCCGCCGGCAGATCCCAGCGCAGCATGGCCGAGGCCTGCTGGACGCGATCGTCGGACGACATCGGCGGCGGGCCGAGCCCGAAGCGTTCCTCGACCGACGCAGCCGGCGTGGTCGCCGAGTGCCCGGTGGTCACGACGCTCGCGCGCGCGACGACAGCCGTCGCGCCCTCGTTCACGCTGTTTCCGCACCCCGCGAGCGCCAACACGCCCACGAAGCTCCCCCACCGGTGCCAGTCACGCACGAAGACTCCTCCTCGGCTCCGCCGCCCGGCGGAACCGGGTCTGGAATCGGCCCGGGCGGATCCGGCGCTTGAGCCCGGAACGGATTTCCTGGTGCGCGCGTTCCTGTTCTCAGTTCTTCCTGCGCGTGGCCAGCGAGATCAGCGCCAGGAGCAGCACGGCCCCGGCGGTCGCCGAGAGCAGGCGACCGAACAAGTTCACGGTCGTGAGGCCCAGCAGCCCGAACACGAAGCTGCCGAGCAACGCGCCCAGCGCGCCCACGATCAAGTTGCCGATCCAGCCGAAGCCGCTGCCCTTGGTGAGCTGACCGGCCAGGAATCCAGCGGCGAGGCCGATCAGGATCGAGTAGACGATTCCCATCGTGCCGGAGTGTGACCGGCCGACACACACACCGCCAACGTGGACCTGGGACCCGACGACATCGCGGCGCTCGCGGCCGAGCGCGAGGGGCGCAAGCTCGAGTTCAAGAGCGGGCTGCCGCGCGACGAGAAGACCGCGCGTTCGCTGGCTGCGTTCGCCAACACGCGCGGCGGGATCCTGCTGGTCGGCGTCGGCGACCGCGGCGAGATCCTGGGCGCGCCGCATCCGCGCCAGACGCTGGAGAAGCTGCGCGCGATCGCCCGCGACAGCGTCGACCCGCCGCTCGACGTGCAGTCCGGGATCGTGACGGTCGACGGCCGACCGATCGTGTGGTGCTCCGTGCCGCTGTCCGGCGCGCGGCCGCACGCCGTGCTGCGTCCCGACGGCCAGCGCGAAATCGTCGCGCGCGTCGGCTCGAGCAACCGCGTCGCGTCGGGCGCGACGCTGACCGCGATGCAGGCCGGACGGTCGAGCGCGGCAGGGCTCGATCCGCTGCAGCGCGCCGTGCTCGCGTGGGTGTCCGAGCGCTCGCGGTCCACCGCGCGGCCGGACGGCGACGCGACGCCGGCCGGCTTCGCTCGCGCGCGCAACGTCGGCGTCCAGCGCGCGCGCCGCGCGTTCACGCAGCTCGAGGTAGCCGGCCGCCTGGTCGGCCACGGCGTCGGCACGAAACGCACATTCGCGATTCCCTAGGAGCCAGTATCGTCTGGGCATGCGCCACCTGATCCCGCTGCTGCTGGCCGCGCTGACGACCGCTGCCGTCGCGCAAGATCCGATCGTCTTCCACGGCGGACGCATCTGGACCGGCGACACAGCGCGTCCGCAAGTGCAGGCATTGCTCGTCGTGGGCGAACGCATCCTGCACGTCGGCACCGACGCCGAGGTGCTCGCGCGCGCGGGCGATCGCGCCGAGCGCGTCGACCTCGCGGGCCGGCGCGTCGTGCCCGGCATCACCGACAGCCACGTCCACTTCCTCTCGGGCGGTGACGAGTTGCTCGCGCCCGATCTGCGCTCGGCGTCGAGTGCGGAGGAAGTCGCGAGTCGACTCGCGACCGCGGCCGCGCGCGTGCCCAAGGGCACGTGGCTGACGAGCGGATCCTGGGACCACGAGAACTGGCCCGGCGCCGAGCTGCCAACGGCGGCCGTGCTCGATCGCCACGTGCCGGATCACCCGGTCTTCGTCGCGCGACTCGACGGGCACATGGGGGTGGCCAACGGCCTCGCGCTGCGCATGGCAGGCGTGACGCGCGACACGCCCGATCCCGAGGGCGGAACGATCGTCCGCGACGCACGCGGGGAGCCGGCGGGCGTGCTCAAGGACTCGGCGATGTCCCTCGTCGGCCGCCACGTTCCCGAGTGGACCGACGAGCAGCGCCTCGAGCGCGCGTTCGCCGCGCTGGCGCATGCGGCCAGCCTGGGCGTCACGGGCTTCCACGACATGCTCGAAGGCTACGACGCGCTCGAGACGTACCAGACGCTGAAGCAGCGCGGCCTGCTCACGGCGCGCGCGACGCTCTATTCACCGATCGCGAGCCACGAGCGCTGGAGCGCCGTGTCCGTCGCGCGCGGCTTCGGCGACGCGTGGCTGGCCGTCAACGGCGTCAAGGGCTTCGCGGATGGATCGCTCGGCTCGACGACGGCCTGGTTCTTCGCTCCGTACGAGGATTCACCCGACACGAGCGGCCTGGCGATGATGGATCTGGGCCCGGGCGGTCCCATGGAGGCGCGTGTGCGCGGCAGCGCGGCGGCCGGACTGCAGCCCGCGATCCACGCGATCGGCGACCGAGCCAACCGCGCGATCCTCGACATGTTCGAGCGGCTCGGCGTGGGCGCGGCCGCGCGTCCGCGCATCGAGCACGCGCAGCACCTGACACCGGCCGACATCGCGCGCTTCGCGAAGCTCGGCGTGATCGCCTCGATGCAGCCCTACCACTGCGCCGACGACGGCCGCTGGGCCGAGAAGCGCATCGGCCGCGAGCGCTGCGACACGACGTATGCGTTCCGCGACCTGCTCGACCAAGGCGCGCGCCTCGCGTTCGGCTCCGACTGGCCCGTCGCGCCGCTGTCGCCGTGGCTGGGGATCCATGCCGCGGTGACGCGCGAGACGCTCGACGGGAAGAACCCGGACGGCTGGATTCCCCGTCAAAAGATCGGCGTCGAGGAGGCTTTGCGCGCGTACACGTCCGGCGCGGCGTGGGCCGCGTTCCGCGAGCGCGATCTGGGCACGATCGAAGCGGGCAAGCTGGCGGACTTCGCCGTCCTCGACCGCGACATCCTCGCCATCCCGGTGCGCGAGATCCGCGACATCCAGGTCGAGATGACCGTGGCGGGCGGTCGCATCGTGCACGAACGCATGCGCCCCGTGCCGGAGCGGCTCCAGGTCGCCGTCGTGACGCGCGCCGCGTGGAGCGCGGCGCTGCCCGACGCGTGCGAGATGCGCCCTCACCGGCCGGCGCGGATCACGGTCCATCACAGCGGCATCGCGATCGACGGCTGGCCTGCGATCGAAGGACGCGAATGGATGCGGCGGCTGCAGCGCTATTCGCAAGGCGAGAAGCACTGGGGCGACGTCCCCTACCACTGGTCGATCGCGCCCGACGGCACGGTGCTCGAGGGCCGCGACCCGCGCTTCGCCGGCGACACGAACACGACCTACGACCCGGCCGGGCACTTGCTGATCGAGGTCGTCGGCGACTTCGATCGCGACGAGCCGACGGCGGCGCAGCTCGACGCGCTCGCGCGCGTGGTGGCGTGGCTCTCCGCGCGCTACGGCATCGCGCCCGAAACGCTCTCGTCGCACCGCGATCACGCGCAGACGACGTGCCCGGGCGCGAAGCTGGCCGAGCGCATCGCCTCGGGCGAGATCGTTCGCCGCGTGCGCGCTCTCCAGGGCGGGTCGACGGAAGCGCGCTGAGCCGCGGCTCGCGCGCTACCCGTCTTCCTTGTCGCCCGGCGGCAGCTCGTACACGCCCTGCCCGGCGTAGATCAGCCGCTTCTGGCGCGCGAGTTCGTCCCACACTGCGCGCGGATACCGGTCCGGCGGCTTCATGCCGAGGATGCCCGACGACCGGCCGCTGCTCATCGGCCCGCCGCCGATCGACGACTCGGCGTCGAGCTGCGTGACCTTCAGGCTCTTGCGGTAGGCCTTCATCGCGCGTCGCAGGACGTCGCGGTCCTGCAGCGGCAGGTGCTTCTTGCCTGACTGCCACTCCGCGACGAGCGCCGTGAGCGCCGGCAGATCGCGCGCGTCGACGATGCGCGCGATCTCGGGCTCGTCCTTCCGCGTCGAGGCCAGCGCGGCGACCGCTTCGGCCCACGGCCGCTCGTCGCCGGGATCGGCAGCCAAAGTCACGGCGCCGGTCGCGAGGACCGTGCTGAGGAGCTGCATCTTGGGGTCGAACATCGCGAACGAGGGTATCACCCGACCGACCCCACGGCGCGTGGATACGGTCGCGGCGCGAACTCTCGCGCCCTTGTCGCTAGGATCCGAGGCTTGAGCGCGCGTGAATCCGTTCGTCAAAAGGCCTCGATCGCGCGCGTGACGCTGGAACGGTGTCCGCGTTGCCTGCTGCACTTGCGCCTGTGCCTGTGCGCCATCGTCGAGCCGATCGCGCTCGCGACCCGAGTCGTCGTGCTGCGGCACCGCCGCGAGTTCCACAAGCCGACGAACACGGGACGGCTCGTCACGATCGCGCTCGGCGCGAGCGAAGTCCGCACGTTCGGCGAGCGCGGCGTCGAACTCGACACGACGACCCTGATCGATCCGGCGCGTCGGACGCTGCTGCTCTACCCGACCGCGGATTCCAGCCTGTTGTCGCGCACCGAGATCGACGTGCGTCCAGTCACTCTGATCGTTCCCGACTCCGATTGGCGCCGGGCGTTCAAGCTCGCCTCGCACGAGCCCGCGCTGGCCGGCATCCCGCGCGTGCACCTGCCCGTCGGCCCGCCGTCGACGTACCGCCTGCGCCGGCACACCGATCCGCGCTTCCTGGCGACGTTCGAAGCCGTCGCGCGCGCGCTGGGCATCCTGGAAGGCGCCGAGATCCAGGCGCGCCTGGAGCACGTCTTCCGCCTGATGGTCGACCGCACGCTGTGGTCGCGCGGCCAGCTCGCGACCGAGCGCGTGACGGGCGGTGTGCCGGAGCTCGCGCCGCGGTCGCCGACGCAACGCTTCGCGGGGTGACTTCGCCTGGCAGCGCGGATCCACCGCCGACCCCTTTGCGCAGGACTGAGGCGTGCACTTCGATGCGCCGGCCTCGGCGGCCGAGCGCGGCAACCTTCCATGCGACGCCACGGTTTCGTCGAGCATGTGCCCATCTGCCCAGACCCTGCCCGGGCGGGTGGTCTCCTCATGGGCGTTCCTGGGTCACGGCCGCACCGGGCCGCACAAGGTGTGTAGAATCCCCTCGTGATCCTTCGCTACCTCGACCAGGCCTTGGCTCGCGCGCGCTACGAGCAGCTCGATGACGGTTCGTGGTCCGCACACGTACCGCAGCTGCGTGGGGTGATTGGCATCGGTCCATCCCTGGAGCGCTGCCGGGCCAACCTCGCCGAGGTCGTCGAGGAATGGGTCCTGGTCCGCGTGGCGCGCACTCTCCCCATTCCCCGTTTGGGCGGCGTCACGATCCGAGTCCGCAAGGCGAGCTGATGCCGCCGTTCGGTCCGATTCGGCGCCGCGAGCTGATCGCGGCGTTGCGACGGCTAGGGTTCGATGGGCCTTTTTCCGGTGGGAAGCACCAGTTCATGGTGCGCGACGATCTGGTGCTGACCATTCCCAACCCCCGCACGCGGCCGAGATCGGACGGGACCTGCCGGCCCGGAGCCTGCGTCAGGCCGGAATCTCACGTCGCAGGTGGGAGAAGGCCTGAGCGTCACCGACAGGCTGGCGGTGCGCAGAGTCCTCGACCAGCGGAGGCAGAAGCGGCTCTCGGCCACGGGCCAGCAACGCGCCCTGACCCGAGCACGGCTCGGGGAGGCACCCTACACTCGGCGTCTGACGCCATTCCCCATTTGTGCGCGAGACAAGCCCGTTGCCCCAGCCCCCCCCTGACGAGCACCAGCCGCACCGGTCCATCCTCGCGCTGATCGCGGATCGGACCGGTCTCGCGCCCAAAGTCCTGCTCTCCGATTCGAACTCGGAGCACGGCACGTCGCCTGTGGTCGATCCGAGCTCGGCCAGTTCGAAGCTCGTCCCGCGCGGACGGGGCAACTATCAGCTCTTGGGCGAGATCGCGCGCGGCGGCATGGGCGTGATCCTGAAAGGTCACGACACGGACCTCGGCCGCGACGTGGCGGTCAAGGTGCTCGACGGCGAGCTCGCGAAGCGTCCCGCCGTCGTCCAGCGCTTCGTCGAGGAGGCGCAGATCGGTGGTCAGCTCCAACATCCGGGCATCGTGCCGGTGTACGAGCTCGGCCTGATGGCCGACGACCGGCCGTACTTCACGATGAAGCTCGTGAAGGGCCGCACGCTCGCGGCGCTCTTCCTGCAGCGCAAGACGCCGGCGGACAACCGCGGCCGACTGCTGGCGATCTTCGAGTCGGTGTGCCAGACGATGGCCTACGCGCATTCGAAGGGCGTGCTGCACCGCGACCTGAAGCCGGCCAACGTCATGGTCGGCGCGTTCGGCGAGGTGCAGGTCGTCGACTGGGGCCTCGCGAAGGTCCTGCGCCGCGGCGGAGTCGCCGACGAGAAGCGCGCCCACGAGAGCCTGCTCACGGTGATCGAGACCGTGCGCAGCGGGCCGGGATCGTCCGGCTCCGACTCGATGGTGGGCTCGGTGATGGGCACGCCGGCCTACATGGCTCCCGAGCAGGCGCAAGGCGAGATCGAGATGCTCGACGAGCGCGCCGACGTGTTCTCGCTGGGCGCGATCCTGTGCGAGCTGCTGACGGGACGACCGCCCTACGAGGACATCCCGGGCGAGCCGATCGTGACGCAGGCGGCGCGCGCGAAGCTCGGCCCCGCGCGCGCGCGCATCGAGGCCAGCGACGCGGATCCCGCGCTCGTGCGCTTGTGTCTCGAGTGCCTGATGCCGGCGCCCACGGCGCGGCCCGCCAACGCCGACGAGGTCGCGAAGTCGGTGCACGCGTACCTGACATCGATCGAGGAGCGCGCGCAAAAGGCCGAGGTCTCGGCCACCGAAGCGCGCGTCAAGGCCGCGGAGGAGCGGCGCCGGCGCAAGCTGGCGGTCGCGCTCGCCGGCACGGTCGTCGCGGCGCTGGTCGTGGTCGCTGGCGGCGCGTGGTGGGTCAACCACGAGCGCACGCAACGCGCCGAGGAACAGGCCCGTCGCGCCGAGCAGACGCGCGAGCTCGTCGACGCCGCGCACGGCGAGGCGATCGAGCTGGGCCAGGCCGGCAAGCCCGTCGAGGCGCTGGCCTCCGCGCGCCGCGCCCTGACGCTGGCCGAGAGCGGCGATGCGGATCCGGCGTTGCTCGAGCGCACGCGCAAGTTCGTGTCCAAGGCGGAGCAGGATGCGAGCGCCGCCGCGCGCGAGCAGGAGTTGCGCGTGCAGGACGACGCGCTGCGTTCGCGCCTCGTGGACCTGCGCCTGCAGCAGATCGCGACGATCGGCAACGCCGATTCGGAACGCGCCCTCGACGCGCAGTTCACCCAAGCCTTCCACGACTACGGCGCCGACCTGGAAGGCGACGACCTGGTGCCCGCTCTGAAGCGCATCCGCGAGCGGTCGATCTCCGAGGACGTCGCGCTCGCGCTCGACGACTGGGGCCGCGTGCGCCGCCGGGTCCACGGCGCGAAGTCGGAGAAGGCGGAGAACCTGTTCTTCCTGGCCATGGACCTCGACCCCGATCCCGTGCGCATGCGCATGCGCGAGGCGATCGCGGCTGGCGACGAGGCCGCGATGCAGGACCTCGTCTCGCCCGGGAACCTGCCCAAGCTGGGGCCCGGGTCCGTTTTCGTGCTCAGCGCGGAGCTGTGGGGAGACGGCAGCGAGCCGCGGCGGATCCCCGTCTACCGCATCCTCCAGCAGGCGCTGCGCCTATATCCGGACGACTTCGTGTTGCAAGCCGTCGCGGGCGCGTTCTACCACCAGGGCTCACGCTTCGAGGCATCGCTCGCGTGCCGCGCAGCGGCGGTCAGCTTGCGGCCGGACGATCACAGGGCGCGCGTGAAGCTCGCGGAAGTCCAGTACTTCATGGGGCGTCTGACCCAGGCGCGCGCCGCGTTGCGCGAATGCCTCGCGGACCTGCCGGGCGACAGCGAAGCCAGCGACCTGTTGTCGCTCGTCGAGGTGCAGCTCGGCAATCACTCGGACGGTCTCGCGGCCCTCCAGCACATGGCCGGCGCGGAGTCGGACCCCGGCTTGCTCGCCGACCTCCAGGCTGCGCGTTTCATGGCCGGCGAACTGAAACGCGAGGAGTTCGCAAGCCACCTCGATCGCGTGGTCGACCCGCTGCAAGTCCTCACGTACCTGTTTCCGCTCGTCGACCACCCCGACCCGGCGCAGCGCGACCCCGAGCTCGTCCTGCGGACGCTCGCGGAGCGGACCACGACGGTGAACCGCTGGCGCCACACGGTCGAGGTGGTCGCGCGCGTGCGCCTGGAGGACTGGCCGGGGGCCGTGCGCGTCCTCGACGAACTCTACCGCCCGCCGTGGATCATGGTGATGACGCCGATGGCGTACGACTTCCTGCGCTCCCTGGTCTACAGCCGCGTCGGACGCGACGACGAGGCGCGCTCCTGCTACGAGCGCGCGATGGTCACGTGGACCGACGAAACGGCCGACGACCCGGCGGCGTGGGAACGTTCCGACGCGATGCGCTGGCGCCGCGAGGCCGAGGCGGCGCTCGCCAGGTGACCGCACGATCCGATCCCGACTTCCCGAGACGAGATGAGCCCATTGCCCCAGCCCCCTCCCGACGAGCAGAAGCCCCGCCTTTCCATCCTCGCGCTGATCGCGGATCGGACCGGCATCGCGCCCAAGATCCTGCTGTCCGATTCGGATTCCTTGCACGGCACTTCGCCCGTGGTCGACCCCGGTTCGTCGGCTTCGAAGCTGGTGCCGCAAGGACGCGGCAACTATCAGCTCCTGGGCGAGATCGCGCGCGGCGGCATGGGCGTGATCCTCAAGGGCCACGACACGGACCTCGGACGCGACGTGGCCGTCAAGGTGCTCGACGGCGCGCTCTCGAAGCGGCCCGAGGTCGTGCAGCGCTTCATCGAGGAGGCGCAGATCGGTGGTCAGCTCCAACATCCGGGGATCGTGCCGGTGTACGAGCTCGGCCTGATGGCCGACGACCGGCCGTACTTCACGATGAAGCTCGTGAAGGGACGCACGCTCGCGGCGCTCTTCCTGAAGCGCAAGACGCCGGGGGACAACCGCGGCCGGCTGCTGGCGATCTTCGAGTCCGTGTGCCAGACGATGGCCTACGCGCATTCGAAGGGCGTGCTGCACCGCGACCTGAAGCCGGCCAACGTCATGGTCGGCGCATTTGGCGAGGTGCAGGTCGTCGACTGGGGCCTCGCGAAGGTGCTGCACCGCGGCGGAGTCGCCGACGAGAAGCGCGCCAAGGAGAGCTTGCACACCGTGATCGAGACGGTGCGCAGCGGACCGGGGTCGTCCGGCTCGGATTCCATGGTGGGCTCCGTCATGGGCACGCCTTCGTACATGGCGCCCGAGCAGGCGCAAGGCGAGATCGAGAAGCTCGACGAGCGCGCCGACGTCTTCTCGCTGGGTGCGATCCTGTGCGAGCTGCTGACCGGCCGCCCGCCGTACGAGGACGTCGAAAGCGAGTCGACGGTGGTGAAGGCCGCGCGCGCCCTGCTGGACCCGGCGCGCGCGCGCATCGAAACCTGCGACGCGGATCCGGCGCTCGTGCGGCTGTGCCTCGACTGCCTGATGCCCGCGCGCGCGGCGCGGCCGGCGAACGCCGACGAAGTCGCGAAGGCGGTCCACGCCTACCTGACGACAACCGAGGAACGCGCGCACAAGGCCGAGCTCGAAGCCGGCGAAGCACGCATCAAGGCCGCGGAGGAGCGTCGCCGACGCAAGCTGACCGTGGCGCTGGCCGGCACGATCCTGGCCGCGCTGACTTTGGCCGGCGCAGGGATCTGGTGGGTCAACCACGAGCGTGAGCAACGCGCCGAGGAGCTGGCGAGGCGCGTCGAGCACACGCGCAACGCGGTCGAGGCCGCGCACGGCGAGTCGATCGAGTTTGGCCAGGCGGGCAAGCCCGAAGAGGCGTTGTCGTCAGCTCGCCGCGCCTTGTCCCTGGCCGAGACCGGCGTCGCGGACGCGGCCCTGCTCGAGCGCGCACGCGGCTTCGTGACAAAGGCCGAACTGGAAGTGGGCGCCGCCGAGCGGCAGCGCGAGCTCGTCAAGCAGGACGAAGTGCTGCGCAAGCGACTGGTCGACCTGCGCCTCGAGCAGATCGCGACGATCGGCAACCGCCAGCGCGAGGTCGAGCTCGACGCGGAGTTCGCAGCCACGTTCCGCGAGTACGGTGTCGACCTCGAGGGCGCCGACCTGGTGCCCGCGCTGAGGCGCATTCGCGAACGCTCGATCGCGGAGGAAGTGGCTTTGGCGCTGGACGACTGGGGCCGCGTGCGCCGCAAGGTGCACGGCCCGAAGTCGGAGAAGTCCGAGAATCTGCTCTACCTGGCGATGGACCTCGACTCCGATCCCGAGCGCCAGCGGATGCGTCAGGCGATCGCGGACAACGACCTGGGCGTCCTGCTCGAGCTGGTTGCGCCGGACAACCTGCCGAAGCTCGCGCCGGGCTCGATCTTCGTCTTGAGCGCGGCGCTGTGGGACGGTTTTCCCGAGCACAAGCCCGACGTCTACCGGGTGTACGACCAGGCGCTGCACCTGTACCCCGGCGATTACGTGCTGCAGTCCGTCGGCGGGACCATCTACGACCTCGCGGGGCGCGCGGATTCCGCCCTGATGTGCCGCTCGTCCGCGCTGAGCATCCGCCCCCACGATCCGGTGGCGCTCTACCGCCTGGGCGAGAGCCTCTCCTTCATGGGACGGCTGACCGATGCCGAAGGCGCCTTCCGCGCGAGCCTCGCATTGGCCCCTTCCAGCATCGAGTCCCACTGGTCGCTCGGTGTGGTCCAGAGCCAGATGGGCGATCGTGCCGGTGCGCTCGCCAGCTACACGCGCGCGCTCGAGATCGGGGAGGAGCCCGATCTCCGCGCGGACTGGTTGGGGATGCGGTTCCAGCTGGGCCTCGTGACGCGCGACGAGCTCGTGGCGCTGGCGAACGTCACGTTCACGACGCTCGGCCTGGTGAACACGCTCTTCCCGCTGATCGATCACCCGGATCCGACGAAGCGCGACCCGCAGTTCGTCCGGCGCATGATCGACGAGCGCGGCGCGCTCTTGCGGCAGGACGACGTGTTCTTCGTGCTCGATTCGATCGCCTACATCCGGGCCGAGGACTGGCCCGCCGCGCTCGACGCCATCGCGGGTCACTACTACCAGGCGAAGCTCCAGCTCCTGACGCCCAACGCCTTCGACTTCATGCGTTCCCTGATCTACAGCAAGCTCGGCAATGCCGCGGCCGCGCGCGAGTGCCACGCACGCGGCGTGGCGGAGTGGAACGTCCTGACCGCCGGCAACCCGGCCGCATGGGAGAAATCCGACGTCATGCGCTGGCGGCGCGAGGCCGAAGCGGCGCTCGTGCAGTAGGTGCTCAGAGACTGAGAAGAATTCGAAGTCTCTCGCGCCGCCGAGCGGCGCCACCAGGATCGGAGAGGCCGTACGATCCCTTCTTTCTCGGCCTCTCAGAGGGTGAGAAGAATTCGAACCCTCTGCGCGTCGCGCGCGGTTCCGCGCGGCTGGCCGTCCCGTCCGCTACCTCCAGAGCAGCCTGACGAGCAAGGAGGACCTCGCCCGCCAGTTGCTCAAGGAGGAGAGGGTCTGCGCCTGCGCGCCGAGCGCAAGATCGAAGCCACGACCGGCTCGGACGGCTGCGTGCGCGACCCACTTCGACGAGCAGGGCGAGATCGCGCTGCGCATGCCAGCCGCGGGCGTGTACGAATGGGACGTGTCCGTCATCGTGGTGCCCGACGACCACGTCGGTCGCGGCGCACAGGTGAAGCTCGACCCCAAGCCGCGCATCACGGTGCTGGCGAGCACCGAGGAGCAGCACTTCGAGCTCGCGATCCCGCAGGGCGACGTCGACGAGGCCGTCGAGCGCGCGCTGCATTGGCGTCGGGCGGCGCGGACTTGTCGTGCTCGTCGCGCGGGATGCGCCCGCGACGGCGCAGGTAGGAGAGGATGCGGCGGCGGACAGGCGTGCAGATCTCGACCGCGTCGGTATCGGTGAGCGGTGCGGCTTCGTGGAAGATCGGTGGCATGAGAGGATGCGAGCCGGGGCCGGCGAAGCTGCCGTCGATCACCAGCATGTGGAAGTGCAGGTTCAGGTTCAGCGCGCTGCCGAAGCGCTGAGCCAGGACCACGGCGCCCGAACGGCTGCGCTCGATGCCCTGCGCCGCGGCGCGCCGGCCGAGCCCCTCGAGAACCACGCGCGCGAGGATGCGTCGCACCGCCGAGCAGAGCCTGGCGTCGTAGGCCGGGATGTAGCGAATCCGGTACGGGAGCAAGAGCACCCACTGGCGCAACCGGCTCCCCCGGCAGCACGGCGTCGCACAGGTGCGCGGCGTCGATCATGCGCCGGCCGCAACAGGAGGGACAGAAGCCGCGGCCCTTGCACGAGCAGGTGATCTGGTTATGGACACTTCCTTGCCAGGAGCATCTCTGCTCCTCTTCTGGGTGTCCACTTTTCCGGGGGATGATCAGGCTCCGCGAAGCACCAATGCTTGCAAGACCACGCCGTTCGGTGTGACACCGCGGGGCCGATTTTACGATGCGTTCGCCTTGACTTCAGGCTTACCGCAGCACGGCAAAAGTGATCACACAGGCGATTGCGATTATGCATCCAACCAGGAACAGGTCAAGGACGTGTGGCGCGCCAACAGAGAAGCACATATTATCAATCGTGCTGATGATCCGGAGCCACGCGGGCTTGTACTGAGGGATTACTTTGACACTCGGCTCGATCACGCGGGCCGCACGCCGGCCGCTCTCGACGGCGCCCTCAATGCTCCACACGTCGGCTTCTGTCTTGGTGTGCGCTCCCGCCAAGACCAGGTTGGCGACAGGAGTGGCCTGCGTCGGCTGATTCGGCTGAGTCTTGGTCGTGTTTACCCACTTCGGCTGGGGACCTTTGATCCCATCTGGAGAGAAAAGCCACTCATGCCAGGCTTCGACACGGACGATTGGAAACGTCCTCCAGCTTTTACCGTTATTCGCCTCCTTGACCAATAAGTCGAGTCCCTCGCAGCTACCCAACTGTGCCATCACTTCCTCGATGAATTGGTCCTTGGTGCAGTTGATGAGCGGCAGACCGTAGATTCGTCCCGGGACCGTCGCCACGCATGCGGTCCCGGTCCACAGGGACTTCACACCGTCGCCGATCGTTACGTCGGATGGCCACGCCTGCTCTTGGGCGAAAAGCGTCAGATTGAACTCAGAATCTGCTATGATAATCCCCGTACGTTCGCGCGGCCAGGCAATCTGCTTCGAGAACGCGATTCGGAAGCTGACTTGCGTATGCGGGCCACGCTGTGTCAGAGGGCGGAAGAGCCGCAACTGCTCGTGAGTCGCGAGAGACGGGGTGCGGTCGAGGATTTCGGCCGCGGCAAACGGAGTCGTGGCCAGGACGTAGAGGTCGGCCTCGACGATGGCGCCCGATCCGAGCTGCGCGGCGGTAATGGCCGCACCGTCGTAATCAAGCGTGTGCAAGGGCTCCTCCCAGAAGAACCGCACGCCGTTTCTCTTCAGGTCCAAGACCCACTTGTCAAACCAATACTCGCTGCTTGGCCCACGCAGCAGCAGCCAGCCGGCACGCGCTCCATGCGTCCAGGCGGGGCCTTCGTCGTCTGCTTTGTGCGGATGGGAGGGCTTTGTAAATAGCTGCTTGCGAAAGAATTGACCTGCCTGATGGAGTGATACGTTGGTCCAATCGGACCCGATCCAAGGTCCGAAGGTTGCCCCCCATCTTCGCCATCCCAATTCACTTAGGATGGGCTTCCATTGCTCGGCAGCATTCAGCGTGGCGTAGTACTCCTGGGATCGGCGGTCAGACATGAACGTCTTCAGAAGAAGACACGCCCACCGTACTCCCTCCCACTGTCTTAATCGAAACATCTTCGGCAGATGAATAAGCCCGGAGTAAAACGCCGCCGGGCCGATATCGGGAGCAACGCAGAAAGCTATTGGCCGCGAAAGACCCTTGTCGTACACACTCCCCGTCTCGTCAAAGGGGATCTGTTGCAACAGGTCGAACGTATTGTGATACCAGGGGCCCATACCATGCCAAGAGTACTCGGAGGGCATGTTCCTATCAGCCAGTGCCCGGGCGCTTCGAAAGAAACCTCCGGCTTCGCTGTTGGCCTCGTAAACCGACACTTCAAACCCAAGCCGGGCGAATTCGTGTGCCGCGCTGAGCCCAGCAATGCCGGCTCCGAAAACCGCCACGGTCTTAGGCATCGCGTCATTTCCTAGTATGAATGCTTCTTTGTCCGTGCTGAACAGAGTTGTCCGTAGAGACCCCCAATTCGGCTCGGCATTGTGCCGACCGAAAAGGCTGCAGCTGCCCGCCTCCGGGAAAATATGGGGAGGTCAAGTTGGGCGCTCATGCGGTCATCAACTCAGCGCCCAGTTGAATCTTTATTCCGTCGTTTTGCCATCAAAGTGTTCGTTATCCGCCTCTGCGTCGTCGCGGGTATGGTGGACGATGCCGTCCCGGTGATTCGGCGGCGCATAAAGCGTATAGAGCTTCAGCGGAACATTGCCGGTGTTGACGATGTTGTGCTTCGTCCCGGCCGGGACGAGCACCGCAACGCCCGCGCTGATCGCCGTGCGAACGCCATCGAGAACCGCCTCACCGGTCCCTTCCTCCACGCGAAAGAACTGGTCGAGCTTGTGGACTTCCGCCCCGATCTCCTCCTTGGATTTTAACGCCATGACGACGAGTTGGCAGTTCTTCGCCGTGTAAAGCACTCGGCGAAATTCTGTATTCTTAACAGCGAGGCGCTCGATGTTTTTCACGAAACCTTTCATAACGACACATCCTTCGTTGGGCTCTTGCCGCCCAACTTGGTTTTAGCCGACATTTCCCATGTGAGTTCAGCCTGGAGCCGATCCAGACTCGCGTCGGCCACATGTTTAACAACGCTCCCCCCCACCGTCTAGCAGCCTGTTGAAAAAGTCTCGTCACGAGGCGGTGCGCGCATTTGCAATGCAAGGAGAACGACGAAGGGGCGGCGGAAGCGGCCTTCCTGGCCGCTGAGCACGGCCCGCCGAGTTCGACGCAGCAGCGCGAAGGCGCGCAAAGCCGCATCAGAGAGTTTTTCAACGGGCTGCTAGCGCAGTAGCTTCATGCTAACGGGCATAGGACATCCAAGCAGATGACTCCGCGGCGCTCGACCTGCCGTGGACATTTGCAGCGCCGATCCAGGCCGCTCCGGCCGTGCCTGGCGACCCTGTTTTGGCCGCGTGCTCGCGGGAATCGCGCATCGGTGACGCTCGTTGGGTCGCTTGGCCGCCCTGCGGAACCCGCGCGGCCCGGCAGGGCTTTGGTCCCCACACGATGGAAAGCGTGCGCCGCGTCCCGCCGTGCGTCTTGGTTCGCTGCGTGTCCTTGACCGCGTTGGTGCAGGGACCTTCGGCGTCGCAGAGGCACAAGAGCCCCTCGCGGTCGATCGTCTGGCCCGAAGCGTTGAACACGTACCGCGCGTCCGCCCCGACGCTGATCGGGCGGGCGGCCTGCACCACAAGGTGACGCTGCTGATGCCGGAGAACCTCCCGTTGTTCGCCTGATTGGGCTGCAACCGCTGCGCGGCCCGAGCGTCCTCTGAGAGGCCGAGAAAAAATCGATCGTACGGCCTCTCCGAACCTGGTGGCGCCGCTCCGCGGCGCGAGAGACTTCGAATTCTTCTCAGTCTCTGAGAGGCCGAGGCAAAATCGATCGTACGGCCTCTCCGATCTTGGTGGCGCCGCTCCGCGGCGCGAGAGGACTTCGTCCGACCCGATGACCGGCCAGCCTCTCGGGTCACGCCAGGGCATTCCTCCGCGCACAGGGTGTGCTCGGCGCGATCACGCCCCCCACGTCACGCTCACCCCGTTCGTCAAGTTGAACGTGCTCGCCGTGCAGAACGCCGCGGCGTTCCGGTACCACACCTGGTAGTTGCGTACGGCGCCTGCTGTGCAGCCGCCGCGGACGGAGACCGGCAGGTCGCCGGCCATGGGATATATCGAGGTTCCCGCGACATTCTGCTTCGTCCCCAGGCGCATGATGCTCCCGCCAGCACAGCGCAGCCCGTCGCCAAAGGCGCTACCCATGCCCCCGTTCGTCTGCGCCGTTCCCTGGTAGTAGAGCGCCGAGCTATCCGGCATGCCGCTGCCCGAGAGCATCAACGAATCGTTCGCGATCGAGGCCGTGCCGCCACCTGTTAGCACTGCGCCATTCGCATTGATCGAGCTGGCGCAGCCGTGACCGCTCGCGCCCGGATTCGTGCACGGGCAGGCCGTGCCGCTGCCGTCTCCGCTGCAGAACGTCGTGATCGGCGGAATCTGCTCGTGGACCGAGAGGTAGGCCTGGCCCGCGTTGTTGTTGCACGCGACCGCGAGGTCGAGCGAGCCGTCGCCGTTCCAGTCGCCGAGCTCGCACGCCATCGGCTGGACGCCGCTGGCGACCGTCTGCGGCATTCCGAACGCGCCGCCGCCCTGGCCTAGGTAGAGCTGGATCCCGCTGGAGCTCGCGATCATCACGTCGACCTGTCCGTCGGAGTCGATGTCCCCGGCGCGCAGGTCAGTCGAGTTCCCTGCGATCGCGTAGTCGTGCAGCAGCGTGAAAGTGCCATCGCCCGCGCCGTGCCAGACGCCGAAGTGGCTCGCACTGCTCGCGGTCAGGAGATCGAGGACGCCGTCGCCGTCCACGTCTGCGGCGGCCAGGCTGCCGATCGGGTAGCTGACCGGCAGATCGAAGGCGTTCTGGAACTGGAAGCCGGGCAGCGGGTTGATGAACACGCGCGCGCCGGTCGTGCGCGCCATCGCCATGTCGGGCTTGCCGTCGTTGTTGAAATCGGCAGCGATCAGGCGCGTGGCCGAGTCCTGGCTCGTGGAGGGCACGATGTGGCCGGCTCCGAAGGTCATGTCGCCGTTGCCCGGGAACCAGGTCAGCGCGTAGGAGCTGGAGGTCGAGGCGATCGCGAGGTCGAGGAACCCATCGTTGTCGAAGTCGGCTGTCGCGATGCCGAGCGGCCCGTAGGCGAGCGGGTAGACTACGCTGGAGGCCGTGAACCCGCCGAGGTGGTTGTTGCGGAAGATGTGGACGTCCTGGTGCCATACGACGGTGATGCCGGCGGCGAAATCCATCCAGCCGTCTCCGTCGAAATCGCCCAGGCCAAGTGCCTCGGCCGAGGTGAGCGGGATCTCGTAGTTCGCGCTGAAGTCGGAGTTCCCGTCGCCGAACTTCACGTCGATGCGGCCTCCGCCCTGGCCCAGGTTGGTCGTGACGAGATCGAGGTTGCCGTCGCGGTCCAAGTCCGCCTGGGCCATCTGGCGCGGCATCTCGGCCGCGAAGTCGAAGTCGACACGCGGCTGGAACTGCAGGCTCTGCGCCGAGGCCGCTCCGGAGAGGGCGAGGAGGGCAAGAGAGAGCCAGATGCTGTGCAACGGAGGGGTGCTCATGATGCACTCCATAGTCCGTCCGAATCGCGGCACGCGCGTCCGCCCTTGTGCGTACGCGAAGCGGAACATCGTCACACTCCGAGTGGATCACCCTCGGTCACGCGGCGGGCATCGATCCTCACCCGAAAGCCCTGCCGCGCTGACGGCACACCGCCGCTTTCTACGAAGCACCGTGGGCGCGCCGGCCTCCGCGCCGCGGAACGGCCCGCGCGCGTCGCGCCCGCCGATGTCAGGACGTGCGCGCGGAACCGGCGAGCACAGGCACATCAGCCGCGGCTGGTCACAGGCTCGCGAACGTCTTGATGGCCTTCTCGTGCTTGGCGAGCGACTTCTGGAGCGCGACGCCCGCCGCGGTGACCTCGGCCTTCGTGCCGGACTTCAACGCCGTCTTGAAGGCGGCGTGCTTCTCGGCGAGCTCCTTGTCCCCGGGTGCGCCGTCGATCAGGTAGGCGACCAGCAGACCCGCCTCGTTGTAGAGCCGGCTCGAGCCCGGGATGTCCTGCAGGTCGAGGCGGAAGGCGAAGATGTCGTCGAGCTTGCGCAGGCCACCGGCCTTCTTGATCTCCGCGCACGCAAACGTGCGCAGGACCCACGGATCGCTGCCTTCGACGGCCTCGGGGTTCTTCATGAAGCGCTCGACGTACGACGCGGCGCCGTAGCGCAGCCAGCGCGGGATCTTCTTCTCGTTCCAGAATGCCGCCGCGTACGCCGCGAGATCGCCCTTGCCCTCGTCAGCGACGCGGTCGGCGACGGTCGTCCATGAGCGGTCGATCCCGTCGACGAAGCTCTGGGCCGCGGCCCAGCGCGACCAGTAGGGACCCCACCGGCCGACCTTCTCGTCCTTGCGGTCCCAGTAGCTGACGCCGCACCCCAAGAACTGCGGCGGCTTCGCGTCGAAATCGAAGAACGCGTCCGCGAAGTACGCGCCGTGCAGCGAGGAGATGCCCTCGCTCTCGATCAGGATGGGCGTGTTCCCCGCCGCCTGGTTGTACTGCTGCAGCCCGTTCAGGACGTAGACATGCGGCTTGCGCTCCGGCTCGACGCCGAAGATCCGCACGAGTTCGGGATGCACCTTGTCCGCGTGCCAGCGCGCCAGGTTCGCGCCTTCCCAGTCGCACGTCGACCAGAGCTCGTAGTGTTCGCCGACCAGCTCCCACGGCTGCTGGATATTCGAGTGGAACTCGTTGGCCTTGGCCATGTCCACCCAGTCGTTGCCGCACTTCCACTGGAGCGCGGTCCACTTCTCGAAGTCTTCCGGCGCGATCCAACTGTTGTCGTCGGCGCGGAACTGGTGTCCGGCGGTCTTCCAGGCCTCGACTTCCTTCGCGCGCGCGACTTCGGTCGGATCGACCCAGGTGCTGCCTTCCTTCGCCCAGCCCATCTTGAGGTAGGCCACGTCGGCCTCGGGCACCCACGCGTCCTTGAAGCGCGCCAGGCCCTTCGTCTTCATCTGCGCGGCTTCGTCGCGCTTGTACTTGGCGAGCTCGGCGAACGTCTCGAACCACTTGCCGTCGTAGAACTGGTGCCTCAGCGCCTTGCGAGCGATTTCGTTGCCCGCGTCGATCTCGATGACGCGCTTGTAGATCTTGTCGACCGAGCCCTGTTGCGGACTGCCCTGGAGCGAGGCCGCCAGCTCGAGGAGCTTCGCGACGTCGGTCCCGGCCGCGGCGATCTTCGCGTCGAGCGCGGGATCCTGCGCGACGCTAGCGAGCGGAGCATCGTCGGGAACCGGGAGGCTGCAAGGGCCGGGAAGCAAGCACAGGATCAGCGCGGCGATCATGGAAGTTCGTGGGCGGGAACGGGCTGGTGCGCGCACGAGCTGCGGGGCACACGGCCGTTCGGGGGGTACAGGTCGGAACTTGGCCGGGGAGCGGTCGTCGAAAGCGTAGCGTGCCTTGCGATCGGCGGGTACACGCGTTGGCGGCTCGGGATCCCGCGACGCAGCCCGCCGTGATCCTGCCCATCGCGAGCTAGGATTCGAGTTCGCCGTGGAGACGACCGCCGCCCACCTGACGCCCGAGACGGCGCTGCCCGAGATCCGCCGCGCCGCCGAGCGACTCGCTCCGTATGTGCGGCGTACGCCGACCGTCTACTCGTACACGTTCAGCGAGCAGGCCGGCTGCGACGTGTGGCTCAAGATGGAGAGCCTGCAGCGCACGGGCTCGTTCAAGATCCGCGGCGCGCTCAACAAGGTCCTGACCATGCCGCGCGATCAGCTCGAGCGCGGGCTCGTGGCGGCTTCGGCCGGCAACCACGCGCAGGGCGTCGCGCTGGCCGCGAAGTTGGCCAACGCGCGCGCCACGATCGTGATGCCGACGTCGACGGCCATCGTGAAAGTGCAGCGCACCCAGGGCTACGGTGCGACCGTCATCCTGTCCGGCGGGAATTACGACGAGGCGCAGGTCTACGCTACGCGCCTCGCCGCAGAGCGCGGACTGACGCTGATCCACCCATTCGACGATCCTGCGATCGTGATCGGGCAGGGCACGGTCGGGCTCGAGCTGCTCGAGGACGCCGAGGCGCTCGACGCCGTCGTCGTGCCGATCGGCGGCGGCGGGCTGATCGCCGGGATCGCGCTGGCGGTCAAGGCGCGATCTCCGGCGACGCGCGTGATCGGCGTGCAGGCCAGCGGCGCTGCGCCGATGGCGCAGTCCTTCCTGCACGGATCCGCCGTGCGAGTCGACGCGCCCCACACGATCGCGGATGGCATACGCGTCGGCACCGTGGGCGCCGTGACGTTCGACATCGTGCGGCGCTGCGTCGACGAGATCATCACGGTCGACGATGACGAGATCGTCGACGCCGTCGTGCAGGCGATGGAGAAGAGCAAGGTCATCGCCGAGACCGCCGGCGTGGCCGCCGTTGCGGCGATCCTGGCCGGCAAGGTGCGCGGCGCACAGCGCGTCGCGGCCGTCATCTCGGGCGGCAACATCGACCTGAACCAGATCGCGCGCATCATCGAGAACGGCCTGGCGCGTGCCGGTCGCATCTACCACGTGCGCGTGCGGGTCGCGGACGTGCCCGGCCAGCTCGCGCGGCTCCTCGCGATCGTGGCGCAGAACCAGTGCAACATCGTCGAGGTGCAGCACCTCCGCAGCGGCTGGCAGGTGCCGCTCGGGTTCGTCGACATCGACCTGCTCGTCGAGACGCGTCGCTCGGATGCGGGCCCGCAGCTGGACGCCGCGCTGCACGAAGCCGGTTTCGAAGTCCGCGCCTGAGTCACGCATCCATGGCCTGGATTCGACTCCCCTCGATCGACGGCGCGACGGGCGACGTCGGACGGCTTTTCCGCGAAGCCCTCGCGCGCGCGGGTCGAGTCTGGAACATCGTCCACGTGATGAGCCCGAACCCGCCGGTGATGGACGCCAGCATGGCCTTCTACCGCGCGCTGATGTTCGGGCCGTCGCCGCTGACGCGCAGTCAGCGCGAGATGCTCGCGACGGTCGTGTCGCGCAAGCTCGGCTGCGTGTATTGAACGCAGGCCCACGCGCACGACCTCCGGGCCGAGGTCGTCCCCACGATGGCCGCCGACGCGGCAACGGCTGACGCGCTGGTGCACACGCTGGCGTCCGATTGGACGCGCGCGCAGATCTCCCCCGCCGACGCGGCCCTGTGCGCGTTCGCGGTGAAGCTGACGAGCGACCAGGGCCGGATGAGCCCGGCCGACCTCGACCTCCTGCGCGCGCACAGCTTCGACGACCGCGCGATCCACGACGCCGTCCAAGTGATCGGCTACTTCAACTACGTCACGCGCGTCGCCGACGCGCTCGGAGTCGAGCCGGAGAACTTCATCCCGCGCTGGTAGACAACGGTGTCAGACACCTTGTCCCGTCTTCGCTCTCGCCCCGCGCCGACAACGGTGTCAGACACCTTGTCCCGTCTTCGCTCTCGCCCCGCGTCGGGTAGACAGCGGTGTCAGACACCTTGTCCCGTCGTAGCGCTCGCCCCGCGCCGTGGTGACGGCGATGGGCGCCGGGCTGGCAGCGCGAAGGTGTCTAGCTGGAAAGAGGTCTCCGCGAGCCGCCTCCGTGGCAGGTTTCATCCGCTGTAGGTCAAGTGACGTCGATGTCGAACTGACACCGCTGTCCGCGCCGCGAAGGCGGGAAAAAGTGTCTGACACCGTTGTCTACCGCAGCAGCGCTTTCAGCGCGGGCGCGATGGTCTGCGCGATCCGCTCGTGACCCTTGGCGGTCGGGTGCAGGCCGTCTTCGAGGTTCATGTCGGGCACGCCGCCGACGCCGGCCAGGAACTCGGGCACGAGCTCGACGCCCAGCTCCTGCGACAGGCGCGGGTAGATCGCGGCGAAGCGGCCGGCGTAGTCCGCGCCGTAGCTCGACGGGATCTGCACGCCGAGGAGCAGCACGCGCGCACCGGCCGCCTGCGCGCGCGTCACGATCGCGCGCAAGTTGGATTCGACCGCGTCCACGTCCTGGCCGCGCAGGCCGTCGTTGCCGCCCAGCTCGACCACCAGCACGGCCGGTTTCTGCTGCAGGATCCAGTCGATGCGTCGCAGACCGCCCGCGCTCGTGTCGCCGCTCACGCCGGCGTTGACGAGGCGGAACGGCACGCCGGCGGCCGCCAGCTCGCGCTGCAGCACGGCCGGGAACGCCTGATGCGCCGGCAGGTGCAGCCCGGCTGCGATGCTGTCGCCCAGCACGACGACGAGCGGAGCGTCGGCCGGGATCGCGAGCTCGCCCGGTTGCGTCGGGTCCGGCGCGCCGGCGACCTTCGACGCGGCCTCGCCCGGCAAGGCCGGCACGGAATCCCTGGCGTTCTGGTCGCCGCACGCGACCAAGGTCGCGAGCAGCAGAACGCCGGTCAGCGCGGGCACGTAGCGACGCAGATCGAACATGGGGAGCGAATCTAGATCGCCTCGCTGCGACTTGCATCCCGCTCGGTGGATCCGAGAACGTGGAACCATCGTACCTTGACGCCCTCCATGACCTCCGCCCCCGCCGTCGCCTGCGTCCGACTCACGAAACGACTGCCGTCGGGCGCCGAGATGCTGACGATCCTGGACGGCGTGGACCTCGAGATCCTCGCCGGCGAATCGGTCGCGATCCTGGGGCCGTCGGGCAGCGGCAAGTCGACGCTGCTCGGCCTCATGGCCGGCCTCGACCGGCCCAGTGAGGGCGAGGTCTGGATCGCGGGTGCGCGCATCGACCGCATGTCGGAAGACGAGCTTTCGCTCCTGCGCCGGCGCCAGATCGGGTTCGTGTTCCAGAGTTTTCAACTGCTCGCGAACCTGACCGCGCTCGAGAACGTGCTCCTGCCTCTCGAGCTGACGGGCGTGCGCGGCGCGCGCGACCGGGCGACCGCGCTCTTGCGCGAGGTCGGGTTGGGCGACCGCACGCACCACTACCCCGCGCAGCTCTCGGGCGGCGAGCAGCAGCGCGTCGCGCTGGCGCGCGCGTTCGCGCCCGAGCCGGCGATCCTTTTCGCAGACGAGCCCACCGGGAACCTGGACGGTGCGACGGGCGCGTCGATCCTGGGGCTGCTCGCGTCACTGCGGCAGACGCGCGGGACGACGTTGATCCTCGTGACGCACGACGGCGAGGTCGCGCGAGCGGCGGGGCGGCGCGTGCACTTGCGCGGCGGCCGTGTCGAGCGCGTCGAGGCTACCGTTTGAAGGCCCGGGCGGCGATCGCGTTCGCGCTGCGCGAATCGCGCGGTGCGCGCGGAAGGCTGGCGTTCTTCGCCGCGTGTCTGGCGCTGGGCGTCGCCGCGATCGTCGGCGTCGCTGCGCTGATCGGCGCGATCGGCGACGGCATCCGCAGCCGATCGCGCGAGCTGCTCGGCGCCGACGTCTCGATCCAGGCGCGGCGCGAGCTGCCGGCCGAGCTCGACGAGCGCATCGCGGCGCTCGGCGCTGCTCTCGACGGGTCCGGCACTTCGGGCGCTGCCCGCCGCACCGATTCGCGCGAGCTGACCACCATGGCGCGCAACCCGCGCAGCGGCGCGAGCGAGCTGATCGAGCTGACCGGAGTCGGGCCGGGATACCCGCTGTACGGCGCAGTGCAGCTCGATCCGCCCGGCGTCCTCGACGACCTGGGCGATGAGCGCGCAGCGGTCGGGCCCGAGCTGCTGCGCGAGCTTGGCATCGCGATCGGCGAACGTTTCCAGCTCGGCGATGCCGAGTTCACCGCGTCGGCCGTCGTGCTCGACGAGCCTGGCCGGCTCGGCGCTGCGTTCCAGGCCGGACCGCGCGTCTTCACGAGCCTGGCCGGGCTCGATCGCACGGGCTTGCTCGGTTTCGGCAGCCGCGTGCGCTACCGCGCGCTGGTTCAGGTTCCGCCGTCGATGTCGCGCGCGGCGGTGGACGACTGGGCCGCGCAGCTCGAGGGCGAGCTGCCCGGCGCCGAGTACCTGAACGTCGAGACCGCCAGCGAGGCTCAGCCGACGATCCGTCGCTCGCTGCAGCGCATCGAGCGCTACCTGGCGCTCGCGGCGCTCTTGTCGCTCGTGCTCGGCGGCGTCGGCGTGGCCCAGATCGTGCGCGCCTGGGTCGCGACGCGCACGCAATCCGTCGCGGTCATGCGCGCGCTCGGATTCCGTCCGCGCGAAGTGCTGATCCTGTTCGCGACGCACGTGGCGCTGCTGGCGGCGCTGGCCAGCTTCGCGGGCGCCGTCGCGGGCACGTTCCTGCCGTTCCTGCTGCCTGCACTCGCGCCTGATCTCCTGCCGCGCGGCATCGAGCTCTCCTGGGAGCCGTGGTCGATCGTGCGCGGCACGCTGCTGGGCGTCGCGATCGCGCTGGCGTTCGCGATCCCGCCGTTGACCGCCGTGTGGCGCATCGCGCCCGCGCGCGTGCTGCGCAGCGAGGTCGAGCCGTTGCCCGCGCCGCGCCTGGTCACGTGGGGCGCTTTCGCGTTCGTCGCGCTCGGCGTCCTGGCCTCGGCCTGCAC